>Ga0209535_1000098_pt1 | contig 52156 bp, 67 predicted proteins | sample LinPmetageLP28_FD_184041 | JGI IMG/M metagenome (GOLD analysis project Ga0209535, IMG submission 184041) | Marine viral communities from the Pacific Ocean - LP-28 (SPAdes) (version 2) | ecosystem: Environmental > Aquatic > Marine > Oceanic | place: Pacific Ocean | collected 2009-08-22 | reverse complement strand
CTGTACCTTTTAACCCTTTTATTGTAGTAGCCTTTAAAACATCCACATCATATACGGGCAACTTGTTGCCAGTAGGCTTTCCGTCCTCGTCAAGCTCATCATAGGTAGCGTCAAAATCTTTGTCGGTGATAGGAAAAGTAAATATCTTATTTTCTTCATCCCACTGCAATCCTCCTCTATCTTGTGTAAGTTGATTATAAACAGGCTTTACTAAATCGTAAAACCCTTCGGCCTCTAGCTCTGCTCTATCAGATTTACTAAAGTTAAGTACCACACTACCATTTGATTTGGTATATGTATTGGGTACTTGCTTGTAGGTGATAATATTCCCGTCTATTAGTTTTGCTTTCATGTTATCCTGGTGTTGTGTCGCTTTGGAATGTTGCTACTGAATAATGATATACTTTTGCGCCGGGAGCATCATCCGTGCAAATAATTTGAATTATATTATTTGTAGTTGAATCATATTCCACTGAGCCCACTCTGTTAAATGTACTTCCTGTTTCTGCAAACTCTAGTGTGTATGCCCCACTTACAATTAAATCTACAACCTGTCCCTGAATGGCATTGCTAAAGTTAAATGTTGCATTAGCATTAGCTGTAGCAGTAAATGTAGTCGCAGTTGCAAAATTTAAAGCAAAGGTTGATCCTGACCCTAGGGCAGACAAGCCTGTATATCTATCGTTTAATGCAACTAATGATCCACCCATTCCAGAGTGGTTTGAACAATAATAATAAAGTGCAGGTGTATTTTGAGTAATTCTTAATCTTACTCTCGCTGTCCCTGAACCCCCTGAATATGTTGCACTGTTTGTAACATAATCGTCTTGGTCTACTAGTGTTAAAGTGTTTGCCGAAGCGCTTCCGTAGTATTGTATACCTGTTGCATAAGGAGTTGCTCCATCTAGAACTTCTCCAATTTCTAATGGATGCCCACTGTTTGTAGCTGCATCTTGATTAAACTCGTAAGTGAAGCCTTGGGTTAAATTTATTATAGGCTGGTAGTCTCCGTCTATATACAAAAGATTTCCACTGCCTGGATTTATCATCGTTACAACAAGCTCCGCCGTTTGATCAAGTAATAATTCATCTGTGTCGTTTGCTTTTGTTTGTATACCACCACCAACTTGTACGCTGTTTTTAATTGTGGATGTGTTTTCTTTAATTGTTGCAATATTGCCAGGGGTAATTATTTGACTTGTACCTGCGCCATCTCCTCCAGCTAAAGTCCAAAGCGTTGCGGTAGTATCTAAATTAATAGTTACCGTATCGGTTGCAGTGACTGCGGTGGTAATATTCGTGCCACCTGTAAATGTTACAGTATCACCACTATTTACTGTTTCGCTTCCCGTGTCACCAGCAATGTCAAAGTTTGAAAACCCTCCTGATGGTGTAACCCAAGTTCCATCCCCTCTCAAAAAAGTAGAAGCCGTTCCGCCAGCGGGGACATGGCCGATATTTGTTGTCCCAGCATATGACATTGACTGGATAAGGACAGCTCCAGTTGTTGGATTAACTACTATAGGTACACCACTTGATGTCCCCGGTGTTGTTTCGTCAACCGAACTAACAGCCCCAGTAGCCGCAATGGTTAGGGCATCCGTTCCAGAGGTAAGGGTTACGCCTGCGCCTGCAGTAAACTGCAATACCTCAGTTGTATTTGCTGTTCCTGTTTTTGTGCCAGTTAGGGTTAAATCTACATTGTTGCCATCTTGTGCAGTGGCAAAAGTATATGTAGTATCTAAATTAGCGGGTGGTATTTGGATATTTAAATCTCCAGTAGCTGTATATCCTACCAATCTCGTTACATTAGCGGCTACTGTTTCTTGGGTGAACTGTGAAAATTTTACTGCCATTTTATTGTTCTGTTATCATGTTTTGACTAGAGGCTTCAGTTACAATTTGATCCGATACTTCTGATACTATTCTTTGACTAGATCCAGAGCCACTTATTATTTTTAAACTCCCAATGGAGTTGCTTATAGCTATGTAACTTATCATTATATAATAATACCAATTACTATTACCATAACGCCATAATATTAGTAGCAGTTGTGCTTGTACTCCACACCTTAACTACTTGAACGGGAAAAAATGTACCTGTCGGCACACCAACAAATATTACATCATCACCACCCGCGGTAGTGACTCTAATATTTCCTGAAGCTCCTACATACAAAACAGCTCCGTCTTGTACCCCACCGTATATAGCATAACTTTTTGCTGTGACTGCAAAGACATTATCTTTTACCAACAAAGTAGTAGCATTAACCACTTTTAATACTGTAGTTTGTGTTGAGTCCGTTGTATTAACAATTATCATCCCAGGCTTTATTCCAGCTAATAAAAAACTTAAAGTTGCCATATTACTAGGATCCGTACCCACTCTATTGGCATCTATTAATTGTGTAGCACTACCCGTTGTTGTTGTGCCGGTAGGACTATTTAAACCATTGTTGGGGATGTCGGTGTTGTCGCTTGGATTTACTGACCAAGCTCTTCCAGCTTGTAATTTTTGATATGCCATAGTTATTATCTTTTATATGGAAATACTCGGTTCAAAGTGTCGCGGCGTTCATCACATCCGCAGTCGCTGTTTGTTGCTTCTGCAACTTTATCAACAACGTACTTTATGCCAGTGGCCTGTGTGAATTTTGCAACGCTATCTCCTAACCCTTTGGATTTCATAATTATTTTTTACATCCAAAATTATTAGCATAATTTGCCATAGCAACTACACTCTTTGAATATTTGTTTTTACTTTTCATTACAGCTGACGCAGCACTGCAAGTGCTTTTACCAGGCATATTATTCTTAGCCCACCGGGTAAATTTACCTTGGTTTTTTTCCTTTATCTCAGGAAATGCACCTGCTTTTGTTCTGCCTCTAACTGCCATTACTTTTTAATCAAAGATGATAAATGACCTTTAACACTACCCTTCTCACCATGAGATTCGTAAACCATAGAATGATCCCCTCCGTAAGAATGACCATATAATCTTTTTGACATGGCTTTGCTTTCGTCTCTCCTAGCTTTATAGCTTTGAGTTTTCTTTCCGTTTTTTGCTCCTAAAGACTCATCTAGACGAGCGTTATAACCTTGATCCATAATTGAAATATTTTAAATTATACAGACAAAGATACTAATATTTTCCTTGTCTATTTTTAGGTGAACTTTTGGTAGATCCTCCCGATCCTGCCCATAATTTTTTACACGACCAATATCTTGCAGTAAGTTTAGACTTTGCAGTGCTACACTTGTGTCTAGCCTTAAAAGATTTTCTTGCTGCTGCAGAATAGTTATGTCCATAACCGCTAGCGCCAAAATGAATAAGTTTTTCCTTTCCACCCTCGCAGCCCTTAACCATTTTCTTTTTTCCTGCCCTATCGCTTTTTACTACGACATTGCATTTCATCTTGGTCTTATTAGCCATTTACTTTTTTTTATGCGTATAGCCTTGTTTTTTTAAACGGTTATGATCTGCCATTGTCTTAGCAGTTTTTACTAATCCCGTTTTGCTATACATCTTGTGAACTTTAAATTTTTTCATTATGCGTTTCTTACAGTTGAAGTGTTTCTTACAAATTGTTTTTTACCGCCTGAAGCTTTTTTCTTTTTAGCGGTAGCAGCCAATTGTTTTTTACTAAGTCTTCTTGCTTTTGCTAATGGCAAACATCGATCAGGATTTTTCTTGTTCTTGCTTGTTCCGCAAGCGCCTTTAATCTTTCCGTCGGTGCCTATACGAACCCACTTCTGATCGCGCCATTTTTTAAGCTCGCTCACTAGCTTTTCATTTGAGCTCCAGCAATTCTATCTGCTTGAGTAGGGTTGGGATTATTATCGATGCCTGCTTTTACACTTAGCATACCGAATGCTGGACGTTTTTTCATCCGCGTTTTTTTGTTCATCTTACTCATCTCTACTTGTTTAAGTGTGAACCATCACAGTGGCCATCAGCATTTGATGTATTGCCACACTGGCACATGGGTTGATATTTCATTTTTTCTTATTTAAAGATTTTAACATACGATCAATTCGTCCTGCTTGTGCCTTATGCATAGCAGAGGCTTTTTTTAACTCAGCAGAAATCGTTCTTAATTTTTTTGAATCTATCATCGTTTGCTTTTTTTCGCATAGTTCGGGTCTTTGCAATATTTGCTTGCCGCCATATTAGCATAAGCCGAAGGGTACTTGTCAAAAGTACGCTTGGCCCATGCTATGCCTGCGGGGCAGATTTTGTTGCCCTTTGATTTTGTTCTTCCGGCCATTAGTAACCAGACTTAGTTTTTTTCTCCATCCCATAACCTGGGTTGTTTTTCTTTTTGCCTTTCATCATTCTGGCAAATGTGTCGGCTTGTGCTTTTCCTACCGCATTGTAGGGAAAGGTTCTGCTTGTTCCGTTAGGTAGTTTTACTGTAGGCATAATTATTTTCTTTTAGGTTTATTTTTTTGTGTTACAGGAACTGAGTCGTTCACCTGTGGGTTTCTACCAGCTTCGTAGGCTGGGTTATAAGCCATACCTGATGGTCCAATCTTAAATTTTGTTTTAAGTGTATCGATCTGTTTATTCCGCATAGGAATAGAATCGTAAAGTTTTTTCCTTGGATCGGGCATAACTTAAATTTTAACTGTTACATACTGCTCACCATTCCAGAGTTGTCTGGTTTTTGGTGCTGCAGGTTTTTTCGGTGCTGCTTTTTTTGTTTCTGTTTTTTTACTAGCCATGATTTCTAATTTTGATTAAGTTAAATTATTATTCTTTCTTTTTGTTTTTTAATTCAAAGTATACGCCGGCGATTGAAAGCTTGTCTACTATTTCCTTTTGCATCTCTATAAGCATTCCTTCAAGCTCATCCTTCTGACGTATCAGCTGATGTACTTGACCGCTTAGTTTTTCATTTGAATTTTTAAGCTCTTGTACCTCATTTGGGTTTCTTCCTATGATGGTGAAAAGAATAACAGACAAGGAGCCTGATATTACACCAACTATAGAAACAAATAAATCTTTGTTTTCTGTAGGTATTTGATTGAAGGATAAGAAAAATAATAGCCCAATAACAACTATAAATATCCCTAACGCCCCTGCGTAGTTCCTAATTTCTTTGGCAATATCTTTTTGCATCCGTATAATAATAAATATCTTTATACAAAGTTATAAAATTAAATCTAATGAAAAATTCAAGAAACAGAGACTACTTGAAATACTGGAGAGTCATCCGATACTTCGTGATGAGAAAGTATAAAGTTAACACTCAAGAGCTAGACATGCTGCTGTTTTTATATAGCGAAGAATACTTTAACGTAGATAAGTTTCAAGAGTTTAATTCAGTGCTAGGCTGGAATAAAAATAGATTTAACAAACTCCGTCAAGAGGGATGGATTGAAGTTATAAAACCATACAACAGACGAGAAAGAAAAAAGGCCCTTTATGGTTTGTCGTTTAAAGCCAACAGAATGCTAGGGTCAATATACGATAAATTGGATGGTGGCATGATCCCAACAGCAAAATCAAACAACCCCATTTTTATGGCTGAGATAGGCTATAGCGATAAGGTTTATAGAAAACAAATTCTAAAAATGAACGAGGCTATTCGACAAGAACAATGTCATTCTCACGAATAATCGTATAAGGCTCATCATGAATAAGCATAGTATATCCCGCACGTTTATCGTAGTATATCAGGCTATCCTTATCGATAGCTACAACATCAGTACCTACCTCAACAATCCTACCCTTTTTATACCGAAGCTGGTTTGCATCCTCCGCAGAAAGTAATAACCCCGATGAGGTTTTGAGTTCTTCCTCAATGGTTTTGATCACAACGTATTTCCCAATTGGTTTCATAAACTTCTATATTCAGATAATATCTCAAGCACTACTCCAAAAACAGTCTTGCCTTTTTTTGATTTACTAAGCTTCTCAACTATTAATTTACTGGCTATTATCTCTGCTAATATATTTGCTTGCTCTTCACACAAAAGAGGATCATTTATCTTTTGTTTCATAACTCCTAGCCATAGTAACTATGGCGTTTGTTGATAGTATCGTGGTGGCGACAGACACAGCATTTTGCAGCGCCGTCCGCGTAACCTTCAGAGGGTCTATGATCCCCATCTCAATCATGTCACCAACCTTACCAGACTTTACATCTAACCCGTGGCCTACATCAGCGCCATAAGGTGCCCAGTCAACCCCAGCGTTCTCAATTATTTGGATTAAAGGGGCAAGAAGTGCCTCACCGAAAATCGCGTGAGCGATCGATTTTGAAAATATAATATCGTCACCTGCCTCCCACAAGGCAAGGCCTCCTCCAGGAAGAACACCTTCAACTAGCGCAGATCGTACTGCACATACGGCATCGTCCACCCGATCATAGAGTTCTTTCTGCTCCAGATCAGTATTCCCGCCGACATAGATAACGCCTACACCGCCTGTGAGGGACGCGATGCGAGACATGATAAAATCCTTGTCGGCTTTTTTCTTTGTTATTTTATGGGCGTCCATCAGCTCCTCAACCCTTTTGTCAATGTCCTCCTTGCTGACCTTGTCATCGTCCTTGAGTATGATCGTGCTGTCTTTCCCTACGATCACCTTTTTGGCTCTGCCTAAATCTTTGAAGGTCATAAGGCTCAGGTCATCACCTGTGCTTTCAGAAAAATAAGTAGCACCTACCGAGAGAGCGATGTCATGCATCAGCTCATGGCGTTTGTATCCAAAATTGGGAGGAATAATGGTACAAAGTTTCAGATTGTTCTTCATGACGTTGGCCGCCAACGTATTTGTTACGTTTTGAGAACACGGCGCTACTATTAATAATTTCTTGTTCTCGGCAATAATTGGCTTTAGAACATTCTCAATCGAGAGTATATTGTTTATCTCAGAGTCAGACACCAAGACAAACACATCCTCAAGTATACACTCATCCTTCTTGTGGTTGTTTATAAACAGGTGGCTTGAGTACCCTCGGTCAACCTTTATACCCTGTGTGGTCTCGAAGGTGGTCTCAGAGGTTTGACTTTTCTCAACTGTTACGATCCCATTCTCTCCTACCTGGTTATAGGTCTGTGATATAATCTGGCCGATCTCAGGGTCATTGTTGGATGATATCGTAGCAACATCAAGTAGGAGCTCCTTGGTGACGGGTATCGAACGCTTTTTTAATTTCTCAATAACCTCTTCACTCATTGCCGCAACTTCACGCAAGATCATGGTTTTATTGTCCTTTGGCCCAATAAGCTCAAGGCCCTTTTTTACAAGCGCCTCTGTTAATACAATTGCCGTAGTAGTACCATCACCAGCTTCTGAGGCTGTTCGATCTGCCGCCTCTTTCATCATTTGGACCGATAGGTTCTCTACCGCATCCAAAAGTTGTATGCTCTTAGCTACAGTAACGCCGTCTTTTGTTACAGTTATCCCGTGGGTGTGATGCGGGCTTTCAATCAGCACCGTATTACCCATTGGACCCAAGGTGCTCTTAACAGCATCTGATAGTTTTGTAATACCCGAAATAAGTTTTGATTGTGCTTCTTTGCCAAAATGTAAATCCTTTGGCGAATATCCTCCCGAATTATCCATTTGATTTTATTTGATTTGATTTATACAAATATATAAAAAATGTTGAATGTTAGTTTTTTTTCCCCTTTACTTATATATATATTTATTTCTTTTTATTATTATTTTTACTTTTCTCATGCGAGAAGAATTAACATAATCAACATAAGTAATGATTATCAAATAGTTAAGGGTCTATAACCGACATGTATTTAACATACTTTATGTTGAAAATTAACATAATTAACGGTTTGTCAATCCTAAAAACAAAATGATGACTCATTAAATTACTATAAAATATATATAAGAAAAATTATTTATTTTTTATTCTTGTCTATTTACAGGTTTTTTAACATAAATATGTTGGTTTTTAAACGTAAAAAAGGCTACCCGATTAAAAGTAGCCTTTCCACAATAAAGATAATTAACCAACAAATTATCCAAACAAACCCTTCATCATTTCAGCTCGACCAATACCATCTGCAATCATCTTAATCTTACGATCTTCATCAATGATCCTTTTCATATTTGCCGCCTGCTGTATACCTGTCATACTATCAGGTCTTCCATTTATTAACCTGCCGTTCTTTACATACAACCCGTCAACCATATCGCTGATAGTGTTGTCTCTACTCATTTTTTTCATATCCCTTTATTGTTATACTTATTAAACCTAAATATATAACCAGCTCTGACCAGTCATGTTTCCTATCTCTAGAGTAATAGGACCAACCTAATGCAAACCCTACCCGTAACCTGTTGTATAACTCTAGCCTATAAGACATTATCAAAGATACAAATTTATTAGATACACGGAACTGTTGTATTATACTATACTGTACGCGCGCTGGCCCAAAAAAAAAACTCAAAAAAAAACTTAGGTGTGGGGTAACACATGATCGGTGCATTGCAGATTTTTTGACGTTTTACCTGACTGGCTATCAGGTAGTTACAAGGTTGTCAACTGGAGGGCATCCTTTGTCGATCCGTTTTTTGTTTGACATCTCGCAAAAATAATCCCTTTGGGGGGAAGCTCACTTCGTTCACTTAATACCCCCAAAACAATTCAGAAACAATAATCAAAGTAAGTAAACTCGATCAGTCCAATCGATTTGTGCAGTATGATTTCCTGCAAACTGCATCACAAAACAACATTTCCAACATTTGATCAAATGCATTTATATAGGTTTCATTTGGTAGTTATATAAATTTAATATATATTAGCATTTTAAGTTTGGTAATACTTCATAAAAATTGCTGGGAGGAAATGAGACCTCTCTCCTGCCAAGTTGACTCGATAGGCAAATGCAAATTAAGGGTTATACGGACATCACAGGCAAAAATCTTCATCTTTAGATCATCAGCTGAATGGCTGATCTGATGAGTCCATTAGGACGAAATCTGAGATACTAATCAACAACAAAACACAATGAAAAAAGCAATCCAAAACAGAATCAATGCAATCAATGAAATGCTACCTATAGTGGAAAAGCATGAACTTTCAACGGGTCATCTTGCTACAACAATGGCAGGTAGTACTTACGAATCCTTTGTGATCTTAACTAAGCCAATTGAAGTAAAAAACCAATTCGTTTACATCCATGAAGACAAAGGGTATCATGCATATGGATTCGACAAGAGATACAATGTCAATAACGAATGGCAATTCGATCAACTAAAATACGATCTATCGATCATCAAAAGAGCATTTAATAAATTAATCAAAAAACAATAACAATGGAAATTTCAACAACAGAAAGACAAGAGTTTAACCAAAAAATTTTCCAAAGGATAGTAGACAATATGACTATGGAAGAGATCGAAAGAAAAATCCTCCTTAGAATCAAGTATGATTTAACAGAGGAAAATCTCTTATTTCTTCAGGTATTAACTAATGAATATAACAACAGAAAAAAACAATAATTATGAAAAAAATTTCAACAGTAATAAACCTAATCACAGACGAAACATCTACCTATTACAATGGATATGATTTAGAGACAAATTTAATATCAGCAATAGTAGGTCAAGAAAATCCAAACAAATTACTTCATGATAAATTTAGAGAGAAGATAACAGAAATAGCAAAAGTAGAGAGAATCCCAAGTTTAAATGGGAGTGAAAAGGTTTATTCATCTACCTATGATATGATAGCTTACTATCAATAATCAACTGCCTAATTGGATGTATCGGGGTTCGATTCCCCGATAGGCATCGACAATAATGTCAAACAACAAACACCAACAAATATGTCAAACCAAGACAAAATTTTTCAGAAAGTTAATGATGCCGTTTTAGAGGGACTAAAGCGAGATGGGATGAAATGGTTCATGCCATGGAAATCAGGAGATGTGAATCAACCTATGAGTTACAACAAAAAATACTACTACAAAGGATTCAATGTATTTATGCTCAATGCAGTTATGATGGCTGAGGGTTATGAGCATAACCAATGGTTAACTGAAAATCATTGTAGAGAATTAGGTGGTTCAATCAAATCAGGTGAAAAGGGTAATACTGCTGATGTTTACAGATGGACGATAGGATTTTATGATGCTAAGAAAGAATGTTATGTAGCATCAAAAAACGTTAAAAAAATCAATCAAAGTGAAAAGATTGTAATCAATGGCAAAAGGCAATTAAGATATCGTAAAACATTTTCAATCCGATATTGGCAAGTATACAATGTTGATCAATGCAATGGCATTGTTCCTCATGTATTGGATGCTGATGTTCCTGCTGACAATAAGCCAATTGAGATAGCTGATCAACTGAGCAAAAGCTATGTAGATCGAGATGGTAAATTGGTAGTATGTCATCTGTTTGGAGATAGGGCATTTTACAATGTTGAAACCGATACAGTGAATATGCCTAAGCTAAATAAGTTTGTTGACTCTGATTCCTACTATAAGGTACTGTTTCATGAGTTAGCCCATTCAACCGGTCACAAAGATCGAATGGATCGTAAAAGCCTAACTGAGATATCCTTTTGGGGTGATAACACCTATGCTAAGGAGGAATTGGTTGCAGAGATATCAGCGATGTACATCTCAGGGTTATTGGGACTTGATCCAAAAGATGATAAGGAGAATAGCATTGCCTATATCAAAGGATGGTGTAAGGCTTTAGAGGATAAGCCAAAAGAATGCCTATATGCGATGCAACAAGCTACGAAGATTGTAGCTTACATCCAAGGTAAGTAATCACTAGCGAGATTGGATCATGAGAGGGTTCGATTCCCTCTCTCGCATCGACAATATTGTCACTAACTAACACCAACAAATTATGTCACACAAAATTTTACATGGCTCTCTTCAAAAACGAGAGCAAAGGGAATTGGCGAATTGGAAGAAAGATTTGCCAAGTATGGTCAGAGAGTTTATGGCTACCAATCCATCAGAGGATGCGATTGAGGACTTTTACACCACAAAGGTAATGCGATATACCAATGATAGTATAGAAGAGATTCTAAAGGATGATTTAAATAACATTGAGACTACATTCGAGATAGTAAATCATTTCAGTAGTTTTTTTAAACCAACAATAAAATGAAAACAATAACAGAAAACAAACTCAAAACCTATCTTGAAGATGGTTTTAAAGATCAAGGTAATGCTCAGTATGAAGTAGTGAGAGAAACATTATATAACGACCTTGAAAGTATAGTAGGATATAGTGTTATACTGTTGGAAGATGGTGAGTGCATAGATGAATATAAAATACCTGAGAATGTCGAAGCAATTGCATCGTTTGGATTAGTAGAAAGTAAGTCAGTCCATGATGAACGTTATTATGCTGATGATTGTTTCTACAATGAAAGTAAGCTAATTCAAAATATCTAATGAGGATTCAATATCCGAAAGAATGGTCATAATCAACAAAAATAATATTATGTTAAAAAAAGAATTTTTAAAACGAGCATCAGCTAAAAACTTAAAAGAGATGAGGGGTCATGATGCACCCTCTTATGAATGGGACATCTACTTTGATGGCAAGAAGATTTGTAATTGTTGGGATGATTCCTATGGTGGTGAGTTAAAGATCACTAATTACGACAATCAAAGTATCGAGGATATTTACAATTCTATTAATAAGGATTCTCTTTATGATAAGGAGTATGGATGGACTACAAATCTTGAATTATTAATGGATGAATTGAAGACGATGGGATACATGAAAAAGGATGAGAAGAAAGGTGTATTGATTGGTATACCACATAGTTATGAGATAAGAGGATTCAAGACAAGCATTCCCAAAACATTTGAGAAGTGGGGAGTAGATGAGGTCACATCCGAATATCAAAAGATAATCGATGATGCTATTAAAAATGGGGAAAACATTCTTAATGGCAATTACCTAAAAACGTTTAATTTAAAAGTAGAATAAAATGAGAATTATTAAAGACACAGAATGGAGAGATGAATTAGTAACTGTTGGTTATCATGCAATCACTCAAGTGGATGACAATAAAGAAGTAGAAGTATCTGTTCATGGAACTTGTGATTCTAATGGATGGTGCGATAGGTTAATAACGGAGGAGGGGTCTGATGAAGAACTTTATCACAATGGTGATGTTTCTGCCGATATTCCTGAACTTGATGATCTGTTAGATCGTTTAGATGATTTACTATAAACAATAAAAACTATAATTATGATTTATACATTAGAAGTACACCAATTACTAAATAAAAACAATGATATTATTGGGGCTGAAGCAATGGTATTTATACGCACTGATGATGGAGACCTTAAAGATTGTATGGCTGAAGATGACATCTTTGTTAAAGGCTATGATTTTGAAGACATTGAAGATAGAAATTTCCTTATTGAAAATGAATTTGGATATTTAAGTCAAGCAGAGGATTCATTCAAACGAGAACGTAAAAACCTAAAATATTATATAATATGATAACTCACAACACAGTGTCAGCATTTTTTAAAATAAAAATAAATCCAAAACAAAAGACCATTAAATTATGGGATCGTTCAACCCTTAAAACAACGAACTACTGTAATATATCGAACGAAAAAATGGATAAAATTTTATTGGAATATGCACGACCTTTATCCAAGCGAAGGATAAACAATTTAATCAAAATAATAAAGTACAAATGAAAATAATAGTTAACACAAAAGTCATAGAAAAAGCTATTTCCTTTAACGGGGATAGCTATATGGTATGGGAGTATACCAATGACAACAAGAACAAAGAGATAGCGATCATGGACTCAACGGGATATGATGTAAGCCTAATGACCAAAGTCATCGAGGATGGCGATATCGATTCGGAAGTACATATTCTATCTCCTGATCCTGAAGAGTACATACACCAACAATTTATAAACTTTAAATAAAATGAATGTACACAAAATGTGGCGTGAAGCAGTCAGAAACACATCAAGTATTGTTATCCATCACGAATTAAATGGAATAAAAGAATATAAGAAATGTTGTAAAGAATGTAACACGACAGAGTATAAAAGCACTACAAGAGAGATGCAAAAAATTGGTAACTGTATGCAAAGAATAGTTTTATGTAAATGTGATAAACTATTCGTACAAGATTTAACAAACTAAAAATAAAATAAAATGAAAGGATAGCATGGTGCGTTGGGAGGTTCGATTCCTCCCTATCCACGAGTAATAATGCTCAATAATTTAACCAACATTAAAATGGGAAGATATTACAATGGCGATGTAAACGGAAAGTTTATGTTTGCAGTACAGTCAAGCGATGCACACACAAGATTTGGTGCAGAAGAAGTGGAAAGAGGCTATATTGATTATGAGATCAGTAGAAATAGTTATGATGATATAGTCAAGGAGCTGGATTCAATTGATAAGGGGTCAATTGAAAGGGTCAGTAAAATGTTTGAAGAAAACAATGGTTACAATGATGAGATTCAGAAACAGTACAATGTTACAAAAGAAGATTTATCTGAGTACGCTGACTATCGTTTAGGGAAACAAGTTAAGGACTACTTTGACGATAACCCTAAAGAAAACGTTTGTTATTTAGAAGCAGAACTTTAAAGGATAGCATGGTGCATTTAGAGGAATATTTAAAAGATTTAGAAAGTCGATGTAGGATACAAAAAATTAAAGTGGTACACTATGAAGAGAATTGTAAAATGGACAAAGTTCTTCGAGAAGGCTTTTTACTGATTATGAACAAACATAAAACAAATTAACCATATGATTAAAAAGAACAACTACCGACCTCTGCCTGATCACTTGACAATAAAGCAAAGTGATATCGAGGGGTTAGGTTTGTTTTGTACCGATGAAATTGGTGCAGGGGTATGCTTAGGTATTACCCATGTATTAAACGATCAGTATGGGGTTATTAGAACTCCTCTGGGAGGGTTTATTAACCATAGCGATACACCTAACTGTTTCATCTTACAAAATGACGACACAAGGCTTCTGTACACAGTACGGAAAATCAAGCATGAAGAACTAACAGTTTATTATAGATTTTAATATGAGAATAACGCAGAACTTTGGAAAGCGACAAGGGTATGGCAACATCACCCATGTCGCATTCGTAGTACATACGAAGTATAGGCGAAGAGCAGGAGTAAACCTATATATTTTTGTAGAGGCGACAGTAAACGATAAAGGTATACAGACTGTATTTCTTCGAGAGAATGGCACGAATGAGATGCTAAGTATTGAACACGTCAACAGTCATGACTTGTATGAATTTATAATTAACCAAGTAAATAAAGACCTATGAAAAAAATATTTGTAAACATAATAAGATTTGTAAAGCTAAGACTTAAGCAACGAAAACTCAGAAAAAGCAGACACGATAAGCTATGGGATCAATTAATAAAGAACGACCAAAAATGTAGGCAATTAAGATTGCAGTTGGCAAGGGCAAATAAAAAAGCATTGGCAAGAAAAGACTATGTGATCAATGATCAAAAAGTCAGACAAATTATTTATCTTAGTCTACAACAACTTAAAATTAAAAACCAACTTAAATATGATTAAAGTAATAGACCCCGTAGTAAACGATCCAATGAACGTTGACTTTATAAAACAGAGCAACGTTGTTCTAAGAAAAGAAATAAAAAGGCTAACCCAAGAATTGCAGTTAGCCAAGAACCAACTCCAGCAGGAGTATCTGTTCACAAGGAAATAGTTTTTTTGTTGTTTGTTAGTAAGAGGAGAGGCAGGGATGTCTCTCCTTTTTTTATTTAGTAGCGTCAATAAAACCTCGCTCGTATTCCAATTGTTTTTCAATATCAAGGATCCGATCTTCAAGTTTATTTATAACAACAATTTTTTTGTCAAGACGTTCATGCACCATAGTAAGTTCATTCTTGATGGCAGTAAACTCAGCGAATATACCACCAGCAGTAAAGACTGCAACCAAAAAAGATAGCACGATTGATAGGTTATTTTTTAGGAAAGCTTCTGCCATGTGGCAAAGGTAAAAAAAATTACTTTCCCATTAGGGGACAAAAGTTCCCATTAGGGGACAAAAGTTCCCATTAGGGGAACGGGTAGACAAAACATGGGTTTTTTCCCAACTGCACCCAATTTTCCCATCTTTTATTAAACTTATATCAATAAAATATATTATCTTTATGAAAATTTAATTTAATCTTAATCAAATGCGTTTAACCAACAACCCATGCATTGATGCGTTCGCTGATGACGAGTATCAATTCCAAGAGTTTATCAAGAAAGCAGAACGAGAGCGAAAGCTAAAGCCTATCGCTACCTCTGATGACTTGATCTCTTTAGGTCGTGCAATCAGCACAGACCTCAACATTAACCCTTTATTTAAAAATCTATTCAAATGAAGCAGTACATTTTTGACCAGTTTGTGGAGAACATTCTCAAGCATACTGGGTTTACTAAGGAACAGCTCTTTGCTAATAATCGTAAGAGAGATGGTTCTGATGCAAGAAAATTTTTGTACAAATTGTGCAAGGATCGAGGCCTATCAACCAAGGCAATTGAAACGTACATGGAAGAGAATGGTTATGTATGCTATTCTAATACTGTACCTCAAGCGTTGTCTACCTTTGAAAAAGAGATAGCCAATGATCCTGACTACACAGTTATCTTACAGAAATTATCTATCGTAGATGCCTAATCTTATGGAGATATTTGATCAAGCAAAGAACGACCCAAGTTCTGTCAACTTAGATGGAAGGGGTTATGAGTCTCGGATGATGCATGGTGTTCAGATCATGTGTTACAATGAGACAAGCGAGATTAAAATATTCAACCCACGAGGCAAGGAATATTACGAAGAGCTTACTGCCCAAGAGTATTTATTATTTGAGGGGGGATGGCGAAAAGGTGTTTACACTTTAGTACTCCAGTCGTATAGGAATCGATTGGATCTAATAGAGAAAAGAATACCTGAGATTTTAAACAACAAGAAGACCCTGACTGCATTAAAAGAAAGACGCACAGGGATTCTTAAAAAGTATTTTAAATTAACACAAAAATTAAACCAACTATTATGAGTAATCCAAAATTTATTAGAACCAAGAACTATGATCTATTTTCATTTTTTCATAGCAATCGTGAAGTTAACAAGTCCCATGTCAACAACCTTAAAGAGTCCATTCAAGAGCATGGTTTACTGCAAGAGATAATTGTCAACGAGAATTATCAAATTGTTGATGGACAGAATAGGTTTGTCGCACTGCAAGAGTTAGGCTTAGACATCGAGGCTATAGTTAAACCAGGAACAGACGAGGATTCTGTTATTACTACCAATGTTGTGAGAAAGGGATGGTCGCTGACAGACTATATATATCACTACGCCTCCAAGGGTAATGCTGACTATATAAGGCTTGTTCAATTACTTGAAGAGAACGACACAAGAATTGGCACTAACACTTTAGTAGAGATGTATGGTAAAGGTGCGTATAAGCCAACTCGAATGAGAAATGGGGAGTATAAAATAGACATAGAAAAAGGTAAAAGATTAACGGAGATTGTAGTGGCGATAGAACCTTATGTTCCGATGTATGGCTTTACAAGGAGGTTTATTTTACCTCTAATTGGAATCGTTATGAACAATGACAACTTTCAATTAAATAGAATGATCGGTTCATTGCAAAGGTATAAGGTTAGCGTATATCCAAATGTAACAGATACTCGCAACGGACTTGTCGACACTTACAATAGAAGATTAACTGGTAAAAATAGAATATCCTAACTATGAAAAACTATTACAAAGCCTTGGCAGGATTCCAACAGGAATGTCCTGTCTTATTAAAAGAAAGCGATGGGTTCAATTATAAATACATTGACCTACCAAAAATTATTCACACAATTAATCCATTGATGAAAAAGCATGGACTGGGGTTCACGCAAAAGTTAGGATCCAATAAGGATACTGGACAAGCGTGTTTGACTACTACAATATTCCATGCTGAATCTGGGGAGAGTGACTCAGGTTCGGTAGATATTCCTTTAGTGGAGATGAAGGGTCAAAATCTTTACCAATCTTTTGGATCGGGGATTAGTTATTTAAAAAGATATTCATTGGCATCACAACTGGGTATTGTAAGTGATAAAGACCTTGATGCATATGGTGAAGAAGTAAAACCTGTGGCAGTAAATAAATTGGATATACCTAAAAAGAAGAAAGGGTCTCCTCCAACTGGCGATCCCATAGATGACATTCCTACCATCCAAAGATTACTAAAAGCTAATAAAGAGTGGAAAGATATCGAAGCTTGGCTGAGATTAACGTATGATGATTTAACAATTGAAGAATATAAACAAAAAACGAATGAGCAAAAAGAAGCTTAGTGATAAGCAAATAATAGACAGACTCCGTAATGACGAGGATTATTACGGAGAGTTTGGAAGGCAATGGCTTTCCAACTCAAACATCCAAGACCTCCAGCCAAAAACATTCAAGCAGTTTGGCAAGGTTGAGGATGACAACGAGAACTTTATAAAGGGCAGGTACTTCCACCAGTTGATTCTTGAGCCAAACAAGGCAAAAGATTTTCCAATCTTTAGTGACACCAAGACAAGGGGGGTAAAGTACAATAGATTTATTGAAGAGAGCAACATATCTGGCGCGTTGTTAGAGCATGAGGCAGTGTTGATGGAGCAACTCCGAGACGAACTCTTAAACGTTAAGGGCTATAAGGGAGCCAAGCAACAAGTGGCTGATCTTATAACAGACAAGGATGCTGAGTATGAGGTTCCAATAGTGGGTGAGATATTTGGTCATCCGTTCAAAGCCAAGGCTGACATCATCTCTCAAGGAATTATTATAGACCTAAAAACTACAACGGCAAAGAACGACCAGGAATTTGTGTGGCTAGGAAAGAACAAGTATTTCTATGACACCCAAGCCTATATCTATCAAACGTTATTTGATAAGCCGATGTGGTTTATAGCTATAGACAAAAACCCAAGAGAGTATGGTGACAATGGAGAAATCTACCATGAGATTTATGTCTGCCCAGTTAGTGAGGAAAGTGCGCTAGAGGGGAAAAAGAAGGTAGAATCTGCAGTTCAAATCTATGAACACTATCATGGCAAAGACAAGAAAGAAGACATAAGAAACGTAATATATAATCTTAAATTTTAAACTATGAGTGAAAAGTATGTACACCCTAACGGGAAAGGAAGTTTATTTGTTAATACCAACAAAAAGAATGGAAGCAACCAACCTGACTACAGAGGAACTGGAACCACAATGGATGGTAAGGAAGTGGAAATCTCGGCTTGGAAAGGTAAAACTCAAGCAGGTGCCGAGAAGTTATCTCTTAACATAAAAGAACCCTATGTAAAGCCACTAGAGGACAATGCACCTGCCCCTGCACCAGCTCCCAAAGTGGAGAAGGCTGACCCTGATTTACCATTTTAGGTAACCCCAACTAAACTAGGGGGAGTTATGCTCCCCCTTTTTTTTGTGTCAAATGTTAATTTTATTTTTCTATACTTATATATATATATATTTATTTATATTTACTTTTTTCAAATACAGAATCATATTTAAAACCAACATTTTCAACACTTTGCAATGTAGTCAAAGGGTAAGCAATCTAAAACCAACATAAAACCAACATCACAATGTCAAAAATCGTCACTATTTTTAAAGATATTAACTCAACGACCTCTCCATTCTTCCGAGATGTTGACGTTATATTAAAAAGAATCAAAGAAGGAGCGTCAAAAGATTTAATAAAATCTATTCGTTCTGAGAATAATAAGGCAAAACGCAATGAGCTAAAAAAACAACTCCCATCAATATGTTTTAGTGGAAAGTTTAACAAGAGGTCGGACGTGTCGCTACTTGAACATAGTGGCCTGATCTGTTTGGACTTTGATGGCTACTTAAAAAAGCAAGAGTTACTATCAGACAAAACTAAATTTGCAAAGAACAAATATGTATACTCAGTATTTATTTCACCATCAGGTAAAGGGCTGAAGGTTTTAGTAAAGATACCTGCTATTCCTGAGAACCATACAGGATACTTTATTGCATTAGAAAAACATTTTAAATCTAATTATTTTGATAAGACATCAAAAAACTTAAGCAGGGTTTGTTATGAGTCTTACGATCCATTGATTGAAATTAATGTTAACTCATTACTCTGGGAGGTGTTTGAGGACAAACAATATAAAGAAGTTAACTCAACGAGTGGCATCAACACAATCCCTATTACCGATGAAAATAAGATAGTTGATATCCTAGTAAAGTGGTGGCAGAAAAAATATCCCATGTCTGAGGGTCAGCGCAATCAGAATGCATTTATACTTGCGATGGCATTTAATGACTTTGGTATCTCATCTACAACGGCAACGCTAGTTATTACTCAGTATCAAAGCCGTGACTTTAATGCTACTGAAATATCTAAGACAATAACATCAGCCTATGCAAACACCAAAAACTTCAACACTAAATACTATGAGGATGAAGATAAGTTGGATGATATACAACAGAGATTAAGAAGAGGAGAATCAAAAAAAGTAATTCGCCAACACTTAGAGGAGTCAAGTTTGGCGTCAGATGTCATAGACTCCGTTATCCAAGTAGCAGAAGAAAATAATTCTGTGAAGTTTTGGACTCTCAGTAAAAAAGGAATTGTTAAAGCTATACCGCTAATATTTAAAAGATTTTTAGAATCAAATGGATATTTTAAATTCTGCCCAGAAGGACAAAAGAGTTATGTTTTTGTCAAGGTAACAAACAACCTGATTGACCATACCACTGAAAAAGATATTAAAGATTTTATTCTCAATCATCTGCATGACCTTGAAGATATGGCTATATATAATTACTTTGCCGAACAGACTAGGCTATTTAAAGAAGATTTTTTGACCTTACTTAGTACTATTGACATATACTTTATTGAAGACACCTTAGACACTTCTTATCTATACTATGAAAATTGTGCAGTTAAAATCACCAAGGATTCTATTGAGGCCATTGACTATTTAGAGTTAGATGGTTATGTCTGGAAAGACCATGTGATAAATAGGGTTTATGAATCATGTGACCAATCTGATAATGATTTTAAACTATTTGTAAAACAAATAGCAAACAAAGATGATAATCGCATTGTAACGCTTGAGTCAACTCTTGGATATTTAATGCACGCTCATAAAAATATGTCCTATTGCCCCGCGGTTATTCTAAACGATGAGAATATTTCTGATACGGCCAACGGAGGGACTGGTAAAGGTATATGGCTTCAAGCTGTGGGTCATATGAAGAAGGTAGTAATGATTGATGGTAAATCTTTTACATTTGAAAAGTCTTTTCCTTATCAGTTAGTATCAGCTGACACCCAAGTGCTTGTCTTTGACGATGTAAAAAAATATTTTGATTTCGAGAGGTTGTTTAGTGTAGTTACCGAAGGGTTGACCCTAGAAAAGAAAAACAAGGACGCAATTAAAATACCATTCTCAAAATCTCCTAAAGTGGTGATCACTACTAATTATACAATTAAGGGTGCAGGCACATCATTTGCAAGACGAAGGTGGGAGCTTGAACTAGCATCTCATTACAATGATAAGCACACTCCAATGGATGACTTTGGTAGGTTTATATTTGGTGAAGAGTGGGACGATAAGGACTGGTGCAAGTTTGATAACTATATGATTAAAAATCTACAGCTCTATTTAAAAGAAGGATTGATATTAAGTGAGTCTGTAAACGGTGAAATGAAGAGATTGATAATGCAAACCAACGGGGATTTCTGCGAGTGGTGTGGATTAACCGATACTAGTCAACCAAATCCGTTGTTAGTGGTAAACAAAAAAATACATTTAAATGAAATCTATTATGATTTTACTAATTCATATCCTGACTATGCTCGCGGATCCAAGTTTTCTGTATCTCATTTTAAATTTAAAAATTGGATGTTATCTTATTCAAAATATACACAAGGAATAGAAGCTGAGGTAGGTAGAGATATGACTGGTAAATGGATTAGACTGAAACCAAGGAGCGAAGCGCAAATTCAAACAAAGCTGATATGAAGTTTAGAGATTATCAAATTAAAATAATACAAAAAGGCACATATATACTTAAAAAATATGGGTTTGTATACTTAGCAATGGAAGTGAGAACAGGGAAAACCTTTACTAGTCTAGGTATATGTGCAAATACAGCTGCGAAAAACGTGTTGTTTATTACCAAAAAGAAAGCCATCTCCTCCATCCAACAAGATTACGACACCTTGGTGCCTGACTTTGATATAACAATAATTAATTATGAAAGCCTACATAAACTGCAAACGACTGGCGTAGGAACATACGATATAGTAATTGTAGATGAGGCTCATTGCATTGGTGCATTTCCTAAGCCTAGCAAACGCGCGAAGGATGTTAAATACCACATATGGAACAGCGATGCCAAGGTTATTCTTTTATCTGGCACACCTACCCCTGAATCATACAGTCAGATGTATCACCAGGTCTATGGTATACCTAGCAATCCCTTTAGAAGGTATAAAAGCTTCTATCGTTTTTGTGATGACCACGTTAATGTAACTCAGAGGATGATTAACGGCCTTAGTATCCGTGACTACTCCAAGGGTCAGAAAAGTATTATGGATGCCATGCAACCTTTCTTTTTGTCTTATAGTCAGAAAGAGGCTGGGTTCAAAGTGCAGACTACTGAGAAGGTAATGCACGTTAAGATGAATCCATTTACATATAACCTAGCTAATAAACTCAAGAGTGACCTTGTCGTTCAGGGTAAAGATGAGGTGATCTTGGCAGATACTCCAGTAAAACTAATGATGAAACTACACCAAATATACTCAGGCACTGTAAAGTTTGAGAGTGGATCATCACAGATACTAGACCTAAGTAAGGCTAAGTTTATCCATAAAAGTTTTAAGAATAAAAAGATCGGAATATTTTATAAGTTTAAACAGGAGCTCCTAGCGTTGAAGAAGGTATTCCAAGATAGCATTACTACCGAGTTAGATGACTTTGTAAATGGAAATAAAAGTATAGCCCTGCAGATTGTAAGCGGCAGGGAAGGGATAAGTCTGAGACAAGCTGACTGTTTGGTATACTACAATATTGATTTTAGTGCAACAAGCTATTGGCAGTCACGTGATCGCATGACCACCAAAGATAGGCTTAACAACAATGTCTACTGGATATTCGCCAAAGGCGGGATTGAAGATCAGATATATAAAGCTGTAATCGGCAAGAAAGATTACACACTTAATCATTTCAAAAAAGATTTACTTAGCTTATGAAAGACTACGGATACATAGAAAAATACGAGTTTGTGGGCAAATATTCTGGAGTATATAAATTTATTTATCCATTAATGTGTCCAAAATATTTAACTGATAATCAATTATGGGATGACGGAACAGCAGATACAGTCAAAAAAGATTAAGCAACTAGAAGCTCAGGGGTACTACGTCCTAAAGCTAATCAAGACTAATAAAAATGGAATACCTGATCTAGTAGCACTTCATATGGGTAGGCCTCCCTTATTTGTGGAGTGCAAAACAAAAAAAGGAAGGGTATCAAAACTTCAAGAGTATAGGCTCAAGGAACTAGAGGATCTAGGATTTATATGTGAAATATACAGAGGATAAATATATTTTTTATAATTTAGTGAGCATGAATGACTTAACTCCGATTGAAAATAGACGAATACAGAACATAAATTTTGTCATGGGCGAGCTTCACACTTCACTAAACAACATATACGAACACTTAATAGATAAGGACTATACCACACTTAGAGGTGAGGTAAATAATTTAACTAAAAAACTTCGTAATGTTGGGGAGTCTGTAACTGATGAAGTATAAACCTGATTTTGATTTTGTTGGTGCTATCTGCATCACTCTTATAGTGATGTACCTGCTGTTCTTGCTTATCTTTTAGGCAAGCGTCTTCGCCTCCTTTGTGAAATTAATGATGGCCTTTTCTTTTTTGGATGTATTCTTTTTGGCAGAGACCCTGACACTGTCTCCTCCTCCCACCGCGCTGCTATCTCCGGCAGGTTCTTGTACATGTACGCGCGTTGCGCTTGACTTTTAAATGGCATATTAATTATTAAATCGCGATGACTTTTTCTTATTAAATCGCGATGACTTTTTCTTATTAAAACGTGATTTTTGTTTTACCTTTTTTCTTTTCTGTGGAGGTGTATAATTATACATCTCATCCTTTTGTTGTTGTTTTATTTGTCGTTGCGCTCTTTCAATTTCTTTAAGCGCCTGTTTTTCATCATAGCCTGGAGAGTTAGGACCAAAGGTTGCATTCCACAACTCTCTGTCGTACCTCTTCATGTCCGACTCACTGTCGTAGCCTTGCAACATTTCTTTTTTGGCTTTCTGTTTGTCCTTAAGCTCTCTCTTGGCTCTAGAAAGATCTCCATAAATACGATCTAATGTAATCTTTCGAACGTCTTTGTAAAGAGGTATGAATCCTAGGTTACCAAGAAGCTCCAGGGGCAACCTTATAAACCTCTCCATGTCTTGTCGTTCAATCGCTTCAGGTGTTTTCTTTTTGTCTTCTGTTAACTTTTTTATTAATAATGAACCTGCACCAATAACGGGTCCGTATGCAGCGCCCATTCCTTTTAAAAAATCTCCTAAGTCATTACCCCTGCCAGACGCAGTTTTAGGAAGAGGTGTATACTGTAAAGCGTCCTTAAAGGCATCGTACTCACCATCCCTTAAGAACTCAAGTTGCGCTTCATTAAATTCTTCTACACCTCTATTAATAATTAATTTAGTTGCATTTCCAAAATCCCTACCTAAAAGAAGAGAGGTGAAGGTAGATGCAAAGGCTTGACCCAACATTTTTTCTGGAGACTTCATCCCCTCTCCTGGCAATTCATCGTCGTCATCATCGTTTATCAAAGATGTCATTCCCTCAGCTAAAAGCTGCCCTAGTATGGTATACAACATCATTCGGCTTATAACTGCGCCGATCAATCTACCGCCTTGTTTTTTGCTGAGCTCGCCTTTGCCTATTAGATTGGCAACACCTGTACGTGCCGTTATATATTCAAATATAAGGAACCGAGTCATAAAGTTATTAAATGCATTAAAAGCTCTAAGCCGTGCGCTTTGATTTGGTTTAGCCGTACCCTTTAAGATACCCATAAAAGCATTGTCTGTAGCGCCCGCCATTACTGATTTCTTATCAGCTAAATTTGTAGCTTCATCTAAAGCGGATTGGTTAGCCTGTATATAAGTTGAATCATTATCTGCGATTTTGTCAAAGTCAGGGGACTTACCGGTAATTCTTTTAAATTCATTTTCAAAAGCTCCAAACCACAATGGACGCATGACGGCTTTATCAGGAGTAGAAATCAAAAAATCTGCAGCAGCCTCAACGCCATTCTTCCAGCGCTGACCTGTTTTATTCCACATTTTAAGGATTTCGTTCTGTACGGGCGCAACAGCAGCACCGCCTCGAACACCCGCAGCTTGATCAAGTATAGACTTGTCTATAAATCTACCTGTCAGGCCATCGGCATATATTCGAGTTGTCTGTTTACTGCTTAAGTTATTTAAAACTTGTGCCCCTTTAGGAGAACTCAACCATCCCATCTTTGATCCGGCTATAAATCCTTTTGGATCTACAATCATTGCAAAGCTAACATTGGATACGTATTCAGCAATAAATCTGCCAGTTCCCGCCAATATAGATCGGTATCCCGTTTTTTGTAAATAGTTTAAAGCAGCATCGGCTGCTGATGACTCGCCAAACATGTTAACCAATAAATTCTCTGTTGACTCTTCAAAGCCACTTTCTATTGCATTGAACACCCTGACGTTATCAAATGTGTATTTGCCTTGTTCTTTTAAAAGTTTTTTTGTTTGGTTCAGCGTTCCCCTTGCAGTCCTTAATGGAGCTGTTAAATGGAAATCAATTAATGTGTTTTTGCTACCTCGGATTGCTGAAGCGTAAATGTCAAAGTTCAGAGGCGACACATCTCCAGTCCTTTTAATCAACGTCTTTGCTTTGGTGGATGGTTTTCTGCTAGTATTATAGGCCTTAATAACACTAAGCTGTGACGACTCCAAGGAATTTTTATTACCAGGAGGAAGTACGTTAAGGTGTACATAATTATCAAGAGGATTATATTTTTCACCTCTGATTAGTGTGGCGGCAATCTCAGCCTTTTCCCCTAGACTATCATTTATGTCTCTTACGGTTTGAATAGATTGTTTTTCAGCCTTATTAAAAGAATCAAATAACGCTTGATTATCAAACTCGCCTTGGTCATTAGTATACGTATCAAGTATATCCTGAAGCATATCAGAATCGCCTTTTGTATATCGTGTGTTTTGTTCGTTAATTCTTTCTATAGTGGCTTTTAAAAATTCAGTAACTGGATTAACTTGTTCGCTATCAGGGTTACTCAGATACTCTTCTTGTATCATATAAGCCATCTGTTTATACTTCGACTTGCTAAACTTGTTAGGATCACTACCTAAAGATTTAAGGACATTAGCTCCAGCCTCATTTATCTTTTCTTGTATAACGTCAAACTCCGATCTATATTTAGTTACAGCTTTAGAAGCCTCTCCAAAAACAGCGTTAAATATATTCTTGGTTTTAAAATCTCCAAAGACTTGGTCAATATAAAATAAAGGATTACGTCGTACCAATTCTTGGATGCTGTCTTTACCCGTTATTAAAGCCTTAACCCTAGCATACATTGCACTAAACGTTAGCGGTTTAGCAGTATTAATCGATGTGGCCAAGCCGGAGGCTTTGGTGATTGATTCTAATTTTTCGTTATATCTCTGTATAAGATGTGGCGCATAACCATTATTAATATTGTCTATTAGTTTTAATACATTCTTTAATTCAACATTATCGAATTTATTAATTGCATCTGTTTGTATTAGTTTTTTAAACTGTTTAGCTAAATCTCTAGCGTATGGTAATGCCAATTCAGACACAGAAAAATCAGTTGATTCGTCTATACCCTCCAAAAGTAATTCTCTTTCAGCTTCTAATTCAGCCTCGGTTTTTGGTTTTTTAAGTTGGGGCGGGGATATCTGTGACTTATATTTACGCATTACCTCAAGCTCCCGCTCGTTTATCTCACCGTTATCAAGCATTTTTTTAAGGGTAGCTGCATAATCTAACTTGTTGTCTGAGTCAAAGACCTTGCTATCTGTATTTGCAAATCTGTCAGCAAGATCAATCGCCATTGATTGCTCCTCATCTAACTGCTTCAATACCTTTTCAACCTGTCTTTTTACCTCGGATATTGAGGGAAGAGACAATACCGCTTCGGCTTTGCTAAACGAATCAACTAAAGATATATACTGATCTAATACACTATCGGGTATTAAAGTTGGATTAACGCTAAACAACTCCAACAACTGAGGAACTATTGAATCAGCCATACCAATTTTAGACTGCGCCGCTTTCTTTGCTTTATTCCTACGGGCTTTACTCGCAAAATTTATTTTTGCTGCATACTCGGCATCAGCAAACACTTTAGCCATATAGTCCACAAATCGGTCTATAGAGGTAGGATTAAACATATTAACCTTAGAAAATCTATTAAGAACGGCGGTAAGTTGAGCGTCAGATATTTTGCCCCCACGTCTCATGTCCTTTATTTGAGAAGTCAACACCTTTTGAGCTTTAATAAACGAGGCTTTAGCGGTTCTAGCTCCTCGATTCAAAAGTTTTATTTGTGTTGCTATTGCCTGTCTTTGGGTCAGGGTAATCTTAGAGGGATCTTTTATGTTTGTAAATAAACGTTCAAAGGTTTTAATAGCGGAACTAACAGTTGGAGTTTTCCTTGGGATTTCTTTTCCTTGATCGTCAGTTCTTTTAAGGCCCTCTCTTATTCTTTGCTCCTGAGATTTTTCTCCTTTTCTCATCCTTACTGCGGAGCCTGTTGATTCTGCTTTAGCATCAAAAGTTGCAGAAACAGCCGTTCCTTTAAATAAATCTGCTAGACCAGTATTAATAAAATCATCTAAGGTCATTTTATTAATATCTTTTATTTTTAAATCTTTCGTTGTGGTAAACTTTTCTTTTATGTATTTAAACATAGCGTTCATCCACTCCTTAAACTTAGATCTTTGACTAGCATTTGCTATGGTCTCCCCTTTCGTTGCTAATAATTCCACTAGAGCTTCTTCCCTTGCAAGTTTTGTGTCACCATATTTTTCTATAGCTTTTGTAAGTTCTGGCGTTCCTTCAACAAGCTTTAACCCTCTCGCAAGAAGCTTATCTCCTTTCCTTCCACTATCTTTTGATCTTAAAAAATCTAACCATATATGACCAAACTCATGTATAGGGGTGCCTAAAGATTGTACTTCCGGGTTTAAATAAATTTTACCGTCAGTTGTTAGTCCTAGTATTACTCTGCCCTTTGACTCTTTGGTACGGACTCCTGGCTGTGACAATATATTATTAAACTCTTCTATATTTGTAGTAACGCTAACGTTTGGGAAAGCAAATTTTAATTTACCTATAAGAATATCGAGAGGACTCATTTCGGTAGTGACAACATCTCCTTGAAAAGCTTCATCATTAGCAACAGTCCCCATGGTCTGAGCTGCCACTTCCTTATCTCCAGGCCTTTTACCGCGAATATTCTTTTTAAAGACTCTGTTAGACTTGGCTTTCCATGTAGGGAAAACCTCCATCCCGTTTGTAGGATTTTCTATTAAAGCAATGGGTCTACCCTTAGGTCCCGTCCCATAGTTTTCATGATTAATATCTATAACCCCTCCATTTTTTACATCAACACCAACTACAGCAACAACATCACCTTTATTAGCCTTAAGCATAGACTTCTCTCCAATAGCGTTATATAAATTATTTGCAGTAAACATAGTTTGATTAACCTCACCTCCTTTGTATAGTGATTTAATAAAAGGCTTGTTTGCCTTAACCTCTCCTTCTTTTTTTTCTGGTGAAATTAAATTGTCAAAAATAAATGCTCTTTCTTTTAGAGATAATGTATTTTTATTCCTTTTAGATCTCTGGTTAGCATCACTAACTATAGCTTCAAAAAATTGACCTAATGTTGTTATATTATTTTGATTTATAAATGAAAGAACAGCATCAGCGTCAGCACGTTGTTTTTCTGGTTTGTTTTCAAAAATCGATTTAACATCGTTCATTGCCTCGGTTTGATTTTCTTTTGACTGAGAGTTTATTTCAGCAGAGAAAAATCTAAATGAAGCTTCATTTGAATGAACGGCTTCATTGCCCATTTTTATAATAGCCATAGGTATGTGTCCATCTGGTATCTTACCCTCTTTCCATAGCCTATCAAATAGTTCTTTGTTATTTTGGTAGGTCCTAACAGCGTTATCATACTGCCCTTGTGACTTGTCTCTTGCAACCCCCGCCCATGCAGCATTTTTATTGTCTCCCTTAACATTAAACAGTAATCCTCCGCTAACCTTCATATCATTCCCTTTCGAGTCTTTAACTGTACCCGTGGAAAGCATATCTGATATTGCTGTAATCATAGGAATACCATCGAAATAAGATATAGGCTTAACTAGATCATTAGTGGTTTCATATCCAAGCTCTGTAAGTTCCTCCTCTGTTATTGTCTCAGGCGTTGTGCTTTCTTCTAAGGGGTTGACAGTAACGGTAGTCTCTCCTTCTGGAGTAGTAAAGTTTACTTCTTCAGGATCCATTGCGTTCATCTCTTCAGCTATCGCGTCTACATCTTCTTCCGTTGACTGAATTATAGCATCTCCTTTTTGCTGTCGTCTTTGTCTGGATGAAGCATCAATATTAATTTCTTTGTCAAATAAAGCGTAACTAATTACAACATCAGTCTCTGCAAAACCAGCTGGTCTTTCTGCAAATACAGCTCCTTCGAATCCAGCATTTTCCATAGCCTCAATAAATTGGGAGCCTGAAGCCCAATCGTTTATACCCTCACGCCCTTGAGAATCATTTTTCATAGACCGTATTGCGTTATTATAATCTCTTATAGCATCTGCTTCTGAATCATAAACAATTTCTAAATCTTCATTTTCATTTATAAATCCTTCCCTCAATCTTTCAATATGCTCTGGATTTCTTAAATCAAAAAGGTTATTTATTTTTTCTTGTGTTAACTCAAGTTCCACTATATTATCAGTGTCTCTAGCATATTGTTTGGCGTAAGTTAATGAAGGAGTTAAAAATACAGCTCCTGACTGTCCTTTTTTTAAAACACCATCTTTTATTTTGTTTGGTGAACCGTGATATACCTTCTCTACGTCATCTTGCATGCTAAATCGCGCACGCCCCGCTTCTACCTCTACCTCTTCTTGTAGGGGAGCGGCTTGTAAGTCTTTCATTTGTTGCCTTAGTAAAGAAGCTTTTTCTTTAGCTGGCTCTGTTTTGTTTCCTTCTAGCTCGTTTAATTCTAACTGAAGATCAGTCAATGCTTCGAGTGTAGGCTTGTTTAAATCTGGGTTAGCTTGTAAAAGCTCACGCTCCACAGACAACCTTATCACTCTATCGTTTAACTCCTTAGATTTTCCGGAGTAATCATTGTCAATTTTTATTTTAGTGGCTTGTATTTGCTCTAAAGTAAAGTTATTAATTACATTATCAATCTCTTCTACGTCTACTCTCTGACCGTTTATCCTATACTTAGGCTTGCTGAATCTAGCCGAGACTATGTCTTTTATCCCCCCTGGGGTTTCAGCCAATCCCTCTAAAGCAATCTCAGATATGTCCATCTCCTGACCAATCAGCCCTCTAGCAGTGGCTTCGCCAATTGACCCGCCAGCCCCCTCTATTAAACCAGCCGCGCCAACGGATTTAATTTTGTCTAATTTACTAGCGGCAGAAAGACTCTTACCTCCTTTAGTTAAAAGTTTTGCGCCTACGCCTCCCGCCAGTTTACCCGTAAACGCATCTATTGTTCCAATAGCAATACCCCTAGTGATAGCCTTATTTCTTATACTATTAAAAGCCTCAGGATCTTCTAAGACAGCTCTAACGTTTTCAGAAGTTAAATCTTTACCATCAAGCTCTTCTTGTAACAATTCTGAGAATGTAGCGCCCATCTCTAAAGCGGAGCTTGCCGCTCCAAAAGCAAAAGGTACGGCGGCGGCTGCACCAGGAAGACCTCCTCCGACTGCTGCTCCTGTACCTATAGTAGCTGCACCAGCTAAAAGAGAGTCCGTGTTTGTTGCCATAGATGTAAGAGAGCTTACAATTAACTCTGGCAATATAGTTAGACCACTTTTACTTAAGCCTTTTACAACGCCCCAAAAGCTTTTACCCTCATCTTCGTAAGCCTTTTGATACTCTTGCATCTCAGCTGATGGGCCGTACATCTGTGTGTTTTTATTTGCTTCTATAAAACTAGCTATATCTTCTTCCGAAGCCATTGACCCTGCAAGGAGAAGGTCGGATGCATTTTCTGAAGCAACGCCCTGATAATAACCAGACGCTACACTACGCGCCATGTCATCTACAAAATCACCTAATCCTGTCTGTGTAACGTTATCAAACCCTCGGAGTATGTCGCCAAAGGTTCCTTCAAAGTAATCTTTTTCAGTGGGCTGCTCTGGAGACTCTGGTAAAACCGAAGAACCATCCTCCGATACGGAAGCCATAGCGACCGGGTCTTTTTTTTTTACGCCTATTAAGTTTTGGAAGTCGTCAATACTATCCTCATATCCCTCATCTTGAAAAATAGAAAAAGCATCATTTACTGCTTCCGGATTGGTTTGCATTAAACTAATAAACTCTTCTATAGATCCCTCATACCCCTCGGCACGAAATAAATCATAAGCGTCTTTTAAAGCTTGTTCGTTCATTATCCTCCTACTTTATTGTATTTTGATCCCCGCCCGCCTCGCTTTTTTACGTCAGCTTTTAAATTAAGTTTTTCTTGCAAGTCAGGTCTTGTTTTAAGGGCGTTAGTTATAAATTCTCTAAGCTTTTGTGTTTCCTCTAATTGTCCCGAACCTGTATAATTGTTAGCGTCTATTGTAATTGTATTAGTAACCCCAGGTATTCTTACATTTACTTCATTATTTAAACCACCAGTATCTGTAGCAATTAATCCTATATCCTTAAAACTAGATTCTAAAACAGTAGCTAAATCTTCATCAGCTGAATTAAGCAATAGGGGACCAACTCCAAGTCCCGTAAAGGGCTTGTTCGATGACTTTCTACCAGATAACGGCGAAGGCGGTTTAAAACCAAAATCAATTTCTGGATCAGCAATAATTTTATCAAAATACTGATCAGCTGAAACATTATACGTTTCGGATTGAGCTAATGTTTCACCCTCTTCAATCGTTGTGGTGGCAGTAATCGGACTGTCGACCGATGTCAGGGCTCGGTTATATAATAATTCACCATCATCTCCTCTGCTTTTTATTTCAGTTGACACGTCTTCACCTATTAATAGCTGTGAAGCTGCATTTACAAACTGGGCCTCAGTCAATTGTCTACCTTTGACAAACTTTTGATTTGTTTCACTTTCGGGTTGGCTTGGATCAAAGTCAGGGTTGGGGACATTGGTATCTGAAGTGCTATCAGCCGTAAAGAAACTCACGGACCTTGTTTGAGCGTTTCCATTTTCGTCTTCAAAGGTCACAACAATTCCGGTATCATTTCTTTTAACCTCAAGAACATTGGTGTTACCCCCGTAGTCTCTGTAGTAATCTACTGTCGCGTTAATATCAGCAATTGTTCCAGAGTACAAGGTGCTTATAAGTTGAGCTTTTGTTTTTAAGTCTGTCGCCTTGTCTCGATCTTCTTTACTAAATTTCTTTTTGTCTAAGTTTAGCTTGTCAATGTCTAGTGCTAATCTTTGTTTTTTAAGTTTTAATTCTTCTTTTTGTACAGCAGTTAAATCTTGAGCTTCTTCTCTTGATCCTCCTAGCCCTGCTTCAAACTGTGCAGATGCATAGGCTTCGGCAGCTTGCAGTTGTTTTTTCCCGTTAACAGTTGTGAAGTTGTTTGTCCCGTCAGGGTTTACAAGAATAAGATTCTCATTTATTTTCGCCTTATTCTCATCATACGTAAAAGTATAAGCTTCACCATTAGGTGCAAATCCCATGTTCTCAGTAAGGATACTAGACACGTGGTTAGGGTTGGCTGTGAAAGACGCTACCATATTTAATTTAGCTTGGTCCAAAAGCTTTTGCTCTTTATCCCCTAGGGTTCCGTCTTGTATAGCTTGAAAAAACTGCTTAGTACTTAATCCGCTGCTCTCTTTAATTAGCGTTGCGCCTAATCCCTTTATAGCTTTATTGATAGAACCATCCAGATCATATTTATTATACTTCGCTGAGGCTTGCTGAACAAGCTCTGAGGCGTTGGCAAACTCCCCTGGTTTAGTTGATATTTGCCACTCTCCGTTCTCATCTTTGTACCTGCGTGCAACGTTTACCTCGCCCGTCAATGGGTTGATGTACGCTCCGTTGTCGGCAAAAGCTAAAAACCCTTCGGTCTGTTGGCGCATCCAGTTCTCTTTGGACTGGCTTTCACCATCCGCAAACCTACGCATAGACTCGTCATACCCTTCGTTAAATTTTTTGCCAGCTTCGAACATTAAATCAGTGCCTTGATTAGCATTAGCCCTAAACTTATAGAAGTCTCTCTCAGATAGATTACCGCTTTTAAGCATCCTCTCGGCGTTTCTCATGGCTTCTCCTGCGTCTGCAGAGAAATCCCCCATAAACCTGTTAACCTCGGCATTTGTCCCCTGTGGTTGATCTAAGAGGTCTTTGTTATATTGTGTTAGTTGTTTATCAATATCGTCTTTTCTGTTTTGACGATCTGTTATTTCAGCTTGGATGTTGTCGGTCATTTGTTTACCAACCTCTTGCCAATTTATTTGCATTGGCTTTGCATCCTTAACGTACCCGTATCCTAGTGCCATTTATTGATATTTTGAAAATTGTCCTCCCGCTGAAATACTTGGTATGTCTATTAATCCAGGAAATGCGATCTGTGGTGTTTGAAAATTGCTATCAAATATAGTAGGAAACGGATCGCCAAAACTTCTATTATACTGAGGCTGTACAGTATTGACCATGCCTTGAATAGATGTATCCACATCTGGCAAAGTACCGCCAGGCAATGGTGTTCCTTGTGCGGCTTGTGGCTGGGCACTGCCATACAATGAAGGAAGCTTCATCGCCTGTGTACCTAGATTTACTAATCCGCCGACGGCTGCCATATTAGCGGCTTGCTCCGCTGCTCTTGCGTCAGCGGCAATCTGTTGTTGTCCTGCAACTTCACCCAAGTCTAAATTAGCCCTAGCATCGCGTAGTCGAGACTCCTCTTCTAGTGCTGCAGTCTCAAAGTTCTGAAGGTCTTGGGCCATATCTGTTCGAGCTTGTGCTTGAGCTGCTTGATTAAACACTGCCGCCCTACCAGCACCAACTGCCGCACCTCTTTGCTCTCCCTCTCTAGCAGCTTGTAAAATCTGTTTCGAACCAGATAAACCAGCTTCTCTAGCTCGCTCGTACGCCTCTTTTTGGATTGATCTGCCCTCCATATAATTAACTTCCAATTTAGCTTTGGCCGCGTCCATTGCTTCTTGAGCATCTATCTCAGCTTGCTTTTGTCTTTCTCTTTGCTTTGCAGCTTGTGAAAAACTACCGATTGATGCTCCTATATTTGTTGCTAATCCTATCCCTGCTGCTATTGTTGTAAATGCCGCCATACTATAATACTTTAATCATTTCTTGTGTGTAATTGTCTGCTTTAATATATCCAAGCCTCTCGTATGTTCTAATCAAGCCCTTATGTTTTATAAGAGCATATGAATATTTTTTTCCTGAGTTCTTAGCTAGATTAGTTAAAGTGTCAACTAATAGGATTACAGCGCTATGCTTTTTCTTCTTGCTGTCGTAATTTTTATTTGATATAATCCAGTCCACCCAAGCTACTTTTGAATTTGTTACATATATAAATCCTGCACATACAGGAATGTCTTTGTCTAATACTAAGAACCCTCCTTCGCCGTCATCTGGCAGAAAGTCTTTGGCTGGAGGCTCCCATCCCCAGTCCTTCCACCAACCAACTAATACCTCGTCATAGTCAGTGGAATTTAGTTTTCGTATATCAAACTCCATACACTAACAAAGATACTATTTTTTATGGATAGCTTTTCATGATCTCAGCTTGTACGGCAAAGAGCTCTGTTGGGGAAGGCCCCGTGTTTACGATTTGAAATCTACAGAAATGTCCTAGAAGACCATAAGACTCAGCCGTATTATTCTTTACTCCTATAACGTAAGGGTTTCCAACTGTAGGATCCTCGGCGCCATTAATAGTAGCATCAATAACAATATTATTTATGTTTTGTGTTAAATCTATGTTTATCAGCGTTACTCTACCAGCTAATTCTGGAGTATTGGTTATTTCATTATTAAAATACAAAAAGTCTCCAACGCTAAGTATAGATCCAATATTAATTGTTGGGCTTGACAAGAAGTCAAATTGCCTAGCTGATGGTAAACCACTGAATCCGCTTGATCGCCCAATGCCATTAATGGCTCTAGATGCAAAATTTGAAATTATAGTAGGTGCTTGTGTTGTGTTTTTAATATCTGCATACCATGACCCCTCCTTTAACTCAAACCATTCGTTGCTTATAAATCCGCCCCCTTGAATATCTGTTTTTAATGTTACTGTCCAAGGCTCGTCCGATTGTAAGTTTATTGTTTTAAATAGTTTAGTTACGATGGGAAGTTCATTTATTACACTTGTAACTGATGAGTTGTATTGTCTTCCGTAAAAGTTGTTCCTTAAAACATTGGTGTTGTGTCTATATAAATTGCCACCATTAAAAGTGTAAAAGAAATTATTCATCCCAATCATGTAGTCAGGATTGTAAGAATAAAAGGATGGCCAACCCTTTGAGTTTTCACTATAAGTCAAAGTGTACTGTGGCCCCAACGGTAAAATAGGAACAGGTACGGGATTGGCGGGGACTGGGGTAGGTGTAGGAGTTGCTGGTACAGGAGTTACCGCCGTGGGTGTAGGAGTTGCTGGACGAGCTGTAGGGGGGTTTGTCGGCTCAAACGTAGGAGGTACTGGGGTAACAACTGCCGCTTCTTCTCCTCTTATACATATCTGCCCACTTCCATAAGAATCATTGGTAGGATCATCAATCTCAAAAGTTAAGATGTCATAATTACCAGCGGGTAAAGTTGCTCCAGTGGTATAACTAAATTCTGTAACGTCATTATTAAACTGTGTGGCGGTAGCTCCAAAAGGTCTTTCAGGATAAAATCTTATGGCCTCTACACCATTAGCATCTAGTAAAACTCCCGCTACACTTATTTGACCTGTTGACTGTGAGCTATATTGACCTCCAGAATCCCACTTAGCATTTACAAAAGGTCTATTATTACCACTAAAAACTAAATCTATAGGTATATTAATTGAAGTTCTATTTCCTACAGTATAAGTACCAACAGGTGATACATATCTCTCCCCATTGTTTTCTGGATTTTCTATTCTTTGCCCACAATATTGTACTACACCCATGTCAACAAAAATACGATTTTATTTGTTAGGTATTTTTAAATGTGAAAATGGGATTTGCCAAACAAAATTTTGATTATCTTCAACTCCACCGCTTATAACTATATCGTTTTGGTTTTTAACCATAGTAGTTATAAACATTAAACTATATCCGACATTTGCACTTATAAAAGGTATCGGGTTTAAAAATGTTAATTTTAAATCAAGATCTAAACCTACTAAATAATGATTATATTTTCTTTGTGCATATATTTTAGTGTGTATTAAATAAACAAAACAATTATATTCTTTTATAAATATGGGATTAGTCGATCCGCCTGTGGTAATGTTTTGTGTAAAATATAGTTGATCTTGAGGCAAACCCGAAGAAAATATATTTAACGTATTGACGGTTTCTTTAAATGTTAATTGATTAAAGTCAGTACATTTATATATAATTAGATTTGGAGTAGTAGAATAAATAAAATATAAATCTTTTTTGTTTTCAAAAAACAACCAATTTTTTTCCCAATCTACTTCTTTGTTTTCTACAAATGACATTTTGTTTTTTCTATCAATATCAATCCTACCAATAAAATTATATTCACTATCCAATACACCCATATATGTGTTAAAGTTTTCATCTAAATAGGCAACGCTATAATAAAGTTTTGATTTATAATTAAAAGCTCGATAATCTTCAAATTTAAAATGGCCCTGTATATTTTTAATCTTATGCGTAGATTTTTTTAAAACGTTAAATCTAGAATCAAATTTGTACTCAATTAATTCTTTCGACTCCCCCAACTTTTTCATAAACTCAGTTCTAGATGTGTCGTTGTCTAATCTTGCTACTCCAGTGTATCCATCTTTAGTTGGGTGTATCGTTAAGTTGTGTGAAACGGCAGGTCGAATTTCTTGTTTAAGTAAATTAATTTGTTTTCTTGTAAACAGATTATTTGTCTGAACATAGAAATAAAAAGGTTTATTATTTATGGCCTCCATCTCCTTTCTATATTCAGGGTATTCCACATGTATCACGGGCATACTTTCAAACGTAAACTGAGTTGTACTAAAATTATGTTTTAGAATTTTTAGTTGGTAATTGTTAATGTTAAATATACCTAAATCATATTCAGTCTCTATATCTCTATTTAAAACATGGTTTAAAGATTTACCTAGCAACCCTGGGCCTGTGTAGTCCAAATAAAACTTTTTTTCTTGGCTTTGTATGTTTTGCACGGCTTTTTGTATAGCATATAATAAAAGTGGGTGGTTAGGATTACAAGCTAAAAACCCATTAGCTAACCATTTTTTTGCCATAGGATCATCTCTTACTACCACTAAATCATCTGTTTTATTTATGTAATAAGATAAAGGCTTTAAACATATAGTGTCAACATCAGCATAAACTCCGCCTTGTATGTATAGAACACAGTACCGAAATAAATCAGCTTTAAAAGCACCTGGTATGATGTTGTGATAAGCTTGTAAAACATCAGAATTAAAATTTTTTTTAATAAATTCTATTCTTTTATTAGCATTGTAAAACTTGTAAATGTAATTCTGATTATTAATACGCCAACTTTCTCTTGCATTAGACATACCTGGCGGAGTCAATTCTGTTTCAAAGGTTTGATGTATAATTCTTGGTATCATATAGGAACAAATAAATAATCACTGTGGCTTATTTGTTTAACACTGTAACCTAAATCTAGAATATGTTGAAACGTTAATTTAGTATGATCTATGTTTGAGTTACCATAATGATCCGCCCAACATTCTAAAACTATTATAGGTTTAAATTTTTTAATTGTCCGTAAACCTCCTTTTAATGCTTTAGGCTCATAACCTTCAATATCTAGTTTTAAAAAATCAAATTTATCTAAATCTATTTCATCTATAGTAATGCATTGTGCTGTTTGTGATGTTGAATTTAAGTTTATATTACCCATAGGATTTTTTTCTAAACCACTTGCTCCTGGGTTTCCATTACCGACCCAATTAAATTTAACAATCTCCTTTTTATCTGAAAGCGCTTTTTTTGACAAGTAAGTGTTTGTGCAATTATTTAAAGAAAGGTTTTGATTAAGTAAATTAAAAGATGATTGTAAAGGTTCAAAACAATGTAGGGTTTTACATAACCTTGAAAGTTTAACGCTGTGCAATCCTATGTGACAACCTCCTTCCACAACAACACTTTGCTTATCAATATATTCTTCAAAAACATTATGTAAAAACGCCTCATATATATTTCCTTCTCGTACAATATTACTAATGTAACAATTATTGTAAAGGTTAAAATTGTAGTTTTCTCCGTTGTGGTAATTTTTTATATTGTAAATCATAGATTCTTAACAATTTTTTCTGACCACCCATCTTTTTTGGAATGTGCCCAAAGTATAAGTAAGTGAGGTTTTTTTACGTTAGCTTCTATCTGTAAAACAAGATCTTTTTGCTTTATCAAAGTATTCCAGTCAGAGTAATCTTTTCTGTAAAGTTCTTGTTGGTTTTCATCTGCACAAATTAAAGCGCAAAACGTATAATCATTTTTGTGAAATTGACTTACATCTACAGCCAATGGATATCTAAATACAGGTAAAAACACATTTTGATTATTGCCTGGTGGCGGTAGGTTTTTACCGCACGATTCAGTTATTGCTCTGTCTCTAAACCTTAAGCCCGCATAAACCTCATAATCAGAAATAGATCTAATCTCCCCTATATTATAACCTTCAAAACTTTTTTTATTACATGGAGAGCATACTGATCCGTCTATTCCTAAGAGCATTCTAGTTCTATCATGCGCCCTATTATTTTTTTCTCCCCATGTGACGTCGTCATCCCAATGTTTTGTTCTTCCCTTTCTAGTGTACTCATGCCATGCAATAATTTTATGGGGGTGAAATAAATCATACCCATGGGTGTAGGCTCTAACTGCTATAGTTATTTCTTCACCATGAAAATATAACATAGGATCATGAGGAACTTCCTTGCAAAAATCACCAACCGTAAAAGCAAAATGAGCTGAATAAAACCGAGCTTTTATTGGTTCAGTGTAATCATTATCCATGTGATAAGGTAAAAAAAACACTACACCTTCAGGAGTAAATTTATCAAAAGACATCCCCCAAGGGGTTTGTTGCCTTTCTTCGGGGTCATTCTCAGGATTGTAAGAAGAAATATAACTTGTAAGCAAAGGTTTTTTATGGCCTTTTTTCTGTAAATCTTTGAGCATTTTTATACACTCCGTATCCCAACCTTTTATAAATCTATGGTGCGAGTCTAACTGAAGGGTATATTTTTGTCCGTCGTAGTGTTGCTGTATTTGATTTCTTGCCCAACACGCTCCGAGTGATTCAGTATGGGGTATGTCAATAATAATAAACCTTCCGTCATCAGCATACTTTTGTAAAGTATCCCACTGATCTTCCTCACTGTGCTGATGTGCAATGCATATAGTTAATGCTTCTGGACTACTTGCGTTAGCTAATAAATCATCAATTGTTGGTATTAGCTCTGGGTCGCGATAACTCGCAATTTGAATAAATATAGATTCCATTTGATTTCATTTGATTTAATTTAAAAAGGACGGTTTCTAATATCAAAGTCTGTAAAGGTATTGGGCTGCTCAAATCCCGCATCAGGACTTTCAAAATTAGAACATTCGTAACAACTTTGTACTTTATAAGACCCATTTAAATTTATTGGATCGGCGCCGCCAGTTCCTGTTCTTGTTGGGCCTAAAGTATAACACTTACCTGTACTAGGCGCATAAACTACATCTCCAGTTTGATAACCGAATGGACTAGCCTCCCAATATTCAGCTGTATTCATAGTTATAAGTGATCCTATATTAGCGTTATTTGGATTGTTACATCTATTTAATGTGAAATAGGATTGGTTATCAGGACAATTACTTGCACACCCACTGAAATTAGTATTTGACTCTAATCTGCCTTGGTCGTCAACACACTGTAAACCAGTTACTGTTGGGAATAGGTTGGCATCATTACTAGTCCCTAATATCTGATACGTTCCAGAAGCCCCACCCATTCTAGTAAAGTTATTATAATTTGTAGTTGTAGAGAATATAGACCTTATATTGGTTGTACATTTTGAAACAATATAATTATTTACTGGAGGGCCTGTAGGCACAGGAGGACATGATGTTTCACCTGCAAGTTCAGATGGATTAATAATTAAATTAACTGGAACTGCTACTAAAGGAGGATAACTAACATCATCCGTATAAGTATAATAACATCCCGTTTCTGCTTCTAAATACCTTTGATTGTTAGTAAGTGCTGTTAGAGAGAACATGTACCTAATCTCAGTAGTATTACAAGGCACACATGGCTCTAATCTATAATAAAATCCAGCTATTGGTTCTGTTACGGGGGGTGGTGTTGCTGTAGGAGGGTTAGGGCGTACTGTAGGCTGAGGTGGAACCGCTGTAGCTGTGGGGGGCAAAGCCGTAGGTGTAGGTGTAGCTGCCGTAGGTGTAGGTGTAGCTGGCGTAGGCGTAGGTGTAGGTGTAACGGCGGAACAATCACACGTCTCCGCTACTTGTAATTTACCAGTTATTTGTTCTCTTACAATTATATCATCTGAATAAAATCCATCGGGCGCGATTAAGGTTAAACCTTGATCCGTGTAAACAGTGGATGCGTTTGCAAATGTTGCGGTGTCAAAAAAATATGTTCCTACTGCCATAATTAATTTATTTTATACTGGACATGATACTGTTACAGTCCAATAAGTACTAGGGAACGGTGCAAAAACCTTCAGCGTAGCTGTGGTTGTAGCCGTGCTTTTAGTAAACACAGCCGTACCGTTTCCAGGAGCGGTGATAGTTTCTGCCGGTAAACCTTGTGATGCAAGGAAAGAATTTAATGATCCTTGGTATCCAGTTGATCCTCGATATCCTGTATTTATTACTTCTACTCCGTCAAACTCTAATATAAATTTATCTACAACTGTAAAGGCATCAAACGTCAAAGTTACAACCCCAGTAGCTGAACCTAAATCAATAACTTGTACGTCGGGAAAAGCCTCACCTCCGCTATAACCTGTTACATTTCCACAAGAGACTACAGGTCCTACGACTGCTCCACAGCACGCATTTCTTGCCGATGTAGCGTCATAATTTAATAACGTTTGTGTGGGTTTTCTGTAATCCCAAATTAAATACAAGTTACTACCAGTGTTATTAGGCATAGTAAATTGTGCGTAATTTTTATTACCACTTGTTAATATTGGCGTAGCTAAATTAGAATCACTAAGTAGATTTCTTATTTCAATTGAGTTGTTTGCATAAGAAGTGTCTGTTCTTAAATATCTAAATTGGTTTGTCGAACCATCAAAAACATAATTATCAGTCGCTAGTTGATTGCTAATAATGTTAACCGTTGCGCCTTCACTAGGCACTATGCCCGAACCAATTGGTCCGGATACATTGCTAAACTGTGAAATAATAGGATCAGAAGAAGTGTCTGAAGAAAATGTTATTTGATTTGAATGTAACGGAGAAGAGAAGGTTCCGTCTATCCACGAGTATTGATTATGAATAAACTGCCCTGCTTCATTACTACTTGTTACAGCAATGTTATATATACTCAAAATGTTTTGTATGGGACATGATGTTGTAATTTGAATCGTATCTGGAACCACTGATGTAGTTGTAATTCTTAAAGTTACATCTGTTGCATCAACATTATTTTTATTTATATCTAATGTTCCGCTAACAAACACAACACCTGTAGTAAAAGTAACATTGTTATAAACAGCTTCAATGGTGTAACCAACAGTACTGCTGCTTTGTGTTTCTATATCTAGCCCTTGTTCCGTTATTACATCTACTAATCCTGTTCCAGTGCTTGGGGTGTTTACTTCTGTTATAACGTCTTCTCCTTGAGCGTTTGGTATAACATAACTAATTGATACAGTTCCTACTTCTTGTGTGACATTAACACAATAGATAGTTTCTTCGCCTGGATTAACTAATACATTTTCAGTTACGCCACATAGTAAGCAATTTGAAAAGCCTGGTATAGACTCTCCATTTGTCGCTAATACATACTCATTCATGTAAGGATCATAACCACCAAGCTTTTGATTGCCTATGGTGTCAACAAAAAAGTCTCTAAACCAACTGCGCATTCCCGCCTCAGAAATAACTGACAGTGCTTCAGGGCCAGATTCTCCTCCTCGAAGTCTTAGTACAGCTCCTCTTTTTGAATCAGTAAAAAATTTATCTGATCCATAAACGGCAAAACTTTCAGGGTTATTGCTAATCCCAAACTCTTCATCTCTAGCAATCTGCTGACCTAAAACTGTCGGCACGGAAGTTAAAGCGCCGCCTCCACTAGCATCGGTAAGTAGGTCTTTACCTTGAAGTACATAAGATATTTTGTCTTCTTGTAATACAAGTATATCGGTTCTTCTCGCATGTAACCTTTCTATGGGGCCATACAAGTCTTCTAAAGGCTTAAAGTTTAAGAGGCCAAGGTTAAACTCGTTAAGTTTATTTACATTAGACTCATCATTAAATACACCACTGTAGGTTAGATCTGCAAATCTATGAGCTTCTTTATATATTTGGGTTGAAGTTGTGCTAACGCGATTGCCAAAATTAATTTCCTTTCCTGTTATAGAGTCTCTAATCTTATAACTTTCAACCCCGTTGCCAAAAGTAATACAGTTGCTAAAACCAGTATCTACTATTGCATCTTGAGGTGTAATCGGCTGAACAGAATTTTGAAAGTTTATAACTTGATTTTGCACATCTCCCGAATGTTGACCTTGGTTGTCAATGGCAAATGACTTGCCATTTTCGTACCATACGTCAGGCAATGCGTCTAGCGGTAAAGTTTCGAAAACAATACTGGTTTCACGTCGTATGACTTCTATTTGAAGTGATGCAACTGCCGTACTAGGCCTAGAACCTACTGTTCCTGTGGCCATTAAAAAAGTTTCACCTGTATCGGTGTTTTTTGCAAATCTCCAGTAATTTATGTTTTCGGCGCTACTTATTTGCGTATTAGCAGTTCCTATTAGAATGTTTTTAGGATCGGCTGCTGGGGATGGCTCGTATAAAGTATTATCATAAACATTAGTATTAGGAGGGTCAAGACATTTGATAGTTCCATTACAAGAAATACCATCAGCATTAATACTGTCTATTACATTTTCTCCTTCAAAAAATGCTTTAAAATTTGAATATAAAGCCGTGGAGACTATTTCTCCTTCATATAGATACTGTACTTGCCCAATGAAGGGTTGAAAATATCCCGCTCTAAAATTCCTATATCTAATTTTAACGGTACTTCCTTCAGGAATGGTGTAGTCAACATTAGCAATTGGAGATCCTGTGGTTACAGGGTTTTTTACAGTTACTGGAAAATTTGCACAAGGATAACCATTACCATTACCACTAGTCGCAGCTACTGGAGGATATGAAATAAAGTTACCTCCAACTTCTTGACTGTTTTGAATTGAAAAATTGTTTGGATTTAACTTCATGTATGTTCCAGCAGGGACCGCTACTTTAGTCCCCCCAGGATCTAAAGGATTATCTATCTCAATAAATTGAGATGCTTTATTTTCCTTCTCTAAAACAGTAGTAAATGTACATGTATTTGTTGGTCCAACTGTGTCAATTTTAACTATAAGTCTATCGCCCGCTTGTACTTTATTTGCATTTTCTCCTTCTAATAAAAAATATGCAGCGAAGGTATCGGGATCTTCAAAATATACATTTGTATATATAGTCTCATAAGTTGTTTTATCTGGCTTAATAACAAACTTATACCTTGTCGCCCAACGGGGCGCTATCTGAGGTGGGGTAGTAGTGCCCCCTGGGATAGTTACTTGTATCTCGTTTTTCGTTATTGAGTCAGCACAACCAACGTGAATTGTGTTTTCTGGACTTACAAGGGCGGTTGATGATCGATTAAAATCATCCATATAAATAATCCCGATCTCATATCCTCTATTGCTATGTAAAGAAAAATTATTAGAAGAGCTTGAGTAAGATACTGAAGAAGATAAGATAGTATAGTACTCATAGAAAGTTTGTGTAGGGGTATTTATATTATCCACAAACTCCATTGCTACAAGCTGAATACCTATAAAGTTATTGGCTGGTGAACCAAATATTTGAAAAGGTTCATTAACCGCCGCTATACCACTTGCCTTTTTGAAATATGCATCTAGTTGATTTGGTATAGCACAATTAAAAACATCTGTAAAGGTAGTTCCATTACAAGAATTAGCTACAGTTTGGATATTTGTAGACGACCCTATTTTAGATACAAAATCAGTACTTTGTGTTAGTTCGTAAACAGATGAAAATGTTTGTGGCAGAGTGTATGTAAAGCTTACATTACGTGATGTAGTTGTTTCTACAGGAAACGGTGTTTGACCTTGAAAAGAACTATGTTCTATTTGGATACTCCAAGTAATTGAAGAGCCAGCTACTAAAAGCGTTGGATCTATCTCCATTAATACTTCACATCCAAATACATGTAAATACCCTCCCAAATCATACCCACCATTTGCTTCAGATGATGTTATATCTACAACATCAATAGAACTTGTCTTTAAGGTGGTGTCATAATTTAATCGAATAGGGTAATTAAAACGGTCTTTTAAATCATATCCTTCTACATAATTTCCATAGACTAACCTATTACCCATTAAAGTTTGAGCTTGTGCTAATAATGGAACATTATCATACAATCTTAAAATTTCATATTCCGGTAGTACCGTAAATATTTTTTGATTATCAAAAGTGTAGGTTGTTAATTCATCATTCCCAATACCTAAATTTAATCTATTTAAACTTTCTATAACTTTTATTGTAGGATCATTAAACTCTTTAAATAGCAACTCTATTGCCTTGACAAGAGATCCTCCAGAATTAAAAGTAATAGTGACAGCATTAGATGCATTAATCATCCCTTCATTAAGATAACTGTCAACGCTAAATTTAAAAGGTTTTGCTGTAAATGCAGCATTACTAAATTGGGAGGTTGCTGAGTATTCTCCGTCTTCGTATTGGTATCTATAAGCAAAGCAAACAAACCTATCCTCTAAAAAATTATTTTCACTAGCTGCTTTAAACGGAACAACTGTAGGTGCTTCGACCGGTGGTTTTTTAATTACCAGTAAAGTCTCCGCAGTAAATTGATCAATGTAAGCTGCCATAATTTATGATAAAGTATAAGTTACCTCATTAGTTAAAGTTATTCCTGTCAAAGTAACAGTGCCTGTTGATTCTGGTTGCTGCGATGCGCCATTTCCATCTGTATAGGCTGTTGCAACAGAATAGTTGGCCGTATAGGTTCCGCTATTTCCATCATCTCCTACAATGCTTCCTGTAATACTTGATGTTCCTGGATTTGATACTGTACTTGAATTAATTAAACCTATAGTTGTAATGCCTGTACTTTCATTAGTTGAAAACTGTGTAAACGCTAAACCATTTGCTGTATTATTTCCTTGTACAGCAAATCCTTTAGTAACACTATCGGCCCCTGCAGTATAGCAATCAACTCCTGGTAATTGTATTTCCGTTATTGTTGGTACTATACCTGTTCCAAAACCAGGTGTGCTACTTGGACATCCATCTAAAGTGCCTCTATGAAAACCAATAAAATTATTTCCTCCTACTGTTACAAAGCCTGCTTTAAATTTAAATAATGCTGTTGATCCCGATGGCGGCACACCATTTAATTCTGGTTGGCCATATTTTTTACTATTACTTATATTTATAAATCTCGGTGGACTGAAGTTATCCGTAAAATATAAAAAATTTCCCACCCTACTTACCGCTGTTATTAGATTAATGGGGCTAAAGTTTAATGTTGTTAATACGCCGCCGCCATCATCGGTACTGACTACATGATACTTTACACTTGCTGTTACGGTATTATATGAACAAATCATATCACATTTACCCGTATCTGAAAGAGTAAATTCTGGATCATGTACAAACCAATAAATAGTTTCATTAGCACTATCTTCAAATGCTCCTATGCAACGAGCGTTTGTACTTAATGATTCTATATCTAGAAAAAATAAATTGGTAAGTAAGGTGTTCCCTTTGGCGTTTTCTACAGAACCAATTTCCGATGCTTCAGTTGATCCCAACCTTACGTTGAGTGCATCTTCATATTCGCCATTTGGTATAAGCCTTTCATCAAGGCTTTTATTCATTCGGCCAGCAATAAAATTCCGTTGTGTCCGTGCCATCTTATTTTATCCACTTATTTTCTCCCCTCATATTCATCAGTAATCTACCAGGGTGAATATTGCTCAAGCGTATTTTTGCATTACGAAGTAAAGCAGTTTTGTCTTTTCGTGCTCTATTAACAATATATTCTTGCACTCCAAACTTACCGTTTAATAAAGAATATTTAATATATGCGTAGATATAATCTTCAAATAATTTATTTACAGTAATTAAAGAATCATCTCCTCCTTCCATCCCATCAGATATGTATTCCAATATACACTGCTCGTTCGCCATTGTAGAGTTAAAGTTAATGACCCCTGCTTTCTTATCTATAGTAAAGGTAGGGTTCATGTTGGCTGTTTCGGTGTTAAGGCCGTAGCGTGCTCCTATATGCGTATCATAAAAATCCTCATTGTAAGGTGGATTATTATCTTGATCAAGATTTGCTTGGTTTAGGTATATACTATTTAGTGAACCGTCAGTTCTAGCCGTATCTAAGCTTGATGTTTGAGTGTTAACATTATCGTCTGCATCGTAGGTAAAAGTAGATGTAGCGCTTTGGACATATGATAGCGCTGATTGAACTTGAATGTTTTCAAGAAGAGGCCTTATGGTATTATTTTTAAATAAAGATATACGAACCCAATTAACGTAATCAGAAGGCAAAACAAATCTTAAGTCTGAATACACTGTGAGTTGTAATGATTTTATTTCTTTAAATGCATCGTAGTTTAATTCTTGTATACCTCTTTTAGCGTGAAATAATATTTTAAATCTATTTACATTATTTATTAATGAATGGTTTCCATTATACATCAATAAAAAATTATTTACAATATCTGTCAAACTTACATACTGATACGAACCCCAATTTAAATCTGTTGGTGCAACTCCATCATTAGTATAATATTTTTTCTGATCTATATATGCCATAATTATTGCTCTTGATTTTGTGTTTGTTCCTCTACTTGACCAAATTTAAATACATCTGCCTCTCTTATAGATATACCAGCGTATTGTAATATTTTAGAAACTAAATCATTTCCATCATCTAAAGGAAGTTCAAAATCTTGGAAATCAGATTGACTTTGATCAAATAATGGTTCCCCATTAGAGATAGTTTGATAAGTCCACTTAGGATCTTTAGGGTATCTAATGTATTGTGACGCAACATCCGTTGCTCCGTTAAAAGTAGAAGGATAAATAGTTATAGACCCCGCTTCTTGAGTGTAGGCTGGATATATAATTGATGGGGCTGTGAGATTAGAATTATTAAGAGAAGTTATTTTGCTATTAGAAACTAATTCCGCAATACCTTTAAAAACAGCACCGCTAGAACATCTAACTTCATTTATTAAATAATAATCAAATCCAGTTGTCGCTGCTGATGGCAAGAAGTATACATTAGCAGCATTCTGAGTTAAGTTACTAGTTACTGAAAAAGTATCAATTACTTCCTCGTACCCTTTTTTTATATCTGCGTATCCTGTGCCAGAAAGTCTTGCGTTTTCCTCGTTTATTTGTTGATTATATTGAAAAAAATATTCGTCGAATAAATCTAGTTGCGCTTGTTTAGCAAATAAATTAAAATCATTAGGTGATAAATAACCGTAATTGTTTTTGTTGATTATTGCTAAAACTGTATTTCTTACAGAATTTATCATTAGTAGTCTTTTTACAAAGATAAGTAAAAAAAAAAGAGGTCAATTTTTCATGACCTCTCTCTAGTACCTAATAAAAAGGTAATGTTAAATAGTAGCTACAGCTACGCTAGTAAATGCTAAAAGCCCTCCTGATTTACTTACAGGAACTACTGCGTTAGTCCAACTTGTTTCAGCTGCGTTAACTAATGCGGCGTTTACATTTGCTGCAAAACCTGAAGTTAAACCTGTTCCAGTAACAGTAAATTTGTGGCTTCCGCCTTTCAAAAAGATTGTTCCAGCAGTTGAACTTGTAGTTTCTGCATAAAGAATGTCATCTGTTGCAAGGTGAACATTTCCGTTACTTGCAGTATCGAATGTAATATATTTTGCCATGTTAAAAAATTTATGGGTTAAACAAAAAACAAATATACAAAAAATAAAAACGATGAATTTATACGTTTTTTGCTAGATTAGATAGATGCTTTAACGCTTCCAATCCCTCATCTGATTGAAAATGAGATGCAATGATATAGTAGGGATCTTCTTTATAAGGAACATTTAACATTTTCTTTTTATTGGATGGAGTATTAAACCAAACCTCTTTATTACTATTTCTAAATTGAAGTAACTTTTTGTCAAAGAATAACTGTATTTTAGAATTTAGTTTTAACGCTGGATCTTTTAATAATAGTAAAAAATCTTGTGGTTGATTTTTAGCAAAGACTAATATATCTCGTCTAAGCTCCGCTGTTGTTACTGTTGTTATATCTATTTGAAATATAACCCTAGCTATGTTTTCCACTTGATCAACACTAAGTTGTCTAGCTTCTATAAGCGCATCAACTTCAGCATTTAACTCTTCTACAATTTGTGCAGCATCTTTAGCTTTGTCTACTTCTACATATACACGCCCTTTACCAGGGTGGTATTCTAAAAACTTCTGAAGTACTTGATTATTCTTAGGAACTGTTAAAAACCCATTTTCAAAAACAATAGGCTCTAAAATAGCATTATTATCTTGTTCATCCTGAAAAGGTGAGTTTTGATTCCTTGCATACCTTAATGCTTTGTTGGATCCTGTTTCTTCATCAAACCATAACAGAGGAAATCTCTGTGTATGTCTTGACGCTAAGATTAAGGATAAAGGTGCAGTTTCTCGTGTAAGCTTGTAGATTTTATCTACGTATTTGGTAGTCGTATTCATTAGATTAGATTTAAAATTTATAATAAAAATAATGGGGGCTTTTACACCCCCATTAAGATAGTGTACTATTCTTGGAAGATAAAGAAGTTGTTAGCACCTAAAGTACAAACAGCTCTCTCTGACAAGAAGTTTACTTGCATGTTATCAACATCACTTGTTCTTGCACCACCAGCAGAACCAGTAATCCAAGTTTTGTAACGTCTGTCTTCAGTTTCTGAAGCTCTATATCTAACATGTAAGAAAGGTCTCTTAGCGTTTTTACCAAGGATTTGGTCGTAAACACTAGTTGATCCAGCGGGCACAAGTAGTCCGTTTACACGTCCTGATCCTGCTCCTGTTGGAAGTCCACCTCTCATAGTTGGGTCATTCAGGTATTTCCAGTCAGTCTTGTAGAAGTCATAACCTCTTCTAAATCCTGAGAAACCTAAGTTTAACGCCATCTCTTCGTCATTGTCAAAAAGACCATATGAAGTACCGCCTGCTCCGTAAGAGTTTTGGGCAGCTAACATATCATCAATATCAAAAGCAAATTGTCTGTCAACGAATAATACGTTTTCTTCAATCGCTCCTTGCTTGTCTAGACGACTAATTACATTATCAAAGTCAGCTAACACTGTTGGGTTTCCACCGTCCCAGATATTACCTCTTTGTTGTACAGCATAGAAAATACCATCAGATCCAGCTCCAGGATCAGCAGCACCACCTGCACTACCAAGAATGGCAGCAGCTCCTGAGTTTGTCTCAGCGGGTACAGCTTCAATCATTGCTGTTTCTAGATAATCGTCAAATCTAAGTCTTGTTTCATGCTCAGATTTTAGATACCATAGGTATCCTGTTCCACCGTCTTCCGTAGTGATCTCAATCCATCCGATTTGTGCCATATCAGATCCAGATACATTGTAAGTATCTTTGATGATAATAGGCTTGTTGTCAAAGATGAAATCATTTGATTCAAGAGATCCAGCCATTCCAGCAGTACCTTTCTTGAATTCTGACCCATAGATAAATACAGTAACGTCAGCATTACCAACACCTGTACCTGCAGTTGTTAAACCACCGGCTTCGTAAAAGTCAGCTGTAAACTGTCCTCTTCCACCACCAGCATTATTAACCGCACTAACTACAGCTTTGTTTGATCCTGAGCCATCGTTTTGCACAATAACTACTGTCTGTCCAACTCTAATAACTTGCTCTGCAGCTGTAGGGTCTAATACATCATTAACTTGAAATACAACTTGGTCTGCCGCACCAGCTCCTGCTGATCCAACATTAGTGTATTTAGTGTGTAGTCTACCTTGCTCTGCCCATTTGATTAAGTCAGAGTTAGTAGGCATCTCAGCACCCACCATACGTAGGAAAGATGAGATAGTTCTGTTACCGTAACGCTCGAATTCTTTTTCGTAAGTGTCAGGTAAATATTGATTTAACCAATCGAAATCTGCATTGGTTAGATAATTTTGCGCTGTCGGAGTTCTCTCTGAACTTGGCGTTAGCGCAAAAGTAGGAGTACTTTTGACTTGTCCTGCCATGATAATAAATTTTTAATTAATATTAAGTTCTTTTTACACTTTTAATTCTCAGTCCATTGCTTGAAGGCGATGATACTGATTTAACTTGAAACCCAGATTTAGCAACTGCTTCAGGAGTTGAACGCTCAGACATATCAATATTTTTAGTCTTACGCATTACATTTTCTGTTGCACTTGATTTACCTTGCTCATAAAAAAACTGAGCAAACTTTTCGGGATTCATTGCAATAGCTAAAGAGCGGTGGTATCCTTCTGCATCTTGTAAAAGACCTTGATCGTCAACAAATTTATTTACAAAATTCATTGGTGTTTCTTGAGCTTTTTTTAATTCAGAAGCATTACCAGGTGTAAAGAATAATTCGCTTTGATCTAAATTGAACTTAAAACCTTTAAATTCATTGTTGAATATTTCGTCACTTTTTTTGACAAACCATTCGCTTTTGCGTTTAGCCTCTTCCTGTTGACTTTGAGCCGTATTCACATACTGCTTATAAGCATTATATTCTTCAGTATCAGTGAACTGGTTTTCCCTTGACTCAAGGGGCAACTTGTATTGTTCTTGCTGTTCCTTAAAAAACTTTTTAGCTTTAGCAGTAATTTTTTTCTTTGATAATTTAATTTTCTTAATTGCTGAATCATCATCTATATCCTCATCGTATTCATAATCTTCCATCAAGGAATCTATGTCTTCAGGATCTAAACCTTCTTCAGTAATTGTCAAATATTCTCTTACCAAAGTATCAGGATTAACATCAGAATAATCTCTTTGTAACTTTACAAATTCTTCAATGCTTCTTCCTGTTTCTTTTTTATACTTAAAGTAAGCCGCAACATCTTCAGGCATTTCTGGTGCCTCTTCTCTTGCGGTAACCAATTCGTCGATAGAATTGATTTCCTTACCGTATCTATTTCCAATATATGAAAGAACTTCTTCTTCGGATAACTCCTTAGATTCTTTATTTTCTTCGGAAGGTGAGTCGACGTTATTTGTCTCTTGATCTTCTACTTGCTCTTCAACTTTTTCTGCTGAATCACTTTTCACCTCTGCGTTTGATTTGGCCTCTGCGTCCTCTTCAAACTTTAATTCTTGTTGAGCTTCATGCTTGTTAAGCAATTCTTGCTCTACTTCTTGTACTGACTTTTCTTCAACATCAGTTAATTCTCTTACTTTAATTTCCATTAGATTTAGATTTGATTTTATTAATTACAAAGTTATATAATATTTATATACACTTTTAACATTATCTAGGCTCAAACTCAGCTAGGTCAAAACCATCCAAACTATCTTCATTTGATTCAAAATTTAAAGGAGGAAGATTATTTTTTCTTTGGTTTATTAACTTGGACTGCTCAGTGTTTTGCTGACTTATTCTTTGACTTTTGGCATCTTCTCTTGTTTGTTCGCGATTTGACAATGCCATACCGTCCATATTTCTCAGTTGTAAATTATAATTAAACTCTTGCTCCATTAATTGACTTTTAAGCTGGGCCTCAACTTTATTACGCTCAATCTCTAACTGCATTTCTCCTTGCTTATATTTTAACTTGCCTTGGGTTTCAAATTCAATTTTTTGCATTGCAACTTGTGCAGCTAGCTCTTGTGATTTAAGTTGCTGCTGAGATATCATTGCTTGCTTCTGCATTTCTCTTTGTTCGTCCTGCTCTTGTTTTGATTTACGTTTGACTTTAAGCAATTGATTTGCTAACTTAAGATTTTTTATCTCTCTTATATCTATAGCATCTTCTAAGTTAATGTCACCTTTTGATAAAGCCATTTGAATGTTTTGCTCAAGCATTGCTTTTTGTTCTTCATCAGGAGATAACTCTATAAATACGCCAAAGTCATAAATATATAAATCAGATATTTCACCCAAAATACTAACATTGTATTTTCCTATTTTATTTACAAAGTCTTCTTTAAAGTCTGAATACTCTAAAATATCAGCCACCCTATACGTTAAGGCTTCCGCCAAAGTACGATATATGTAAAGACTTCCGTCTAATATATGACGGGTAGCTGTATTTGAACTAAGTGCTGCTAATTTTTGAACAC
>Ga0209535_1000097_pt1 | contig 52422 bp, 55 predicted proteins | sample LinPmetageLP28_FD_184041 | JGI IMG/M metagenome (GOLD analysis project Ga0209535, IMG submission 184041) | Marine viral communities from the Pacific Ocean - LP-28 (SPAdes) (version 2) | ecosystem: Environmental > Aquatic > Marine > Oceanic | place: Pacific Ocean | collected 2009-08-22 | reverse complement strand
AGAACATCTTGTCTAGTTAACTCACCATCCATTTGTTTACCGACGTAGTGAGTCATATCGATTTCTTTGCCATTAGGGCATGTTAGTATAAATTGCATAGTTAATTATTTTAATAGAAATCATAATAGATATCTAGTACATTAGACTTTTCTTCGTCAGTTAATTTAGTGTAATGCTTGTCGTATACTCGCCAAGATATTTTTAGTAGTGTGTAAGAGAAATTGCTCATAGTATTATATTTTTAAAGATTATTAATTAGTTTAGTTTGAAAGCGTTGATATACATACACTTCATCGAGTATTTCCTGAGGAAGAACTGATAGTATTTCGTGATTACTTTGTAACCAGAGTGATAGTTTTGATATGTATATTATTCTTTGCATGATTTTATTATATTATCTACTTTTTATCGTAGTTGTTTTGTATTGGCTTGTCATAGTTCTCATCATTAAGAGTTCCAAAGAGTAGCTCGTCAAAGTATTCTTCACGAGCTATAAATCTCTCTTGTAGTTTGCTATAGTAAACTTTCATTAGTAGCAGATTTGACAGTTAATAGAATCCATCGCTGAATAATCAACTTGACCTGTTATCATCATAAAGATGAAGAAGGTAATTCCGCCAAACGCTAATGGCATTAGTAAACCGAAGGCTATTACTTCCGCTACCACTTCTACTAGTGGTTTTGATTTTACATATTTAGTTACTGCAGGAATAAATCCTCTGAATTTGAATTTTGACATAGTTATAATTTAATTTGTTAGTTGTCATAGTGTGAATCGAACACACTCTTGTACCATAATGACATTGCTCATTCAACATTATTTAGACAGGTGATTAATATAAGCGAAACGCGCCTGTATAATATCCAGTTTAGCCTGTTGCCGACTCGGTTCGGATAGTCACCGTTTGGTAAAGAAGTAGTAGTTATACTACCTCTTTATCTCTTAGTACTACTGGTACACTAGTTGATGAAGTGTAAGATTTGTACTTAATAAAACAATTCATTTCTGATAATTTATCTTTCATAATTTCCCACACTTTATCGTGATTGTAAGTGTATGTTTTACCATTTTTGAAAGTTACATTGATTGTTTGATTTTTTCCGATTAGTGATTGTCTGATGACAAATCTTTTAGAATTTAATTGCATAGTTTTAATTTTAATTATTATTATTATTTAGTTACATTTATATTATCTAGTTCGTTACGTATTTAGTTTGTTTAAGTATGTAATTTAGTTTACTTATTAAATATGTCATAGTGTCATACCGCGAAGTGTCATAGTGTCATAGTATATATGTATTATAACTGTGACATAATGTCATGACAATCAGTCATATATGTAGTGACAAGTTGTCATATTGCTATTATATATTATATTATAGTAGCGAAGCGAGTAGTGAGACAGTATGTGAATGAACTTACATGTAAATTATCTAATCATCTACGTAGTAGTTCTGTAAACAAAGTGCTAAGCTTTTAAGGTCGTGCATGGAAAATTCGAAACGTCACGGTTGAGCGAGGTAAAGCATGGGGAACCCGGTCAAAACAAAGTGGTTTTCCTATACAAAGATAGTGCAGAGAAAAGAGTGGCAACACTACACGTCTCTACACTTAAAAACTTTGACACTAGCCTTATAATATAAGTAAGTAAGTACCTATTGTCACAAGCTATGTAAAAACGCCTTATTATATGTGAGTATATAAGATATAAATAATACACTAAAACTAACACACACACTAACAGATGTCAATAATCCAAAGTTACCCTAAAGGAACGCCAAAGGCAGACGATATGTTACTCGGTACAGTTGTTCCAAAAGCTAACTCGGATGATCTTCCAGTTACTAGAAACTTCAGTATAACTGATGTAGCTTCATTTTCCGTAGATAATAGTATTTTAAAACTAAAAGAAATTACACTTTCAGCGTCTGACATGCTAGCATTAAACGGAGGTGGAGTAATAGACCTTATACCTGCTGCAGGTGCCGGACAATTAATATCAATATTAAACATGGCAATGTTTTTAGACTATGGAGGTACTGTATATAATTTTGCAACCACTGGTTTAAGCGATGTTATCGCTTTTAAATTAGGAGCAGTAAGCACTTTTCATACTCTTAACCCTTCAACAGAATTAAACATTACACAAGATAGATATACTGTTTTTGATTTCCCTAACAATGATGAGATGGTTTACGAACCAAACACAGCTTTCACTTTAACAGCAACATCCGGCACTACAGTATCACAAGGTAACTCACCTATTAAACTAAACATTCTATATAGAATTGTAAACTTTACATAACATGGCAAGAATAAGTTCTTATCCTATAGATAAAACTATACAAGATAACGACGCGTGGATAGGAACGGAATACTCTAACCAATTAACACGTCAGTTCACAGCAGCTGGAATAGCTGAATATTTAAATATCAATGCTAAGATATCAGTATCTGCGCAAATGGTATTTAAATTTGTAGTAGGTGGCACTGGAAACGGAGAGTTTAGCGGCGTTGCTGATTCAACTAACTTCAGTGCAATAACTAGTCTTACTGTTTCTATAGTAGATATAAGTGGGCAAAATGTAGTACAGTTCTTAAATTATTTAGTAGATAGTGATTTACTAATAAATGAACAAAAACAAATAAGTAATTTTGGACATTACAAAATAACAGCATATACTATTGACGCTGGAGCAACAACATATACGTTAGCATTAACATACATAGGAGGTAACGGGTCCTTAGTTAACAACAAAAACTATGACTTCGCAAATTTTGTTTTAGCAGGAGACGTGGGTGATAAAAACTACGAAGAAGCTTTTGTTAATCAAGCGCAATGGAATGTAACACATAATTTAAACAAAAACCCATCTGTATCTGTTATATCAAACAACAATGTAGAGATATATGGTCAAGTAACATATTTAACAGTAAACACACTAAAAATCAACTTTTCTCAAAACATAACAGGGAAAGTATACTTAAACTAAAAAAACAATCATGGCAATAAACTTTTTAAACACGGTTAGCTACAATCAAAACCAGCTCAAGCAACCTGTGATCGATAATCAATTAAACGACACCGACGCTGGGACACCTGTAGATGGTCAGTTATATTATGACACAACTTTAAACGTTTTAAAAGTAGGTGAGGGTAGTGCTTGGGTTACAATAGCTGGTTCGGTTACTTCTGTAGACGAAACAACACCAGGCACGTCAACAGGAGTACCAATAGTAGTAGATCCAACAACTGGAGCTGTTCTTATTAAGTCAATGGCTTTTGATGGAGATTCTAATGTTGGTCACGTACCAAGTTCAAATGGAGAAACTCAAGACACCAACTTCTTACGAGCAGACGGTACATGGGCAGTACCAACAGGTAGTGTTGATACAACTTATGATTTTCTAGCAAACCAATCCAGTGTTGGTAGCGATGATAATCCATTTTTAACATTAGACCCTAGTACTGGTGCTGATGACAATGTTAAATTAACTGGTGGAAATCTTATAAATATAACTAGAGTTTCGAGCAGTGAAATTTCAGTTGCAACAACTGCTGACAACTACAACAAATGGGTTTTAAGAGACTCTGCAGATTCTGACAGCGATATTACAACTGGTAAATTTGTGAAGCTTACCGCCGCAACTGGAACAGCTGGTGTTACAGTAAGTGGATCGGGTAGTACAAGTGATCCATACGTAATGGCTATTCAACTACCGAACGACAATACACAATATACAGCTGGAAATGGTCTTACATTAACAGGTACTGTTTTTAGTGCTAATGTTAATAATACTCAATCAGGTGAAAATACTCAGGGTTTATCTACAACAACTGGTAGATATTACGCAGTGCAACTTGATAACGACTCAGCTGTAGGTGATGCTAAATTAGTTGTTAATGTTCCTTGGACAGATAACAATTCGCAGAACACATATGCATTAGACAAAGCAGCTAATAGTACTGATTTAACACTTGCTAAAAATGGTAGTGTACAAGATACAATAACATTTAGCGGAACAGGTGATGAAGTAGAGGTAACAGGTGTAGCAGAAGATGCTTACATTTTTGGTTTACCAAATACAGTAAAAATCACCACTCAATTAGAGGTTTTAGGTAGTGGTGTTGATTCAATAAAAACAGCAGGTAAAGCTCAATCAGCTTCTACAGCAGGAACTGATGCTAGCACAACGCTTGTAACAAAAGATTATGTTGATGGTTTAGTCGCTGGTGGATTAACATTTAAAGGAACATTTAGAGCTGATACTGGTGAAATATTATCAGGAGATAATGATGGTAGTTATTTGTATCAATTATCAGGTTCTGACTTTAATCCAGCCGCGGCAAGGGTTGCTGTAGCACTTGGTGATTACTATGTAGTAGCAAATACTGGTGGTAATTTCTACGGAAGTGGAGGTACTGGTACGTGTGCAACAACTAGTTTCTTAGATGTAGGTGATGCTGTAATAGGTGTTGAAGTTGCATCTGCTAACGCTTCTGTTTGTTCAGACTGGTCATTAATATCTCAAGGTGTAGTTGTAAATAGTTTTAAAGCAGACAGCGCTAATTCATCATATTTAACAATGTCACCAACAACCGCAACTACTGGTGCCGTAGAACTTGACGCTGATTTATCTGCTGCAGATGGTTCTAGTGCTACTTCTACAACTAGATTCTTAAGTAAAGATAATGAGTGGGCTATACCAACTTATACATCGGCCTATTCTTTACCAACTGCAACAACTTCAGTACTTGGTGGTGTTAAGTTATTCAGTGACACTGATGTAACTGAATCTGGTGTTAATGGTATTTCAACTACAACTAGTAGATGGTATGGAATTCAGTTAACTGAAAATGACAAAATGGTTGTTAACATACCGTGGACAGACACACAAAATGCTAATCAAACAATATCTGGTGTTGGTACTAATAATACTGATTCAGGTATAGAGCTTAGCGCAAGTGGTGGAACGGTGTTAGTATTAGGTGCGGGTAGTGTTACAGCTTCGCAAACTGGAAATACAATTACTTTAACAGGTACTAATACAACTTACACAGCTGGTGATGGTTTAACATTAAGTGGAACTGAGTTTGCGGTTGATTACTTAGGAACAGATAACATAATTGAAACAGCAACTGATTTAGAAGGAACTGCCATAGCACTTACAGATACAATAATGTATAGTGATGCAGATGATAATAATGTTAAAAAAGGTTTAGTATCTGATTTACCTTTCTCTGCTGCTGGAGCATTTAGTGCTGCTAATGTAGTTCTTAATACTTCTACATCAGGTGTATCACAACAATCAGGTCCACCAGCTGGTACAGAAGGTTGGGTTATAGATACTAATTCAGTTTTAGGTGCAACTGCAATAAATACAAAATGTGAGGTTATAACTTCGGGCGGTGAAACAGTTTATGCTGATGTAACTAGATCGGGTAATGATTTAACTATTAACTTTGTAGGTAGTAGCATATCACAAGGTACATATCAAGCTCTTATAATAAAAGTAGCTTAATTTAATCTAACCGGTTCTTAATTGGACCGGTATTTAATTTAATAAAAAAAGATGTCAATAAATCTTAAAAATAGTTCTACAGTAACAGGTGACACGTTAATGACTGGACGCCAAAACAGCACTGGTGCAACACTTCATGTCAAACAAAATAGTTCTCTAAGTGACAGTTTTGCATTGTTAGTTCAAACTAAAAATGGTGGTGGTGATTACAGTTCATCTTCTGGTTTTTATGCATCTGATGGTGATGCAATGGAATTAAGATTAGCTAACGGTGGTAGTAACAAAGTATTAATATCAAGTGACGCATCCACTGGATCTTATTTAAAAGGTGGCGCTACTACGTTTGGAAGATCAATTACAGTTGGTTCAGACGCTACAGCAAGTATAACCTTGCAAGCTAGTGGAACTACTTTTTTGCAAATGTTTCAATCTTCTAGTACCAGTTTTATTAACACAGGCACAAGCGGCGGCACTGTATACTTTGGAGCACCAGCAAGTAATGTTACAAATGTAAATGTACAAGGAACAGGTACGTTTCAAACTATATCAAACGCAACATCAGATACTGATAAATTTTTAGTAAGTGATGGTGGTACAGTAAAATACAGAACTGGAGCACAAGTACTAAGTGACATAGGTGGCGCGCCCGCAACAGGTGGTGCTTACTTACCACTTGCTGGTGGAACTTTAACTGGTGGGCTTATTGGAACAACTGTAAAATATAATACACAGATAAGTTCTAATTCTCTTACGGGTCAAAAAGCTTTTATAGGTATTTCATCAAGCTCAGGCGCTGAAAAGTTTAAAATTTACAAAAATACAAATACAACAGACGGGTACGCAAGATTTAAAATAGACAGAGCGTTTGATTATGGTAATAATGACCAAATGGTTCAAGAAGCTATATTTCAAAGAAGAGGTTCAACTAAAAACTTTGTGTTTAGATATGATGGAGATATAGCTACTTTAGATGACGTCTATTTAGAGGTATATGAATTAAGTGATGGTCAAGTAGAAATATGGTTATGCGTTGATGATTTTGCTCAACCTGTAGTTGAAGTTATATCAAATCCAAGCACCTCTGAAATATTTACAACTCCATCAGCTGGAACACCCACTGGTACTTTAATCCATTCATCAAACCCTGATACTGAAACTCCAAATTGGAATAGCCACCAAGGAGCAGGGAGTTTTTCAGGTAATATTGAAGCTGCAGCAGGAAATAGTGGTCAAATTACATTATCAGCAAACAGTATAGCCAGTTCAAATAATATTATTCTTTCAACACCAACTGGTGCTAATATAGAATTGTACAATAGTGGTAGCGCTTATTACGATGCAGTTAGTCATAATTTTAGAGATAGCGATGCTTCTCCTACGTATTTTAATATAACTGCTTCAGAAGTTAATAGTTTTGTTCCGTTACATATGAACGACCAAAAAATCTATGATTTAGCGACACCAACTGCCGGAGCAGATGCTGCAACTAAAGCTTACGTGGACTCTCACGGTGGAGGACTTGGGCCTTTCTTACCACTTGCTGGTGGGACAATGACTGGAAGTATAGACTTAGAAGATAATGTAAAAGCACAATTTGGTAATTCTTCTGACCTTCGAATATTTCACTCAAGCATGGGTACTGGTTCGTTTATTGAAGAATCAGGTCCAGGAAGTTTAGAAATATACTCAGACACAGGTGTTAATATAAAGTCAGGAGCATTAGGAGAAAACTATGCTAAATTCACACTAGACGGGCCAATAGAGCTTTATTACGATAACTCTAAAAAGTTTGAAACTACAAACACAGGTATTGGTATAATAGGTGACATTGATTTGACTTCAAGTAGTTCTGATATTTTAATGATAGATAATGGCGGTGCTGCTTTAGAAATAAAACAAGGCTCTGATTTATATATGAGATTTATTACTACTAATGGCGGTGAGCATATAGAGGTTAATAAAAATATGGAAATCCAAGGATTGACAGCAACTGCAGCTACTTTCTCAAGTACTGTAACTGTCAGCAATGGTCAAATAGTTTTAGATGGTACAGGAAGGATACAAGGTGTAGATACAGTGTCTGATTCAACTGATGCGGCGAATAAAGCTTATGTTGATGCAAGTATACCAAGTTTAACTAACTACGTAACGCTAGACACGACCCAAACAATTTCGGGAGCTAAAACATTTAGTAGTGATGTTAAAATATCAGGTGATACAAAAGACTTGATAATTGAAAATACAGCAGAAACTAAAGCAGGTCTTGTTTTTATTGACGCCCAAGATCCAACTAACCAAGCTGCGGCAATTAAATTTGATTGCAGCGCTGAGACGCTAGACTTTTTTATGAATGATGAGTCTGCTGAAAGAATGTCAATAACTACCTCAGGTAGATTAATTATAACTTCCGGAGATCTTTTTTTACAAGGAACTGGAAGAATACAAGGTGTTGATACCGTAACCGATTCTACAGATGCGGCTAATAAACTTTATGTAGATAATGCTATATCTGGTGTGCCTCAAGGTACAGTAACAGGTACAGGTACAAGTGGAGAAATAGCTATTTTTAACGGTAGTTCAAGTATAACCTCAAATTCTGGGTTAGCAGAAGTATCAACTGGAGTTTTATTTGTTAATAGCCAAGTTCAAGTTAAAGGAGTTAATGCTGCTGATTTTACATGTGCGGGTGATGACGACACAGGATTAGGTAGTTTTGATGCTGCTAACGGAGTAAGCCTTGTAAGTAAAGGTAAAAAACAAATTACTGTAAAAGAAGGAAAAATTGCTTTTGATCCTTATACAGCTATAGCAGTTTCAACAACTGGACCTCTAAGCCCTAATCAAGATAACCAAGCTGCAACCCAAGATACGCTAGCTGCATTATGTGTTGATCCAGATGGTAACGTTGTAAGAGGCGAACAAGAAGCTACTTTTACGTTTACACTTGCGCAACTTAATTCAACACTAGGTCAAACTTTAATATCAGCTCCAGGCGCTGACAAAGCCGTTGTAATTACATATACCGATTGGATGATGAAATATTCTTCAACTGGATCAACATCAAACAATCTAGAAATAAGACAAGCAAATTTAGCCCAAGCTAGTGCTTCAGTGTCAATTTTACCTGCTTTAAGATTTAATGAAATAGTTAATCAATCTCAATCAGGGTCAGCTCCATTTTATGGATTTTATACAAGAGATATACCTACTGGCTCTGGTTCTCAAGGTAGAACATACGCTGTTAATAAAGCAACTACTATACATAAACAAAACTCTGGCGCATACCCATCAGGGTTGACAAGTATATCTATAAAAATAAGATATAGAATATTTGATGTTGATACTTTTTAAAATAAATTATAATGATAAACGCTTCAATAGAAATAACAAATATAAAAGCTAAAAAATCCTTAGAAGGAAAAGAACACGTTATTGAATACGTTAGCTTTACGGTTAAAGCTGATGATGGGAAATACTCTTCCAGTCATAGTGGAGTTACAAAATTAACTTTTGACCCTGATAACTTTGTTGAATGGGAGGATACACCAGAATTTAAAGCTAAACTTATTGACTGGACAAAACCTTATTCAGATGATTTAATAATAGCTTGTGCAAATGAAGTAAATGAGTTAGCTAAAGAAGAAGATGAAACGTTAAGTTTTACTTAAATGTAAAAATCACTAAAATCAAGTGATAATAAAAACATACCTGCTCGGTGAGAGCAATAACCAATGTCAAATTTAAAAACCAAAACCGATGACACTATATTACCAGACTAGTTCGTGGAGTAGTCAACCACAAATAACGGAAGAGACCAAAAAAGTATGGGAGCATATAATTCAAAAGAAAAACTGGAGAATTGTACAACTACCAAACGGATTCTACCAAACTGAATACCTTGATCCAAAACAAGAAGATTCTTGGATCGATGTAACGAGACGCGAAACAATGGAAGGAGCTGAACAAGCAATAGATGCTTCCATTAACCACTATGAGAAAAAGCTTTCTTATATTCGCGGACCACAAGTCGTTAAGACCTTTAAGTAAAATAAATAAAATTAAATTAAATCAAATATGTCAGACTCAATAGTCAAGAACTTAAGCTTTGGTGACGAAGCTAAGTTTAAAGTATTTAAAGGAATAGAACAACTCACTAATGCTGTTGGCTCCACACTTGGAGCCAGCGGTAAATGTGTTATAATGGAAGACTCAAGTGGTCACCCAGTTATAACCAAAGATGGTGTAACAGTTGCAAACTCTATTATATTAAAAGATCCTATAGAAAATATGGGTGCTACTTTATTAAAAGAAGCATCTCGTAAAACAGTTAGGGAAGCAGGTGATGGAACAACAACAGCAACAATATTAGCGCACGCTATATTGGATCAAGTTTATTCATCAAAAGAAAAAGACGCTAATATAAGAATAACTAAAAAAGGTATTTTAGACGGCGTTGGTAAAGTTGTAAAATATTTAGAAAAAAACAGTTTACCAGTTTCTGGTGAAATGATTGACAACATAGCCACAATATCTACTAACAATGATAAAGAGTTAGGTAAGTTAATTGCTGATGCTTTTAGAGAAGTTGGTAAAACAGGTGTTGTAACAATGGAAGGTTCTGAAACTGGAGACACTGAGGTTAAAATTGTAGAAGGTGTAGAATATAATAAAGGTTTTGCACATATAAATTTTACTACTGATAAAGACAAAAGCACTGCTGATTTAGAAAATCCACTAATGCTAATAATGGAATCAAAAGTAGATTCAATTAGGCAGATACAATCAGTACTAGAGCATGTTATAAAAAACAACAAAGCTTTATTGATTATAGGTGAAGTAGAAAACGCTGTTTTATCTGCTTTAGTAATGAATAAAATGAAAGGGAATATAAAGATAAATGTTATAGACCCTCCAGCTTATGGTTTAAATAGAAAAACTATTTTAGATGACTTGGCTTTATTGACGGGATCAACTATTATAAACGAAGATTTAGGTGATGACTTAAGTATTATAGATATTGATTACTTAGGTTCATGTATTAAAGCTTCTTCTGATAGTGACAAAACATTAATAACAGTTAATGAAACAAGTGAGGAAGTAAAAGATATTATAAATCAAATTAAAAAAGATTTAACAAAGAAAAATAAACCTCACGTTGTTATAAACCTAGAAAAACGTTTAGCTCGTTTATCTGGTAAAGTAGCTATAGTAAAAGTAGGTGCTAATTCTGATATTGAATTAAAAGAAAAAACAGATAGAGTAGAAGACGCTATATGCGCTACAAAAGCCGCAATAAAAGAAGGAATAGTATCTGGCGGAGGTATAGCCTTGTTCAACGCTTCAAATAGTTTAAAATCTAAGTCTAATGGAGAAAAAGCTTTATTAAGAGCTATAAAAGCTCCTTTTTTTAAAATATTAAATAATGCAGGTGTTGTTGTAACAGACAAGCAAAATGATCATTTAAAAAATAATAAAGGCGAAGGTTTAGATGTAGTTACAGGAAATATGGTAAATATGGTTAAACATGGTATTATAGATCCACTACTAGTTACTAAAAGTGCTTTAATTAATGCGGCTTCCGTAGCGACTACTATAATATCTACTGATTGTGTAATTAATAATGTAAGAGTTGATGAAAGCACTAGGTAGAAATTTAATTATAGAAAAAATAAAAGATGGTACAACCTCAACAAAAGGAGGTTTACTATTAGCAGAATCACACAAAGATGACATTAGGTATTTAAGGGCTAATATTATAAGCATGGGTGATGATGTGGCTGGAGTTGCTGTAGGTGATGAAATATTTTACGATAAGCACTCAGGTCATAAAATAGAAATAGAAAATAAAGCTTACCACGTTATTAAACTACAAGATGTGGTCGTTGTTTTATGAAAAAGCTAGATGCAGAAGATTTAAAAAAAATTAATCTGTTAAAACATTATCGTATAATACGCAAATGGGCTTCCAAAAACAACGGCATAAATGAAGCTGATTTAGAACTTTTAATATATTTAGATTGTATAGATCTTTTTACATTAAAAGATTTTAAAGAAGGATCTTATTCTTATAGTTGGGACAATAGAAGATGGAGCAGGTTAATAAAAAATGATTGGGTTGTTGTATGGAGAAAAAGAAATAGAACTACTCAAACTTACAATATATACAAAGTTTCTTTTAAAGGAAAGCAACTTATAAAAAGAATATATAGAATAATGCTAGGCAAAGAGGAAATACCTTCAAGTCAAAGAAGAAATTCTATAATTAAAAGAAAAACATATACAGATAAAGTATTATCAAAATCTATATATAACGCAAACAAAGATAAATATAAAAATTAAAATTATGCATCAAAAAGGCCACGGAAAATACGATCCTTCAATGGAAAAATTAAAACCAGGTAGTAAGGTTGGTATAGTAGGTGAATCTCATGTTTGGGACGGACCACTAGACCAAGCTGGTAGAGCTCACGGTATAGGTTCAAGTTCAGGTATAACTGGTATGGAAATACTAAAAGCACCTGTAAAAGGCGGTGGTATGAATCCAGTGTTAAAAGCACAGGGCGTGTAATATAAGAACTTTAAAAATTAAAACATGAGCACATACATTTCATCATTAACCGTTATACCCAGTGACGATTATAATTTACCTCAACCTGGGTTATTGAAAACTGGGTCAGCTGCAGCGGGTTCTAATACTACAACCTTAGTTGATTCATCTGCTGAGTTCACGAATGCTAAAACAAATGCTTTAGGATATAACATAAGCAGTGGTGATATCATATATAACAAAACGCAGAGCAAATGCTATCAAGTTAAAAATGTGGTAAGCGATACAACTATAACTATAGATACAACGGGTGTTGCAATAGCAGCTAATGATGTGTATGAAATATACAAAGGTAATGTAGCTGGTAGTGAGGGTTACTCTTTATACTTTGGAACTACAGGTGACGTTAAAATTACAGATGTTTCAGGTAACACAACAACTGTAAATAATATTCCAGCTGGCAAGATACTTGACTTACAAGTAGTAAAAGTTTTTGCATCTTCACCAACACCTCCTATTGACATAGTATTATTAGATAAACTAGATTAAAAAACAAATTATGGCATATAAACAAAATTTTGGACCATCTAGAAAATCTGGCAAAGCTATGTCTATGTGCGGCGTTTCAAGAGTAATGAGTCCACTAGATGCTAAAGATTGGATAGCTGATGCTACCAAAAATAGCAAAGGACAATTTAAAGCTAAAGCAGAGAAAGCGGGCATGAGTACGGCCGCGTATGCTAATAAAGTTATAAAAGAAAATAAAGGTGGTAAGTTAGAAAAACAAGCTCATTTAGCTAAAACTCTAATGGGTTTAAGTAGAACAGAATCTCCTTTAAATGCTGAACCTGATTTTTCAAGTTTTGTTTTGCAAAATAATAACGATGTTCAAACTGGTGAAAATTCTTATTCGTCTCCAGAAAGATATGATGTAGACTTTGGTGAATTTGAAGGAGCAACAATAAGTGGTAGTGGTGCTGTAAGTGGTGGTAATGATAATGTAAAGCGTGATAGTAATGAGGGTAAAGGTAGATTAAACAGACTAGATAGAAAACTTAAAGCAGCTAAACAAGGTAAAGGTAATAAAGCTAAAGAAGCTAGAATACAAGGTAGAATAGATAGAACGACTAAAAGACAATCTGAAAAAGCTAAAAGAGTTACAAAAAGAAACAAAAATAAACTAGATAAAGTCACTAAAAGACAAGAGTCAAAAACTAAAAGACAATCTAAAAGACAATCAAAAAAAATTGAAAAGAAAATAAATAAAGGAGATATACCTAAAGGTCAATCTATTTATTATAATTCAAGTTCTGATACTTTTAGATTAGGTTAATAAATACAAAGTTATGGCATATAAACAAAAAGGACATTATGGTCAATACAGCGGAAACGCTAAACACTCTAGACGTCACATGGTTAACTCATGGGAAGAAGAAGATGTAAAAAGAGGTAAGCGACAAATGAAAGAAGGTCACAAAGGCCACGCTGAAGCTTTATTTGACGATGCTCATGGTAGTTATAATTATGATGGTAAAAATTCAACAGGTGCTGAGCACAATGATTCACCAGCTAATTTTGGTTTTCTTGCTGGAGCTGCCGCGGCTATACTTGGTGGAAAAAGAAGAGGGAGAGGAAGAAAAGGAAGACACCAAGAAATAATAACTAAACTAGATTCTATAGAAAGTCAATTAGCAGGTGATGACGCAGGTGCAACAACAGAAGGCGAAGATGCCGCTGTTGCTCAAGAAGCAGGTGCTGCAGAGCAAGTTTCTAACGAATTTATATCTGGAGGTGCACAAGGTGCTACAAACTCTATTGCTGGAGCTTCTAGAGGAACACTACCTATAAGTGGAGATCTTACAAACCCAGTAGAAGAAGGATAAAAAATAACAGTAGAGGTCTGTAATAAAACTCACATAAAAACAATCACATAAACATTAACAAAAACAAAAACAAAAATTATGGCGAAATTTATTAAATTTAACATCGCAAACAATGCTACTTTAGGAAGTGGTACAGGATCAAGATCAGTATTACTAGATGTTGACAAAATCGAAAGCATATCAGATGCAGTATCTGGTGGTGGTGCTTACAGTGTAGTTGTTACACTAAGTGAATACGTAGGGTTAGAAGCAGGACACGCTGATGGCGCTACAGTACCAGCTGGAACAGTAGGTGGAAGAATACTTACTTTACTTGTAGGTACTAGCACTATTTCAGATCCAGCAGATACACAAGGAACAGGAGCAGTTGCTATTGTTAATCCTGCCACGGTAACTGTAGCAGGTAACATGCCTTCTCAAATAATCAACAGAGCACTTACTGCTAATCCAGGTGGAGTATCTTCTACTTGTCAATTAGGTAAAGATGGTGCTGGATTATTAGCTGATGACCAAATGTATTGGAATCAAGCTACATTTTCATCTTTAGCTTCTCTATAATATTTAGATGAAGTCTAGGGGATTAGGCGACGATGTTGCTAAGTTTACACAAAGAACAGGAATTAAGTCCGTTGTAGATAGAATATCTAGCGGACTTAACGTCCCCTGTGGTTGTAAAAAACGACAAACAACATTGAATAAAATGTTTCCTTATAAAAACTAATATGGCATTTAAAATGAGTTCACCATTTCCTTTATTTAACACTCCTGTGTATGAAAGAGAATTACCAGAAGGTATTTTAGGTAAAGGCAATAAAAACGGTACTATATTAATTTCCGAGGATATAACTAAAGATTCAGAGCAAACTCAAAGTATAATTGATCATGAAGAAGTTCATATAGATCAAATAAAAAGAGGTGATCTAGATTATGATAATAAAAACGTCTATTGGAAAGGAAAAACATATTCTCGTTCAAAAATGAATGAGGGTAATCCTAATTTACCATGGGAAAAAGAAGCATATAGTAAAACAGATAACTACGAAAAATATTAAAAAAAATGGCATATAATCAAAAATTTGGACCAAACAGAAAAGGTTCAAAACACGGAAAAGACATGATTTCAAGAATCATGAGTGGAGCAGACACAGCGATGTCTCCATTAGATAATTCTGTTCAATACCTGAAAGGAATGTCAGGTGCTATGAACGGACAAAAAGGTATGGATGGTTATTCATATGGAGTACCTGCTGAAAAATTAAAAGGCATACAAGGTTCAGAAGGAATGTCTAGAAAAACTAAAGGACAAGCTGCATTAGACGGTATAGACGGCGGAATGTCAAGACATACGTCTGAGCATTCTACTGAAGAATACATGGCTAAAAAAGATGCTGCAATAAAAAAATCTCAAGGCAAAGACGGAATGTCAAGATATAAAAGTGACGACCAAAGAAAAGCAGCACATGCTAGTATGGCGGAAAAAGGAATGTCAAGACAAGGATACAATGATAAACTTGACGAAAGTTTAGCTAAAGATGGTAAAGAATCTAGCAAGAAACAATCTATGAAAGATCGTAGAGATGAGTCTAAAGGTATGGAAAAAAGTAAAGGAAAAAGAGCTTACAAATCTGATCCGGGTATGGATAAAAAAAAATAAAACATGGCATATAAACAAAATTTTGGCCCGTCACGAACTTCGGGTTACAACAAGACAAAGCAAGTCGCGGGTCAATCTTCTTTGTTTAGATTAGGCTCTTCACCATTAAATCATGACATGGATTTTGATCATGAGCATGATGGAGAAAAGGATAGATATACTAGACAAGTAGCTGTTAAACCAGGGACTAAAAGACAAAATAGAAAATCTAGAAATAAATTAGCAGCAGATTTAACTAAAGCCGCTAACACTAGAGATGCTGATGGTGATGCTTTAAATACTCAAGGGTACATGAGAGGCGGCAGCGGCGGTAAAGTTAAAGTAGGTGGAAGAAATTTACTTGAAGTAAAAACAGGTACGCGAGGAGGTGGTGCAGGTTCAATTGATGCTTTTACTAGTAAACAATATCCAAACGTAAAAGAAAAAGATGTTCGTAGACAATTAAAAAAGACTGGCTCAGTTAACATAGTTGATGGTAAAGTATCTTCTGGAACTACGCAAACAAAAACAGCTTATGGATCTATAAAAACAGATAATAAAAGAAAAGCCAATGCAGCCAAAAAAGCTCAAAACAAAGCTGATTTAGATAAGAGAAGAGAAACATACAAGAAGTCGAGGGCAAGTAAAAAAGCTGAGCAACAAACTAAAAAATCTCAAGCTGTTGCAGACCTTGTTAAAAGAAGAAAAGAATACGCTGCTAATAAAAATAAAAAATAAATATTATGTTTAGAATGAGTATGGGATCTAAATCCCAAAAACAAAACAGAACTCCTTTTGGTGGCATTTCTAGAGTTATGAGTCCTATTAACGCTGGTCCTTGTGGAACTCCAGGTAATCCTCCTTGTGATGTAGAAAGACAAACTGGTAGTGAAACCTACAAAGGTTCAAAAGATGGTGTAAAAGGTACATACACAAAAACAAATTATCAAACTGACTTTGAGATTCCTGGAAAACCTGGAAAAACAACACCTCCTAAGAAAGTCCCTTTTAGTAAAGATCCTGAAGAAAGAGCAAAGCAGAAACAATGGATTAAAGACAATCCTAAAAAGTATGAAACAAAAATTAAAGGAAAGAAAACACCAGCAATTCCTAAAAATTATGGTGAGAAAAAAAGATCAAATTTAACATTTGTTCCAAATCCACCACCACCACCACCACCAGCGAAAAAAGAAAAGCAATTGCCTCCAGGATTTAAGGTGCCAGGTAAAGGTAGAAAATCTATAAAAATTGGAAAGCCTAGTTTATCTATGGGACCTAGAACTAAAAGCGGTGGTAGTAAACGTGGCGGTAATTCTTGTGGTTGTGCAGTAAACAATTAAATTATGAAAAAACTTTGGGAATGGCTCACTGGCAATGTTATTAAAGAAGTTGGTCAAGTCATAGACAGTTTAACTACTACTAAAGAAGAAAAGCTAGAAGCTCAAAGATTAATAACACAAATATTAGAAAAAGCCGACAGCGAAGCACAAGAGCAAGTTACATCAAGATGGGAGTCAGACATGAAGTCTGATTCTGTTTTGTCAAAGAACATACGCCCTATGGTGTTAATATACTTAACTGTTATATTTACTGTTTGTGCGTTTTTTGATGGTAACATAGGTGAGTTTAAAATAGCAGAAGAATACATACCAATATTTCAAACATTATTAGTAACCGTTTATGGAGCTTACTTTGTAGGAAGATCATGGGAAAAAGGTAAAAAAATAAGTAATAATAGTAATAAGTAGAAACAATTAATTAATTAAATTAAATCAAATGTCAAAAAAAGTTAATAAAATAACAGAAGAAGAATTAAAAAGTGTTAAAGAAGCAAATATAAAATACCAAGGTTTATTAAGTGAACTAGGTTTTAGAGAACTTCAAAAAACAAATTTAATTAAACTAGCTAAACAAGAAGCTGATACTTTAGAAGAGCTAAAAAAAGAACTTGAAGAAAAATATGGTCAAGTTAATATAAGTCTAGAAGACGGGGTTTATTCTAAAATTGAAAAAGAAGATGCCAAGTAATATTAGAAAAATTAGCATTGGCTCTGATTACAAAAACGATGCGATGCATTATTCCATAGGACAACAGGTTTATGGAGGACATGAAATATCTCATATACTTTTTGAAGAGTCTGATAATTCTTATAATATACACATAAAGAAAAACAATGAAGTATTGCCGTGGAAGAAATTTAACTCTAACATGGCAATATCAGTTGAATATGATTTAGAATATTAATGAGGTCAATATATGATTTTGTTGTAAAACCTTTAGGTAAAGAGTATTCTAATGATATAACAATAGGTGGGATAAAATTAATTTTAAATACTAAAATAGAAAATTTTAAATTTGTTAATAATCTAGCTGTTGTAGTTAAAACACCTATAGCATACAACACCCCAATTAAAGTTGGTGATATTATAGTTATACATCATAATGTATTTAGAACTTTTTATGATATAAGAGGTAATAAGAAAAAAAGTAGATCTTGGTTTAAAGAAGATTTATATTTCTGTTCTTTAGATCAAATATATTTATATAAAAATAAAGAAGATTTTAAGTCAATAAACAATAGATGTTTTGTAAAACCTTTAAAATCAAAAAATGATTTTAATATAAATAAAGAACAAAAGCTTATTGGTGTATTAAAAATAGGTAATAGCTTCTTAGAAGCTGCGGGTGTGAGTGAGGGAGACGTTGTAGGATACACACCTTATGGAGAGTATGATTTTATTATAAACGATGAAAGATTATACTGTATGAAATCTAATGATATTGTAATTAAATATGGAAATAAAGAAAACCAAGAAGAATATAATCCAAGCTGGGCAAATAGCAGTTGAGGAATTAATAAAGGTGGCTAAAGAACCTATTGTAGATACAGCAGAAGATATATCAGCGGATAGATTAAAAAACGCAGCTGCAACAAAAAAATTAGCTATATTTGATGCCTTTGAAATTTTACAAAAAATACAAGAGGAAGAAAATATTATAAATGAAAAACCAAAAGAAACAAAAGAAAAAAGTTTTAAAGGTTTTGCAGAAACAAGATCTAAATAATGTATAAGCAAAACTTATATAAAGTTTTAGAAAATTACATTGATTCTAATATATTAAAAAGAAACAATAGAAATAAAAAGTGGGAGTACGGTTATAATGATAAATATGATATAATTATAATTAGTAGAACAGGTGAGATAGGTGAAATATACGAAATACAAAATCTAAAAATAGCTCTGCCAAAAAAAGATAATGTAGTTAAGTTTGAAAAAAATGCATGGCATAGATCTATTATACCTGAAGAATTAAAAAAAATAAAAACGAGATTTGATTGGGAGAAATATCCGGTTGACTTTAAAGAACACTGGTATGATTACATTGATAAAGAATTTCTTCGAAGAGAACAAGGTTTTTGGTTCTATAATAAAAACGTGGCTACTTACATTACTGGTACTCACTATATGTACTTGCAGTGGTCCAAGATTGATGTTGGGAAACCAGATTTTAGAGAAGCAAATAGATTATTCTATATTTTCTGGGAAGCTTGCAAAGCAGACTACAGAAGCTATGGAATGTGCTACCTTAAAAACCGTAGATCAGGATTTTCATTTATGGCCTCAGGAGAGGTTGTTAATCTCGCAACCATTAATTCAGACTCAAGATATGGTATATTATCAAAATCTGGACCAGATGCAAAAACAATGTTTACCGATAAGGTCGTACCAATATCAGTTAACTACCCGTTTTTTTTCAAACCAATACAAGACGGTATGGATCGCCCCAAGACTGAGCTTGCTTACAGAGTACCAGCATCTAAATTTACCCGTAGAAAGCTCGACTCTAATGAAACAGCAGCTGAGCTTGAAGGACTTGACACAACAATCGATTGGAAAAATACAGGCGACAACTCTTATGATGGAGAAAAACTTAAGCTTTTAGTACACGATGAAAGTGGTAAATGGGAAAGACCTAATAATATTCAAAATAACTGGAGGGTTACAAAAACTACACTTAGATTAGGTAGTAGAATAATTGGAAAGTGTATGATGGGATCAACCTCAAATTCATTAGATAAAGGAGGTGATAATTTTAAAAAATTATATTATGATTCAGATGTCACAAATAGAAACGCCAACGGACAGACTCGCTCGGGATTATATAGTTTGTTCATACCTATGGAATGGAACTACGAGGGATACATTGATTCTCATGGAGTACCTGTATTCGACACTCCAAATAAAAAAACAACAGATGCTCATGGCACGCAGATAAAATTAGGTGTTATAGACTATTGGCAAAATGAAGTTGATGGTTTAAAAACAGATCAAGATGCATTAAATGAATTTTATAGACAATTTCCAAGAACTGAAGAACATGCTTTTAGAGATGAGGCAAAAGCCTCTCTTTTTAATTTAACAAAAATATACGAGCAAATAGACTGGAACGGAGATTTAAGAAATAGTAATTTAGTTACACAAGGAAATTTTCATTGGGAAAACGGAATAAAAGATACTAAAGTTATATTTGTTCCTCATAACAAAGGAAGATTTTTTATCACCTGGACACCACCTCTTAACCTACAAAATAATATTGTAATAAAAAGAGGATTAAAATATCCTGCTAATGAACATATAGGTGCTTTCGGGTGTGATAGTTATGATATATCAGGAACAGTAGATAAAAGAGGATCAAAAGGTTCTCTACACGGGCTAACAAAGTTTAGCATGGAAAATGCGCCAGCAAATCATTTTTTCTTAGAATATATAGCTAGACCACAAACTGCTGAAATATTTTTTGAAGATGTTTTAATGGCTTGTATTTTTTATAGCATGCCTATATTAGCTGAAAATAATAAGCCAAGATTATTATATCATTTTAAAAGAAGAGGCTATAGAGGTTTTGCAATGAACCGGCCGGATAAAATAAAACTATCTGTAACTGAAAGAGAAATAGGTGGAATACCTAATTCAAGTGAAGATATTAAACAAGCTCACGCTGCCGCTATAGAATCTTATATTGAAGATTTTATTGGAATAAAAAGTAATGGAGAGTATGGTCAAATGTATCTTCAAAGAACATTAGAAGATTGGGCTAAATTTAACATAAATAACAGAACAAGTCATGATGCTTCTATTAGTTCTGGCTTAGCTATAATGGCTTGCAATAAAAACAAATATAGACCCATAGCTAAAACTACAAGACAAGTTTTTGATATAGGAATAAAAAAATATAACAATAAAGGTACATTGTCAAAAATAATTGAATAAATGAATTTATACACAAACTCTAATAGCGCTTTTCCGAGTCAGGTAGTACCGGATGCAGAAAAAGCTTCCTGGGAATATGGTTCACAAGTAGCATCAGCTATTGAGACAGAATGGTTTAATCAAGGTAGAACTAACGGTAACCGATATTTAACAAGCTGGAATAATTATCATCATCTACGTTTATACGCTAGAGGAGAACAACCTGTTCAAAAATATAAAGATGAATTATCTATTAATGGTGACTTAAGCTATTTAAACTTAGACTGGAAACCTGTCCCTATATTATCAAAATTTGTTGATATAGTAGTTAATGGTATTTCAAGTAAAGAGTATGATATTAAAGCGTATTCTCAAGATCCTGAGTCAGTAAAAGAAAGAACTCAATACGCTACTAATGTGGCTAGAGATATGTTTGCCTCAGCTCAAATACAAAAAGCTCAACAACAATTAGGTATAAATATGTCTCAGTCTAATGTTCCGCAAGATGAGTTACCTAAAACAAAAGAAGACTTAGAGCTTCACATGCAATTATCATATAAGCAAGCTGTTGAAATAGCTGAAGAGGAAGCTATATCTCAAACGTTATCTCAAAACAAATGGGAATTAACTAAAAGAAGATTAAATCATGATTTAGTAGTATGTGGAATAGCTTGTGCCAAAACTAACTTTAATAAAGCAAATGGCATAACATTAGATTATGTAGATCCAGCTTATTTAATATATTCTTATACAGAAGATCCTAACTTTGAAGATATATATTATGTTGGAGAAGTTAAATCAATAACTATACCTGAGCTTAAAAAGCAATTTCCAGATATTTCTAATGAAGAATTACAGAGAATACAGGAAATGCCAGGTAACAGACAATATATAACTGGTTGGGGAAATTATGATAACAATACAGTTCAAGTATTATATTTTGAATATAAAACTTACATGAACCAAGTATTTAAGTTAAAGAAAACAGAAAATGGATTAGAAAAAATAATTCAAAAAACTGATGAGTTTAATCCTCCACCATCAGACACCTACGATAAGGTAGGAAGAAGTATAGAAGTTTTATATAGTGGCGCTAAAGTTTTAGGAACTAATACAATTTTAAAATGGGAGTTAGCTGAAAACATGACTAGGCCATATGCTGATACTACCAAAGTTGAAATGAACTATACTATTGTAGCGCCAAGAATGTACAAAGGAAGAATAGAATCTATAGTCAGTAGATGTACTGGTTTTGCTGATATGATACAAATTACGCATTTAAAAATGCAACAAGTATTATCACGCATGGTACCTGATGGAGTATTTTTAGACATGGACGGATTAGCAGAAGTTGATCTTGGTAATGGCACAAACTATAATCCAGCCGAAGCATTAAACATGTATTTTCAAACAGGTAGTATTGTTGGTAGATCGTTGACACAAGAAGGTGATCCTAATAGAGGAAGAATCCCTATTCAAGAACTACAAACATCAGCGTCAGGAGCTAAGCTAGGAGCTTTAATACAAACTTATCAATATTATTTACAAATGATAAGAGATGTGACCGGATTAAATGAAGCTAGAGATGGTAGCTTGCCTGATAAAGATGCTTTAGTAGGTTTAGCTAAAATGGCGGCTAATCAATCAAACATAGCTACTAAACACATAAATAACGCTAGTTTATATTTAGCTTTACGTGTATGTGAAAACATATCTTTAAAGTTAGCAGATGTTTTAGATTTTCCACTAACAGCAAATAGTTTAATAGAAAGTATATCATTGTATAATGTTGAAACTTTAAAAGAAGTTAGTTATTTAAACCTACATGATTTTGGAATATTTTTAGAATTAGAACCAGATGATGAAGCTAAAGCTCAGCTAGAACAAAACATACAAGTAGCTTTACAGTCAGGAGGTATAGATTTAGAAGATGCTATAGATGTTAGGCAAATAAAAAATCTTAAATTAGCAAATCAATTATTAAAACAAAAGCGTAAACAAAAATTAGCTAGAGAAGCAAATAATGCTAGGGCTAACATACAAGCGCAAGCGCAGGCCAATGCTCAACAAAATGAACAAGCTGCTTTAGCTGAAGTTCAAAAACAACAAGCAATAACAGAGCAAAAGGTTAATCTAGAAAATGCTAAATCTCAATTTGAAATACAGAGAATGCAGGTTGAATTAGAAGGTAAAAAACATTTAATGTCTCAGCAGTTTGAATACGATAGACAACTAGCTGAATTAGATATTAATAAACGTACGGTTAAAGAACAAGAAATTGAAAATCGTAAAGATAAAAGAATTAAAATGGAAGGTAGTCAACAAAGTCAAATGATAGATCAAAGACAAAATGATTTATTGCCTATTGATTTTGAACAGCAACAATCTCTTATTTAATTTTTAAGTAAACACTAAATTATATTATATTATGTCAGAACAAACACAAGAAGCTGTAAAGCAAGAAGGTGATTTTAGTTTAAAAGCTAAAAAAACTAAACCTAGACAATTAGGTAAAAAAGTAGATAAAATAACTAAAGTTGATTTAACTAAACCAGAAGCAACTGGAGAAGTAGTTCCAGATGTTGTAAAGGTTGAAGTTCCTAAAGAAGCATTAAAACAAGAAGAAGATGCCATTCAAATCGGAGAAACAACAGAAGTGGCTGTGGGCAAACAAGCCGGAGATAGCATTAAAGTGGACGAACAAATACAGCAGTCCAGCGAAGATGATAAAAATCAAGAAAGCCCACTCCAAGAAATAACAGAAGAAGAGGTAAAAGAAATAAAACAAGAGGTTAAAAAAGCTGTAAGAGATGAAAAAATTCTTGGAAAACCTTTACCAGAAAATATTGAAAAACTAGTTTCATTCATGGAAGAAACTGGTGGCTCTGTAGAAGATTACGTAACTTTAAATAAAGATTATGAAAAATTAGACAGTGCTCAATTACTCCATGAATTTTACAAAAAAACTAAACCACATTTAGAATTAGATGAAATTAATTTTTTATTAGAAGATAATTTTAACTTTGACGAAGATGTGGACGAGGCAAGAGATATTCGAAAGAAAAAACTTGCTTATAAAGAAGAGGTTGCAAAAGCAAAACAATTTTTAGAAAGCTCTAAGAAAAAATATTACGACGAGATCAAGTTGAGACCGGGTGTAACTCAAGAGCAGCAAGAAGCGTTAAGTTTTTATGACCAATATAAATTGCAACAAGAAACTGCAACTAGATTACACGGTGACTTTAGAGACAATACTAAAAAATTATTTTCTTCAGAATTCAAAGGTTTTGATTTCAATGTAGGAGATAAAAAATTTAGATATGGAGTAAAAGATCCTGTTAAAGTTGGTGAGACTCAAATAGATGTACAGAACTTTATTAGTAGATATTCTAATGATGAAGGACAAATTGTAGATCCAGCTGGGTATCATAAAGCTATGTATGCTGCAATGAATGCTGATAAAATTGCTCATCATTTTTATGAACAAGGAAAAGCTGATGGCGTTAAAAACGTTATCAACACTTCCAAAAATCCCTCCAAAGACGGCCCAAGGCAAGTTGCAGACGGAAATGTTTTTATAAATGGATTAAAAGTAAAATCGATTAGTGGATTAGACTCAACAAAATTAAAAATCAAAACAAAAAAGTTTAACTAATTAAAAATTATTTATTATGGCTATAAGTCCACAATTTGGTTCGATAATACCTTCAGCGTCTCAACAAACGCTTGCAAACAATTATCTACAATTTGACGGTGCTGCTGGCGGAAACTTTGCACAACAATATTTACCTGAGCTTTATGAGCAAGAGGTAGAGAGATATGGTAACAGAACGTTATCAGGATTTCTACGTATGGTTGGAGCAGAGATGCCAATGACATCTGATCAAGTTATTTGGTCTGAACAAACCAGACTACATATTTCATATGACAACTGTGTAGTAGCAGGAGCCGGTGGTGCCGGTGCAACTATTACAATTCCTGTTACAGCTGCTGGTGCCGCTGTGCCAATTCTAAACGTTATATCTCCACTATCAACAATCGTTGTAATGGATGACTTTGGAAACGAAGTAAAATGTTTAGTAACATCATCTAACACAAACGCTGCAGGTGGTGCTGGTACTCCAGGACAATTAATTGTTGAGCCTTATCAAGGAGCTAACTTAGCTGCTAGTGGTATCGTTAACGGTAACCCAGTTAAGATCTTTGTATACGGTTCTGACTTTCAAAAAGGAAGTAATACGTTAAATGCTCCTCAAGGAATTAACGTTGGCGCTTCAGCAAATAACCCAATGGTTACTGTTGATCCTGCATTTACTACTTTTTCTAACTCTCCAATAATCTTAAGAAGCCAATACACAATCAATGGTTCTGACACTGCTCAGATAGGTTGGGTAGAAGTTGCTACTGAAGACGGAACTGGAGGTTATTTATGGTATCTAAAAGCTGAATCTGAAACAAGATTGAGATTTGAAGATTACTTAGAAATGGCGATGGTTGAAGGTGAACTTAACGCAGGAGCTGCTGGTGTACCAGCTGCTAATCCTGGAACTGAAGGTTTATTTGCAGCTATTCAAAACGGTGGTAACGTTGAAGTAGGTTTCACTGCTGCTGCTGGTTTAGATGCTTTTGATGACATTCTTAAAAACCTTGATACTCAAGGAGCTATTGAAGAAAACATGTTATTCTTGAACAGATCTACTGCTCTTGATTTTGACGACATGTTAGCTTCTATCTCTGGAGGTTTTGCAGGTGGTGTAGCTTTCGGTTTATTCGAAAACTCTGAAGAAATGGCATTGAACTTAGGATTCTCTGGATTTAGAAGAGGTTCTTATGATTTCTATAAAACAGATTGGAAATACTTAAACGACGCTTCAACGCGTGGTGCAATGACTGGTCCTGCTTCAATTGAAGGAGTATTAGTTCCTGCAGGTACTTCTACTGTTTATGACCAAATCTTAGGTACAAACATTAGACGTCCTTTCTTACATGTAAGATATAGAGCTTCTCAAGCTGATGACAGACGAATGAAATCATGGTTAACTGGTTCAGTTGGCGGTGCATTTACTTCTTCTTTAGATGCTATGGAAGTTAACTTCTTATCTGAAAGATGTTTAGTAACTCAAGCTAGAAACAACTTTGTATTATTCAAAGGTATCTAGTATATTAATGTAATTCTTACCCTCGTTAAATCAACGGGGGTAATTATTACTTTTATTAATTTTATTATATTATATTATGAAAAAACAAAAAATATCTCAACCTGAAGGTTGGGAAATGAAAGATAGACATTATTATTTAACGGGGAACAAAAGTCCGTTAACATTAACAATACCTAGTAAGCATACAAAAAAACACGCTTTACTTTGGTATGACGAAGAAAAAGGGATGCAAAGAGAGTTGCGTTATGCAACTAATCAATCATCTGTTTTTGTAGATGAGCAATTAGGCGAAGCTACAATGGGTCATATTACTTTTAAAGATGGTGTTTTAACTGTTCAAAAGAATAAACAGAACTTACAAAAAATACTTTCTCTTTACCATCCGTTATTAAATGGTTTGTATAGAGAGCACGATAGAATAGAAGTGGCTAATGATGAGCTTGAAGTTATAGAGTTAGAAATAACAGCATTAAACGCTGCTAAACAAATGGATATAGAACATCAAGAAGCAATACTAAGAGTTGAATTAGGAAGCCAAGTAAACAAAATGAGCTCAAAAGAAATAAAAAGAGATTTACTTTTATTTGCTAAACAAAATCCTAAAACATTTATTGCATTAGCTAATGACGAAAATGTTCAACTTAGAAACTTTGCGATTAAAGCAACCGAATCTAACGTGATTAAACTATCGCCAGATCAAAGAACTTTTACCTGGGGTTCAAATGGAAAAAAATTAATGAATGTTCCTTTTGATGAAAATCCTTATTCAGCTTTTGCTGCTTATTTAAAAACAGACGAAGGTGTAGAGGTTTACAAATCTATAGATAAAAAAATAAATTAACAAGTGATTATTAATGATAGGTGGTCATTTGTGATCACCTATCCTTAATATAATAAAAACTTATGGCAATTAACGTAAACACTGTATACACTACTGTTTTATCTATTTTAAACAAAGAACAGAGAGGTTATATAACTCCAGATGAGTTTAATAAACTAGCCGCTCAAGTACAATTAGAGATATTTGAAAATTACTTTGAAGATTATAATCAATTATTAAGAATACCACAAACAGATACTGAGTATGTTAATAGGCAAAAAAATATTAACACAGCAATATCAATATTTAAAACATTTGCTAAACCCATATCTGTACCTATTGGAGCGGTTTTAGATTTATCAATAACAGCCGCTGGAACAGGATATGCAGACACAAATAATGTAGGTACTACATTAGCTGGAAGTAACAATGATTTAACTTTAAATATACAAACAGTAACACCGGGGTTTATTATATCAACACCTGGAACTGGCTATACTAACGGAGTAGGATTAGCAACCGTAACCGGAACAACTGGTAATAATGATTTAACTGTAAATATAAACAGCGTTAGTAATACAGGTGCTATAACTGGATTAACAATTAATCAACCAGGAACAGGTTATACTGGTGGAAATGAAGTTTTAACCATAACACAAGCTGGAAGTAGTGGAACAGGCGCTATAACATTAACAAGTGCAAGTGTAGGAGCTATATCTTCTGCATCTATAAATGCTCTTGGTAGTGGATATTCTGTTAATGATATAGTAAATATAAATGGCGGTGGTGCAAACGCAACCGCAACTATTAATTCTATAAACATAGATTTATATTTTTTACCACCATCAAATACACATAGAATAGGTACTGTTATTTATAAAAACAAAGAAATACAAAGAGTAGATAGAAACGAACTATTGTATTTAAACTTATCTCCTATTACAAAACCTTCTGAAACTTTCCCTGTTTATCTATATGAACAAGCAACTCAAGGAACTTCTGGATCTAATACAGGTCAACAACACGTATTAGTATATCCTAAAAGTATAACTACTGTTTCTGATATAGATATTAGTTATATTAGAAAACCTAATAATCCTATATGGGGATTTACAGTAGGAACGCTTGGTCAATATGTGTATAGTAGTTCTACGTCAACACAATTTGAGTTGTCTAATGTAGAGCAAACAGAAGTAATCGTAAGAATACTAGCATATGCTGGAGTGGTCATAAGAGATCCACAAATAGTACAAGTAGCAACACAAGCTATACAAGCAGAAGAATCAAACTCTAAATCATAATAAATCATGAGTGTAATAAAACCTCCAACTAATGGATTAATAACAGAAACTGGTCAACAATATTACCAAGGTGCTCAACCATTTAAAGGGGATAATACTGCGAATCAAATATTAAAAACAACTTTTAATACAGATTTATATTTAGGTGACATAAATCCTAATAACGCAGACTATGCTTTAAATAATTTTAAAATATATAAAAGTGGTACGGCTACTCCAGGCTCTTGGGTTGAAATAACCTCTGGTTATAGTGTTAGTGGTAACGATATAACTATAACCGTAGCTACAACAGACTATATAGTTGTTCAATTAACAATACTTGACGGAGGAAAATACGGCGCTACGCCTGCTGACAAAGCATATGGTCAAACCGTAGAAGATAATTATGGCGGTTATCAATACGTAAAACTAGAAGATATTGTAAATAATTTTATAGTAGCTTATGTAGGTGAAGGTAAATTAATATTAGATGTAAAAAGAACTGATATAGTTTTTCATGCAAAAAGAGCTATACAAGAGTTTAGTTATGATACATTAAAAAGCATTAAATCATCTGAACTAACTATACCTGATGGATTAACACTAGTGTTGCCACAGGATTATGTTAATTATGTAAAGTTTTCTTGGGTAGATGCTTTAGGTGTTTTACATCCTATTTATCCAACAAACAACTTAACAACAAGTCCTTATAATACGCAAATTCAAGACAGTCAAGGAATACCTACTCAAGATAATTTTGGAAATGATCTTGAAGGTTCTTCAATAACACAAGAAAGATGGCATGAAGCAAATGATAAGTTTATAAATGGTAACTTCAATACAAATGATTTTACAAATGACATGTGGGCTTATAACTGGGATTATACAGGTTCTTGGTTTGGTGCTAGTTGGGGTCAAATGTATGGGTTAGAACCTCAAACATCACAAGCAAACGGTTGGTTTAACATGAATGAAAGAGAAGGTAAAGTTTCTTTTTCTAGTAATTTAAAAGATAAGTTGATTATATTTGAATATATATCTGATGGCTTAGCTACAGATATGGATACTAAAATTCCTAAACTAGCAGAAGACGCTATGTATTCTTATATATCTCATGCTGTATTAGCTAGTAGAATAAATCAACCTGAATATATTGTACAAAGATTCAAGAGAGAAAAAAGTGCAAAACTTAGAAACACAAAGATAAGATTATCTAATATTAAGCTTGATGAAATAGTTCAAGTTATGCGTGGTAAATCTAAATGGATAAAACACTAAATTAAATGGCTGAAGTTAAAAATGCTTTTGTAGGTTCTAAAATGAACAAAGATCTTGAAGCAAGACTTGTTCCTTCTGGAGAATATAGAAATGCTATAAATGCTCAGATAAGTAGATCTGAAGGTGCTGATGTTGGTGCTCTTGAAAATGTATTAGGTAATGCTTTAAAAGTGGATTTTTCAGTAAAAGAAGGTTTGGCTGCTGGCACACTGAATGTAATAGGTGCACATGTAGATGAATTAAACAACTTTATATATGTGTTTTTAACAGATCATAGTGGGTCTATTTATAATAAAATGGCTAATAACTATATATATAGATATAACACAGTTTCTGAAACATCTACTAAATTAGTTGAAGGAGCTTTCTTAAATTTTTCTACACAAAACCCAGTATATGGTATAAACATATTAGAAGATTTTTTGTTTTTTACAGATAACAGAAATCAACCTAGAAAAATAAACGTAGGTATAGCTGCTTCTAACAGCGCTTTTTATAATTCAGAAGATAAAATATCTGTAGCAAAATTAAGTCCTTATCAACCTATAGAATTATACGAGGAAATAACAGCAGCTATTGCCGCTGATTTTAAAGCTCCATCTACAAACCAAGGTATTGGCGAATATCAAACAACGATGTTTAATGTGGCTGATGAGTTCTTACCATTAGATGTTACAACTAATCCAGCAGTAAACCCTACTAATCCTTATTATGAAGCTGATTATGCTGGTGATCAAGAATTTCTTGATGATAAGTTTATAAGATTTTCATATAGATTTAAATTTAAAGATGGAGAATATTCTGTATTAGCTCCTTTTACACAAATAGCTTTTATTCCAAAGCAAGATGGTTATTTTATTTATGATGATTCTAATGCTAGCAACGTTCAAGAAGACATGAAAGATAGTTTTCAAACTACTATAGTTAAATTCATGGAAAATAAAGTAGATAAAATAGGAGCTCTTATACCGATGCCTTTGAAATCAGACGGAAATAGAGCGGCAGCGAACACGATTGCATCTACTTTTGATATAGATGAAATAGAAATAATAGGTAAAGAATCTAGTGGTTTAGCCTTACAACTTATAGATACCATAGATGCAGCCCAAATAACAGCAGAGGGAACTAACACTGTTGTTAAATATGTATATGAATCTACAAAACCATTTAAAACACTACCATCTTCTGAAATAAGCAGGGTTTATGATAAGGTACCAGTTAAGGCTTTAGCACAAGAGGTTTCTAGTAATAGAATTATTTATGGTAATTATCAAGATAAACACACGTCACCTGAGGGTTTAGATTATAATGTTACAGCCACTACTAAATCAGATTTTGCTGTATACACAGGGACAGATGTTGTAAAAAATACCACAAGTAAAATAGAATATCCTAATAGTTCTTTAAAACAAAATAGAAATTATCAAGTTGGTTTTGTTTTATCAGATAGATATGGTAGATCTTCTTCTGTCGTACTGTCTAACACGGATCAAACTGTAACTATAGGAGGTATAACTTATGGTGGTTCAACCTTGTATCACCCATACTCTAATTATTCAACAACTACTGGAGCTGATAATTTTCCTGGAGATTCTTTAAAAGTAATATTAAATAACTCTATAGGACCTTCAAGCCCAGATCAAAATACTAATTGGCCTGGAATTTATGATGGTGATGCAACTTCATCAAGTTATAATCCACTAGGATGGTATTCTTATAGAATAGTAGTAAAACAAACTCAACAAGATTATTACAATGCTTATTTACCTGGTATAATGTCTTCTCAGCCTATAGTAGCGGGCATTAATCCTAGTATTAACCAAGCTAATGTATCAAATACAGTTTTAGTTGGTGATAATATAAATAAAATACCTAGAGATTTATCTGAAGTAGGGCCACAGCAAAGACAATTTAGAAGTTCTGTAATATTATTTCCAAGAGTTATCAATACAGATACAGTTCCAACAAATAATCGAAATAACACACAGTATGGAATAGGATTAGGTAACGAACAAATACTACCAGAAATAGAAGGTATTACTGTAAGTACTATATCTAATCTTAGAGACTTGTTTGATTATGATCCCACAAATCCTCCTGTACCTAATAATTTTCCTCAATTTTATTTATACGATTCTAACCCTTTAATAGCTCAATTAGGTGTAAATTCTAAATTAGGTCAAAGAGCTAGTTTTTTAACACCAAGTGGTAATTCTTCATACACTAATATAAGTTTTAAGTTAGGATATCCTTTTCTTCCAATAAGCACAATTTGTACTACTGGTGCATGGACTGATACTGCCAATAATACTTATTACGCGCCTTCTAGTACTCCTGTTTTTGCAACAGATGTACAAGGAGTTAATTTTAATACACCTTACACTAGTGTAAATCCATATGTTGCTAATTGGGCTGGTGGACCTACAAACGTTATTGTTTTAGGTTGGGATTTCAGTTGTACTAATCTTCCAGGTGGCGCTTCAAGTAATCCTGAAACAACGCCAAGAAAACAATACATCCTACTTGCCGATGATATAGACGTACCTGTTGGTAAATCTGCTGTTTTAACAGGTGGAAGTTCAGCGCTACCAGGTATTCAACAATTAGCTGTTGTAGAAACAGACCCAACTGAATCTGTTATAGATATATACTACGAAACTACATCAGCTGGATTAATAACGCAAATAAATAATGTTAGTGATTCAGATACCGGGGCGGCATCATCTCTTCAAGATAATTATACATCTTCTTTTTTCACTGAAGAATTGTCTGAAGGCGAGGAAATATTTAAATACAAAGCGCTGGATGCCGCAGGGCAAATTATACAAACAGCTAATACAAATCCAGTTGGAACTAATGTAGTTAGTTTTAGTTTAATAAGCGTATTTACAAATGAATCAACACCGGTTAATGTTACAAATTATTTTTTAAATTGGGCAGGTGATCAAAATAGTGGTTGGTTTTTAGAATTAACATCTTTATGGGATGACAATGTGTGGTATGGTAGCGATGCTGGTAAAAGAAGTTTTACTTTTAATTTTGTAGTAAGTGTTACACCTAATCTTCAATCTCCTGTTACTACAAGTTTTACTGTTACAAGAGATTTAATTAACAGAGTACCGGTTATAGAAAGCGTTACACCTACTAGCCCTATAGAATTAACTTATGGTAACACATTTATAACAGATATTAGAGCTAGAAACGGAGCAAACACACCGAATAACAACAATAGAGGAAAAGATCTTACTTGGAGCATTGTGTCTGCTACAGGGGCTGATGGTAATACTTATAATAATAAATTTCAAATTATAGGTAATTCTGGAAATCCAAGTGATTTATACAATATAGGTAGATTACAAAGATCAACTGGTGGTGGTGGACTTATCGATAGCACGTTTGTAATTCAAGCTTATACTATAGTAACTAGAGTTTCTGATCCAGGTGCTTCAACAGATCAAACCATAGAAGTAACAATGGGCAATATACCTACATATGTAAAATCTTATGATGGATATACTGGCTCTGGTAGTGATAGAGATGATGTTGTGTGGGTGATAATTCAAATACAAGATGGTTTAAGTAGTCAAAATGGTTACTATCTTTACGATGGTACGTGGAATAATTTAAACAATGCTAATCCAATTGAAATAGATAATACTAACGCTTGCACCGGAAATTGTAGTAATTTTAATGGAGATTGGTTTTTTGCATCTACTCAAAGCGCTGTAATAGGTTTGTTTGAAGATGCTATGGGTAGAACAGTTACAATAACAAACATAGATACAGAGAGTACTTCAGGTTATCAATTCGTAGTAGTGTAATGTATAATCAAAATCAAATAAAAAAATACATAAAAAATCTGTTAAAACTTGATTGGAAAGATTACAAACTTTATTTAGTAGGAGGAGCTCTTCATAAAAAAGAAACAAAAGACATAGATATATGTATGATTGGTCCTTACAATTCAAGCGATATATTTGAACTAATAGAGCAAGGTAGAGAAATAGGACCATTTGATATTTTTTATATTAGTGAAGATCAACTTGATATAACAAAACCATACACAGCTAAGTCTTATGATAGAGGTTTTCCTAGAGCAATGCAAAGAAAAGGCGAATGGATTGACGGTTTGTTTTGGCAAACATGGGATTTTCCTCAGATTTTAACTAACAAACCACCTAAATTAATTTATAATAGTGTAATTATATAATATGGCAGCTATAATAGAAGTAAAGTATTTTAATTCTTTTCTATTGAAAAAGACAAATCAAGGATCAGCTGGTAACGAAGAACCTAAATGGAATGGTTCTAGAGGTGTGCCTACAGGTGTTAATGGCTCTTGGCCAGTTATATCTACTGGTGGTGGTAATGACTCTAACTGGTTTATAGAAGAGGCTAGAATTAGAGGTGGGTTTAATAATACAACTGTTGATTTTGGACCTAGAGCTTTTTTAGTAGAAGAAGAACTTAATGGTACACAAAGATTAAATTCTTTAATATACTCAGGTATATTTAACTCTAGAACAGGTATAAACCAAACAAATGTTTTTCCAGTTGGTGAAGATATTTCTAAAAGTTTAGACCCTGCACAGGGTAGTATACAAAAATTATACGCAGAAAACACTAATTTAAATATATTTCAAGAAAATAAAGTTAGCTATGCACTTATAGATAAAGATGCTATATATACGGCTGAAGGAGGAGGAACAGCGGTTAGTCAGTTAAATTTAGTTATTGGTCAAATAGTTCCTTACTTAGGTAACTTTGGTATAAGCAAAAATCCAAACAGCTTTGCTACATATGGTTTTAGAAAGTATTTTGTAGATACAGATAGAAATGCTGTATTAAGATTATCTAGAGATGGTATAACAGAAGTTTCTAATTATGGTATGTATGACTTTTTTAGAGATGAGTTTAGTAGCATAAGCACAACTACTAGCGAAGGTGTTGTTGTAGGTGGCTGGGATATACATAATAAACAATATGTTGTTTCTCTTCAAAACACAGCTAATAACAATTACAACACTTTAGCGTTTGATGAACAAGTAAGAGGTTGGTCTAGTTTCTTTTCTTACAAACCTGACTTTATGGTTAGTCTAAGAAATGATTTCTTTACTTTTAATAATGGATCTTTATATCAACACTATAGCACAACTGTTAATAGAGGTAATTTTTATGGCGTAGACAACAGTACATCTATAACTTTTATATTTAACCCAGCTGTTAGTTTATCTAAGAATTTTAAAACAATAAACTACGAAGGTAGTAATGGTTGGAGAGTTGATAGTTTTATATCAGATGCAACTGGTCCTGATGAGTACAATGGTCAATACACTAGCTCTAATGATACTACTAATTCTATTCTAAGTTATATGGAAGGTGAATATATTTTAAACCCAGCAAACGGAGAGGTTATATATCCAGCTCAGTATGGTAGTGTTTTTGGAAATACAAATCCACCTTACAATAGAAATTATGCTGGCTTTGTTAGAAAAGAAAATAAATATGTTGCAAACTTAATAAGCTCTACACCAGCAAACCAAGGAGAAATTATATTTGGAAACCAAGTAAGTGGTATAAAAGGTTATTTTGCAACAGTTACAATATCAACAGATAACACTACAGAAGTAGGTGCAACTAAAGAATTATTTGCTGTATCTTCTGAGTACGTAGAATCATCGTATTAAATAAAATTAAATGGAATTAAAAACAAGAGCATTAAGAGAAGAAGACTATAGTCTTTTAGAAACATGGTGGAAAGCTTGGGGTTGGCCAGCTGTTAACAAAGCAGTGTTACCAGACAATGGAACTGGTGGGGTAATGGTTGAATATAAAAATAAACCAATTGTAGCTGGATTTATATACTGGAGTAATTCAGGTATGTGCTGGTTTGATTGGGTGGTTTCAGACCATGATGGTAATAAAAGAGCTAGACCTTTAGCTGTAAAGTTTTTAATACAAACTGTAGAGCAAATGGTTAAAGATGCAGGTAAAACTTGCATTATGTCAATAAGTAGAAGTAAAAGTTTACTTAAGATACATAAAAAATTAGGTTGGTCGGTTGATGAAAAGCCGTCACACGAAATGATAAAAATGATAATTTAAAATAACAATATTATGGCAATAGGAACAGTTGCGGCAATAGCTATAGGCGTAGGAGCAACAGCAACAGCCGTTGGAGGAGCAGTTGCAGCTAATCAAGCCAAGCAGCAAGCTAAAGGTTTTAAAAACGACAAAGAAAGAGCTCGATATGAAATAGAGCAGATTAAAGCAGCTAGAACTCCTATAGTAAACCCATACGCTGGGGTTACTGATCTTAGCGGCATGGTAAGTAATCCTTTTGCTAATTTAGGAGTGGCAACTCAAGCTGCTGAATTTCAAGCAGAACAAGCCGATATGTCATTGGCTAATACATTAGATTTATTAGCTACAACAGGTGCTAGCGCAGGTGGAGCAACAGCTCTAGCTCAAGCCGCTTTACAAAGTAAAAAAGGTATATCTGCTAGTATAGAACAACAAGAAGCTGCCAACGAACAACTTAGAGCACAAGGTCAAAGTGAAGCTGATAAGTTAAAAATGAGTGAGCAAATGAGATTACAACAAGCAGATGCTGCTGGAATACAGTATGAGTTTCAAGCTAGAGAAGCTAGAACAAATGCTGATTTAGGTTTTGCCGCTGGTAATATGCAACAAGCTGCTCAAAACCAAGCTAACGCTAAAGCTGCTCAAGGTCAAGCATGGGGTAGTGCTATAAGCGGTTTTGGTGGAGCACTAATGTCAGCTGGTATGATGGGTGCAATGGCTCCAGGTGTGCCGCCCACCACCACTTCTGATAGAAGAATGAAAAAGAATATAAAACTTATAGGTAAATCTAATAGTGGATTAAATATATATGCATTTGAATACATAAACAAGATGTTAGGTGAAGGTATTTTCCAAGGTGTTATGTCAGATGAAATACCACAAGAAGCCGTTGTAAACCACATAGACGGATATGATAGAGTAAATTACTCTAAAATTGATGTTGAATTTAAAAGAATAAGTTAATATGAGTGCGTACGATAATCCAAGAATAATAAATGATCAATCCGCAATGGCTTGGGCCAATGCAGCTGCGAAGATTAGTGAAACCATGGTTCAATCAATACAGAACATGGTTAAGTTTAGACAACAACAAAAAGCTGTTGCTAATGAAAAACAAGATAGGTTTAATTTAGCTTGGAACAAAGTTGCACTTGCTCAAAACAAAAACTTAAGAGAAACAATTAAAGCCTCTAAAGAACAGGGTGTAGATACTAGTCTAGTTAAGCAGTTTCAAAATATTCAAAAAACAATGATGCAAGGTGGTGAAGGCATGATGGGATCTATAGAAGCTCAAACCTTATTACTAACTAAATCTAATCTAAGTAAAGAAGAAAGAAATAAACTCACTAATATAGTAAATAGAGCTGAAGCAAACATTGATAGCATTATTGAGGGTGGTGGTAAAATAATGACCGATGTAGAAATGATAAAAGGTTACGCTGGAACAAGTGGTCCTAACAAAGGAATGTTTTGGGAGGGTAAAACTACTCAAGAAAAAATATCAGCTCAATTAGCTGGATTTTCTTTAGCTGAAATGAAACAAGATGGTGTTGTAAGCACGAAAGAAGCTACTTATACTGAAGAAGGTAATTTTGTTACCGTAAACAGCACATTAAGTAAAGATAATGATATAATTAAAGGTCTTGATTTAAGCGCAGATTTTATAACAGACAACGGTGATGGTACAGTTACTTTCCAATGGCAAAAAAATCTTGATCTTTGGGATGGTAATCTTTTAAACAAAACAGTTGATGGTACAGATTTTTCTAAAATAGCTCAAGAGCAAAACTTAATAGGAAAAAGCGGTGAGTTAGTTGACTCATTAAGAACTAGATTAACTCCTAAAACTCAAGATGGCAATGGATATAGAAACGTTATAAGTAGAGAGTTTGTAGATATACAAGCTTTAGATTCAAAGTTTCAATCAACATTACAAGGTAGAGCCGCAAACATATTAGGACAAGACAACCCAGAAGCAATACAAGCTTATTTAGAACAAAGGCTTGGTATGGGTGAAGTAAAAATAGATGAGTTTTTAAAATTACCACAATCTAAAAAAGTAGAAATAGTAACTGAGTTAGAAATGATCGCTATGAGAGAGCATTATGATTTAGTTCCAGAAGTAGATGGTGCAGATCAATTTGATGAAAATCAATTCAAGGGTAAGATCAACCCTAGAACAGGCGCTGCTTATACAGACAGTGAGCTTAATGAGGTAATACAACAAGGTCAAACACCAGGTTTTAAATTAGTAATAAGAAAATTAGATCAAAGTGATGTAGAGGCTTTGCAAGATAGAGGAATACAAGGTTATGTTGCTGGTCAAGAAGGTTATTTTTATGAAACAATAAGCACAACATCAATACCAAAAGTTAGCAAAGGAAGTGGTGGTGGTTCAGACTCTGCAACAAGACAAGGTAGAAGATTATATAAAATTTTAAAAGATAATCCTTTTGATGATGGTATTACGGCTCAGTTTCAAGCAGCAGTTAAAATACCTAATTCAAGTTCAACTTTGAGTTTCTCAGATGGAAAGTATTTCATTACAGATAAAGATGATAACGAGGTAGAAGTATCAAATCCTGCTGCATTGTTTTCTAAATATAAATAATATGGAAGAAAAATATATGGTAGATGGCGTTTTAAAAACGCTAGAAGAACTTAAAATAGAAGCAGAAAACTTTGGCTTAGATGTTGAAAGTTTCTTGGCTTCTATAGGCGCTCAACCTTATCAAGAAGAGAGTCAAGAACAAGATTTTCAAGAGGGTGTTGCGGTCCAAATGGATGCAACTGTAATACCCGAAGTTCCGGATGCATCCGAGAAGAAAAGCACTATGGAATCAGCATTGGACGTTGTTTCATTGGGGCAGTCATTAATAAATCCAAGTCTAGGTTTTGCTAATTTATTTAGATTAGCAAAAAAATACGACAAAGGTGAAGAAGGTGGTTTTGATGTAGGTCAAGAATTAAGCGAAGCTCCAGAAAGAATATGGGCAGCAACATTAAGTGTAGGTGAAACCTTGGCTAATATGCCTGGTTACTTAAACAGATTGCAATTTAACATTGTAAAATCTTTAGGACCTCAAGAGTTTGAAGATGAGTTTGACGCGCTTAGTGCTCAAGAGCAAGATGATTTAATACAAAACTTTTATAGTGCAATGCCTTCGTTAGGTGCTAATCCAGGATCAGCTATTCAAAAGTTAGGTAAGCCAGGTAGAGAAAAAGCAGAAGAACTACAAAAGTCTGCTGAAAAATGGAGAGAAGATTTAACAGAATATGACAATACAATAGGTCAAGCATTTTCTCAACTCAAATTAATAGAGGGTATAACAAGAACTTTTACTGGCGCGTTAGAAACTATACCGTCTATAGCTCAAGCAATGACACCTGGCATAGGTATAGGTAGTATAGTGCTTGGTCAAGCTGCGCAGGCTGATGCAGAGAATATAGCTAAAGGAGAAAAATTAAATACAAAAAATTTAATATACTCAACAGTAATAGGCGCTTCAGAAGGTTTATTAGAAATTACCACTAAAAAAATAGGTGGTAGAATGTTTAAAGATCTTGCTGGAAAAAGTAAAGAATATGTTAAACAAACATTAAAAGGTGTTACTCTTAAATTAAGCAAAGAAAGTGGCGCTGAAGGTTTATCTGAATCAGCTACATTAACTATAAATAATATGGCTGATAAGTTTATTATGGGTGATGAAAAAGCTTTTGAAAATTACTGGTTAGAATTAGCTGATACTTTTATAATAGGAGCTGCAACTGGTGGTGGTATGAGTGGTACAGGTACAGCTGGAACCATAGTTAGAAATGCTCAAGCAAATAATTCTATGCGTAGAACTATTGATGAAAGCCAATACACTTCTGTGGCAGAAGCTTTTGATGGAACTGATATTACAGATGATAAAATTAAAATAGCAGAAAACAGGTTTGCTAGTAGAAAACTAGATATAGAATTAAAAAACAAAGTATCTTTAGGTGATTTAACGATTGAGGAAGCTGACAATGTAAAAATAAATTTTAGATCTACACAGGGCGCTGTTAATGTAGCTAAGAATTTAAAAATACAAGGACCTTTATTAAAAGAAACAATTCAACTTTTAGAAGAGAGTTCTTTAATTAGAGCAGAAATAAAAAAAGCCGGAGACAATAAAGCACTTGTTGATACCCAAAGAAAAAAATTAGTAGAAATAGAAAATAGATTAGGTGAGATTAGCGCTGAAAATCAATTAACAATATCTACAGAAACAATAACTAATTTATCAGAAGGCGTAGAAGGCTTAACTGTTTTTACAGTAGAAAATACTAAAGAAGCAGAGGAGCTAGCTAAAGATCCTAAGTTTAAAGATGTTGATAAAAAATCTTTTGGTGAACAAGGTTTTATATTACAAAACAATGAAACTGGAGAACAAACTATAGTTATAAACAAAGAACAATCAGCTAAAGACCTAGCTGTAGATGTAGCTAATCATGAGTTTTTACATGCACTTTTATTTAAGACTTTAAAAAATAGCAAAGGTACTGCTATAAATTTAGGTAAAGAATTAAAAACAGAGTTGTTTAAAATTGAAGGCATTGAAAATACCGAGTTTGCTGCTAGACTAGAACAGTATAAAGCAGATCCTGAAGCTGTAAAAATGGAGGAAGTTTTAACATTATTCTCTGGTGCTATACAAACTGGTGATATAAAATTTAACCAAGGTTTTTTTACTAAAGTAGGAGATATAATAAGAAGATTTTTACAAAACGCAGGATTAAAAAATATTAAGTTTAATAAGGCTGAGGATGTTTATAATTTTATTAAAGATTATAATACAAGTTTAGAAAAAGGTAAACTAACAAAAGCGCAGGAAAAATTATTTACTGAACGAGCAGAAGGTGATTTAGTTAAAAGAGAATATAAAATAAAAGATGATTCAAATGTTAAAGAATCTAAATCTTTCTATGACAACTTGTCACCTGAAGAGCTAGTTCAAATAAAAAAATCTCCATCAAGTCAACCTTCACAAGTGGCACAAGCAGATCAAGCTTTATTAAATCAATTTGATTTACTAGCTTTAAACGCATTAAAGTATGATACTCGTAAAGGTGATTTTAGAAGAGAAGATGTATTGTCTGCTGCTAGAGAATTTTTACCAGGTATAGTAGAAAGGTTTGATCCTAATACAGCTAAGTTTTCTACATTTGTAGATAACAACATGAGACCTAAGCAACAGCAGATATATGAGGAAGTTAAAGGATTGTCTCGTGAAGCTGATAGACTAGACTCTCCACAAGCAAAAGAAGTTGTAGCTGAGGAAACTGTTATAGAAGAAAAATCAATAGTTAAAGAAACTAGAATTAATCCATTAAATTTTGACAAAGTAAATAAAGCTGAAGTTGAATCTGTGGTTGATATAAAGACTGAGGAGATACCTGGGTTATCATTTAAAGAGGTTTCTGATAGATATGCAGGTAAAGCTGCGGCTAAAATATTTAATGTCCCAGAAGCTAAAATTACTGATCCAAAGAAAAACTTAACGTACGCTAAAAAAATAGTAAATGGTATACCAGAACAATCAGAAGCTGGTAATATACAAGAGTTTTTTAGATCAGGACAAAACGCTAGAAACTTTATAAGAATATTACCACCTGAAAATGTTAGTAGTTCGTCTGCAACTATAGATGAACAAGGTGAAAACATAGAAGTATCAAGAGATGTATTGGGTAGAGCTTTAGGTTTAAACAATAGATTACTTAATTATTTTTATAATAAAACAGGTAAAAGATCTAAAGGTAAAACGTCACAACCGGCGGTTTGGGAACTGAAAGAAGAATTTAAAAATCCTACAGCTGAAGTTGTAGAACAATTTAAAACAGAATTAGGTATTACACCTCCTGGTGAATTAAATTTATATAACAGAAACATTGGTCAACTATTAAAAGGTGCTGCTAAATTACAGGGCCAAAACACGGCTAACGTTATTGCTCGTGATAAAGTAAAGCAGTCACCTGTAAAAACGGCTAAGCCAACTAAACAAATACTAGCTGACGTTGCTTCAAGTAAGTCTAGAGTTATGGCTGCAAAAGCCAAACCTAAATCTCCTAAACAAACATCTAGCTATGTAGAGCAATCTACAAAACAAGTAAGATCTTTTGATAAGGTAAGTAAAACAAAACAAAGAGAAGGTAAGCCAGGCAGAGCATACGATAGAGATGCGGCGCTACCTGAAAGTGTTAGAAGTTTTAAAGGTGAAACTGTTATACAAGGTTTTAATAGAACTTTAAATAATTTTTCTGAAAGATTTCCAGGATATAATTCGTATTTTAAAAACGCTTTGGTTTTTGGTGAAACAAGATCTCCATACGGAGTAGTAGCTAGATTTAAAGAAGGTGTTAAGAACGTTGGAAGACAATTTGATATACGTAGAACGCCTATTACTAAAGATAGAAAAATAACTAACGCCTATGCTAAGTCTATTTTTGAACCTGGTTATGTAGCAAAAGAAAAAGCTAAGTTAAATGTATTAAAAGATTTTTATGTTGCTGCAGAAGCTTATTTAAAAGATAATCCTAAAGACATTTGGGTGTTTGATGAAATAGCTTCAGCTGCTACTAATTCTCAAAACGCGCCTAATAGAGCTTTAGCGCCTGCTCTTATAGTTCAAGTAGATGCAGATGGTAATCCATTAAGAGGTGTTAAGGGTATTGAAGAACACACTGAGCCTCAAAATAACATAGGTACTATGTTAACTCAAGCCGCTAAAGATGGTAGGGTAAATGAAGTTTGGCCTATAGTTGAAGCATCGTATATGCAAGGTTGGATAGATTTAGATAACAACGATTTATTAGATATAGATTTCAAAACATCTATGCCTGATGCTTACTACAAAGGTGTTGAGCTTTATAAAGATGGTAAATTAAAATTAGACCAAGGTTTATTATCTACAATAAGATTAAGTGAAGCTGGTATAGATTTATCCAGCATGATGTATATACCTACTAAACAAACTTTAGCTGAGTACTTTTTTGAAACAAATGAAGTGCCTGTAGAATTACAGAAAACTTTAATGAATGATTTATTCTCTGGTAATAAAACATTAAGAGAAATAAAAGACGAAGCGTTGTTTAATAGAGATGTTACTAATAGAGAAAATGAAACTTTTAAACCAGATGCTAAGAAAGTTGTAGTAAAAAATAACAAGGCTGATAAAGCTATGACTAATGCTAGAAATAGTATTAAGTATTCTAAAAATAAAAAGAAAGCTAGAGTATTTGATTTTGACGATACATTGGCTCAGTCAAATAGCATGGTTATAGTTAACATGCCTGATGGTAGTAGTAAGAAAATATCTGCTACAGAATTTGCTACAGATGCTCAAGCTTTGCTAGACGAAGGTGCTGAGTTTGATTTTACACAATTTAATAAAGTTATTGATGGTAAAAAAGGTCCATTATTTGAAGTAGCTAAAACAATACAAGACAAAAGAGGATCTGAAGATTTATTTATATTAACAGCAAGACCTCAAGCTGCAGCTTTAAATATTAAAGAATTTTTAGAAGGACTAGGTCTTAGTATACCTTTAAAAAATATAACAGGTTTAGCAGATGGAAGACCAGAAGCAAAAGCAGATTGGTTTGTAGATAAATATGCAGAAGGATATAATGATTTTTATTTTGCAGATGATGCTCTTAAAAATGTAAAAGCTGTTAAAGAAATATTCAACGTATTAGATGTAAAATCTAGAGTGCAACAAGCTAGAGTTAAATTCGCTAAATCATTAGATAGTGAATTTAATAAAATGATAGAAAGAAATAAAGGTGTTAAAGCAAAAGCTAATTTTTCTGATATAAACGCTAGAAGAAAAGGTCGTAACCAAAAAAGGTTTGCATTTTTTATTCCTCCATCAGCTGATGATTTTAGAGGTTTAACAATGTATACGTTTGCTGGTAAAGGAAAACAGGGTGAAGCTGATCAAGCATTTTTTGACAAAGCTCTTATTAAACCTTACATGAAAGGTGTTAATGCTATGGAAATAGCTAAGCAAAGAATAAGAAAAGATTACAGTGCTTTGTTACAAGCTCACCCTATAATAAGAAAAGGTTTAAATAAAAAGTTTCAAGGAACAAAATATACGTTAGACGAGGCTACTAGAATATATTTATGGAATAAAGAAGGCTTTGAAATACCTGGGCTTTCTAAAACAGATCAAAAAGATATTGTTAAAAAATTTGGTAAAGATGTAGATCTCGTTGCTTTTTCAGAAGGAGTAAAACTTATAACTAGATTAGATAATTTTGTAGAACCAACAGCTGCTTGGGACGGAACAACTATAATAGGTGATTTAAGTAGAGTAGGTAGAGATATAAATAGAGCAGAGTTTTTAAAAGAATTTACAGATAATGTTGATCAAATATTTAGTGATAAAAATCTAAATAAAGTAGAAGCTTTATATGGTTTTAGAGTTAAAGAGTCTTTAATTAATATTATAGATAGAATGAAAACAGGTAGTAATAAACCAACCGGTCAAGGTCGTATTGTTACTAGATGGAATAATTGGGTTAATAATTCAACTGGAGCTATAATGTTCTTCAATAGAAGATCAGCGTTACTACAGCTGATGTCTTCTGTAAACTTCGTTAATTGGTCTGATAATAATCCATTGAAAGCTGGGATTGCTTTTGCTAATCAACCTCAATACTGGGGTGATGTTGCTAAGCTGTTTAATTCAGATAAATTAAAACAAAGAAGATCAGGTTTACAAAGCGATATACAAGAAGCTGAAATAGCTCAAGCTGCCAAGAACAATGGCATGGAAGGTGTTATTTCTTATATATTAAAATTAGGATTTACCCCTACTCAAATTGCTGATAGTATAGCCATAGCAACAGGTGGTGCAACCTTTTATAGAAATAGAATAAACACATATAAAAAAGCAGGATTTGAACAAGATGCTGCAGAGAAAAAAGCATTTGCAGACTTCAGTGCTATATCAGACGAAACACAACAGTCAGCAGATCCAATGCTTATATCTGGGCAGCAGTCTAGCGTGCTAGGTAGATTAGTATTAGCTTTTCAAAATACCCCTATGCAATACACTAGGCTTATGAAAAAAGCTGGTCAAGATTTAATAAATAATAGAGGTGATAGAAAAACAAACTTAAGTAAAATAGTTTATTATGGGTTTGTGCAAAATTTAATATTTTCTACATTACAAAATGCTTTGTTTGCAATGCTACCAGGTTTTGAAGATGAAGAAGAAGATTTTAAAACAGACAAAGAAAGAGATAAATATCTTGAAAGAAAACAAAATAAATTAGATGGCAAAGTAAGTAGAGTAGGCAACAACATGGTTGATACGATGCTTAGAGGTTCTGGTTTAGCTGGGGCGGTTGTATCTACTGTAAAAAATGTTTTATTAGAATATAACAAGCAACAAGAGCAAACAGAGTTTAATAGAGAAAATGCACAAATATTAATTGCTGCTTTAAATATATCTCCACCAATAGGTAGTAAAATAAGAAAAATTAATAACTTTTTACAAACTCAAAAGTTTGATAAAGACGTTATAGCTGAAAGAGGTTTTGACGTAATGATAGATGGTAAATTTCAACTTAGTCCTTCATATGATATGCTTGGTGAATTAAGTTCAGCTACTTTAAATCTTCCATTAGATAGATTATTTGATGAAGTAAACGCGTTGACAGAGGCTTTAGATACTCGTAATACTAACTACCAACGTATAGCTTTAGGTTTAGGTTGGAGACAGTGGGATGTTAACGCTAGAGTTGAAGAGCATGATTTAATGAAAACTGAATCTAAAGCTCGTAGAAAAGAAGAAGGTAAAATAAAATCTAAGCAAACTAGGGAAGAAAATAAGATCAAAGAAAAAGAATATAAGAATTTTAGGCAAAAAGTTTTAAGGGGATTACCAAATCAAAAAATTAGAGATAGTATATATAAAGTAGAAAAAGAAACTAATATAAAAACGCCTAGATTTAGATTAGAAAAATTAGCAGAAAAACACGGTATATAATGAGGGCAATAGATAAAATAATAATACACTGTTCTGCCACACAAGAAGGTAAAGAGATATCTGCAGCTACTATAGACAAATGGCATAAAAAAAGAGGGTGGAGAGGTATAGGTTATCATTACGTAATAGGTTTAGATGGTATGATAGAATATGGTAGACCTATAACAGAAACAGGTGCTCATGTAAAAAATCACAATAAGGGTAGTATAGGTATTTGTTATATTGGTGGAGTTGAAGCTGAAAGAGGATCTGATGGAGACTGGATAGCTAAAGATACTAGAACGCCTAATCAAATAGCAACTTTATTAGAGTTATTAAGAGTATTAAAAAAACTACATCCAAAAGCAACGATACATGGGCACAACGAATTTTCAGCGAAAAGCTGTCCGTGTTTTAACGCTTATGAAGAGTATTGTAATATATAAAAATAAAAAATGGATTTTCAACAAGCAAAACTTTACGTAATAAACGGTGTAACACTAGGCGTCACCACTTTCACAAATATAGAAATGATTTTAAAAATTCTTTTACTATTAGTAACAATAGGATATACTGTAGACAAATGGATTCAATCAAAAAAAAATAAATAATTATGGCATACAAACAATACGATTCTCCTTTTAATTTAGGTTCTCCTTTAAACGGCTCTATAAGTGGACCTTGCAAAGCTGCGGCTAAAAAGAAATTTAAAGTTTGGCCAAGCGCCTACGCTTCTGGTTGGGGTGTAAGATGTACTAAAGCTGGTGGACCAAGTAAAATGGGTAAAGGTAAAAAATAATGGCATACATACAAACTAATTCTCCTTTTTTAAGAAAAAAAATTTTAAAAAAAGTTGTTACTCAATTAAACAAAGCTTCTAAAATGCATGCTGCGCAAGCTGATAAAATAGAAGATTATATTGAAGAAGAATCACCACTCAACTGTTGGAAATCATATAAGCAAGAAGGTACAAAAATGAAGGGTGGAAGAGAAGTTCCTAACTGCGTGCCTAAAAGCAGTTCTCCTGCAACTAGGCAAAAAGGCGGAGGCACAACTAAAACATGTTTACCTAAATCTAAAATAGATAACTTGTCTGCTGAAAAGAAAAAAGAATTAGTTAACTCTAAAAAATCTGCTGGAGCTAGTGGTAAATATAAACGATCTTCAAAAACAAACGTAAAAGGAGCTAGAAAAAAAGGAGCTACATTACGTGATTGGTTTGAAAAAGAAGATTGGAGAAGAGTAGATGATCCTAGCAAAAAATGTGGAGAATAAAATAATTAATCATGGCATATATACAACATAATTCACCATTCACTAGAGTTAGAAAAACAACTAAAGGTAAAGGTAGAAACTTTCTTTCAACAGACGAAGGCGCCGGTATGACTAGTAAAGGTGTTAAAGAATATAAAAAAGAAAATCCAGGAAGTAAATTAAAAACAGCTGTTACAGGTGACGTTAAGCCCGGTAGCAAAGCTGCTAAAAGAAGAAAATCATTTTGTGCTAGATCCAAAGGTTGGACAGGCGAAAGAGGTAAAGCTGCTAGACGCAGATGGAAATGTTAATATAAAAAGATATGTGGAAACTAACTAAACAATATTGGAAAGACGTGTGGGTTTTACTGTGGAGTAAAACAAGCATAGACGAAAAAGCTATAGCTACTGTTAAAGAAATTAAAAAAAGATACAAGCTAACTAGTAAAGAATTACAAGACGTTGCTAAAGCAATAAAAGAAGTAGGTAATCAATTAGGTGATATTGATGATGCTTTAAAAGGTAAGGAAAGAAAAGGTAGAAAAAAAGGAACAAAATAAACTGGGCGTACCATACCCAAAAGTTCCTGTAACGGAAGGGGATCTCATTTGAGGTCCCCTTTTTTATTATCCATCACACGCAACACAGTCTTCACTCATGGCATGGTCAGCTATGTCGCCACGCAAAACAGATTCTGTTCTAACGTAGTATAAAGTTTTAATACCTTTTTTCCAAGCATCGAAGTGTACTTTATTAATCCACTTAGGAGTTGCTGTACTTGGGAAAGCTAAATTTAAACTAACAGATTGATCTATATATTGTTGTCTTATACCTGCTTGTCTTACTAATTCTAATTGATTAAGTTCTTTAAATGTTTTAAATACTTCTTTCGTAGAGTCTTCTAAACCTTTTATATTTTGAACCGAACCACCGTCTGCTAAAATTTTGTCCCATATTTCTTTTGTATTTAATTTAAGTTTTTCTAATTCTTTTTCGAGTGTTGGGTTTTTCCTAATAAAAGTCCCCTTTGCACTCTGCTCTGTAAATACATTCGCAGCCCACGGTTCAATACCTGGCGAAACATTTCCACTGAGCTTACTATTGCTAACAGTAGGAGCAACAGCACGTAGGTGAGTATTGCGAAAGCCAGTTCCAGCACACCACAAAGGCTCTCCATAAATTTCTGCCAAATCCATTGAAGCGCGTTCAGACTCAATCTTAATCTGAGAAAAAATTCTGCGCGTCTCAAACTGGGAAGATAACCCTTCAAATGGTAATCCTTTTTCTTGGAGGTAGGTATGCCAGCCCAATACTCCCAACCCAAGCGCACGGCCTTTTTCTGCTGATCTAACGGAGTTTCCAAAGCCAATTTTACTTTTAGCTTTTTGGATAAATTCTTCAAGTACCCCATCCAAAAACCAGATAGCATCATAAATGATATTAGTGTTTTTCCATTCTTCATATTTTGCTAAATTTAAACTAGATAAACAGCAAACAAAACTGTGTGATTCATCTGTGTGTAATGTAATTTCAGAACATATATTTGTCATATGTACTTTTAACCCATTATCTTTGTATGCTTTTGGGTTATTCTTATTTGTATTCCCTTTAAATAAGATGTAAGGTTCTCCAGTAGCTTTACGCTTTTGAAGTAGTCGTCCCCAACGTCTTCTAGCTTCTCCATTTCCTTGTTCAAGCTTTCGCATAAACTTATCGCCAACAACAGCGCATTGATGCAGGTTAAGCGATTGACGGTTGACGTCTCCTTTGGGTTCACGTATTTCGAGCCACTCATCGAAATCGGCGTGATCAATATTAATATTAACTGATGCAGCTCCTCGTCTGACAGATCCTTGATTAGTGGCAAGTATTGTTGAATCGTATATTTTACAAAACGGCACAACGCCATCACTTGTTCCATTACCTGTTATGTTTGCCCCGGCGGGTCTTATTTGATTTATACCGATACCAACTCCACCGCCGTGTTTAGCGAGTAGCATCATCTCTAAATTTTTAGTTCCTATGTCATATATAGAATCAGCGACGTCAATACCAAAGCAACTAATAGGCAAACCCCTATCAGTACCAGTATTGCTAAGAACAGGCGAGGCAAGACATAACCAGCCTTTCCATATATATTCAAAAAAAGTTTCTGCCATTTCAGGCTTTTGTAATCTTCGCGCAACTGTTTTAGAAACTCTTTCGTACGCTTGTTTTGGTGTTTCTTCATGATATAAATATCCTCCTGATATTGTTTTTTTATATACTTCGGTATCTCCCCACTCAGGGTAATCAATACCTTTTTTCCATTCATTATTCCACATTACGAAAAATATAATATTATGTAGGCTATTGCTACGTTTAAATTAACAAATACTAAGTTCCATTGTTTTGCTACAAACACTTGTGGTATAGATATTATACCAGCTATTATGTATGTAATCATACCTCTTTCATCAGGCAGTAGATGTGGGCTTGTCATCATGAAAGCAGTGCCCATATATCCCAACCTGTTAGCTAGTCTTTCTGTCGGGCTTAATTTTCTCTGTTTCACTAGGTTTTTCAACCACATCCTTTTTAAGTGCGTTGATTGCTTCTTCATAATCAGGCATTTTTTTAATTGTTTCTAATGTACCTATTGCTAGATCTTTTACTTGGGTTATTTCATTTAATAAATGTTGAACAACTCTTGTTAAAGCTTCAACTTTATTTTTCATTTCTAATAATTTACTTTCCTTCATATTTATAAAACATTACTAAAACTATTCTTCTATTTGTATATTCGTTAGGATATTTGCTGTGAAAATACTCACAGGGATATGACAATAGTCTATTAGACTTATAACCTATTATTGAATTTAATTTCCATTTTAATTTATTGTTTGAATCTTCCTTTAATAATCTATTAAACTCATTGTCATCAGACTTAATATAAGTATGGCCGTAATCTACATGTTCCCATAAAGCAGTTCCATTTATATCTTCTTCATCAGCATCTACAAAAAACACTATAGCTCTATCAGGTTGTTGACCATTTATTATAGTATCATTATGTATACGCCAATCATTATCTTGACCCTTCTTTGCTTCACGTAAAAAAGATAATATATTTTTTATTTTTTTTCCTTCAAATTTTTCTAATTGACTAACTATATATTTATTAAACTCATCTGGTAATTCTTTAACCCAAAAAGATTTATCTGGATACTTAACTTCCTTAAACTTATCTGCGTATTCAATTAAAGAATTAAATAAGTTTTTAGGTAAAAAATTATCTTTGACGTATATCATTTTTCTTGTTATTGGGTTTTGAAATAGGTTTAACTCTAGGCGTATTTATAGGCATGTTAGGTTTAATAGAGGGCGGTGATGGATTAATTGGTTTAATATTAGGTTTAATATTAGGTTTTGATCTATTATATCCTTGATTAAAAGGTATTGTGTAATAGTTGTAATTCCAGTTTGGCCAATTACCTCTGTATTGATACCTAAATGATTCACGATTTATTATTTCTTCTATTCTTCTATCAAGTACTCTAAATTTAAAATCTCTAACTGGTACAGCTAAAGTATCTCCTTTTTCTGTTATTGTTAATATACTTTTAATTCTATAATCAGTAGAAACATTATAAGTACTACCACAAGACGTAAGTATAAACGTTAACGCAATAATTATTATTTTTTTCATATATTTTATTTTAGTTCTTCTTTATCTTTTACAAGGTCTCTCATGCCGCTCCAATTAAGATCATTGTATATATCTTCTTCTGTTATGTTTATTTTACCAGATGTCTTCAAAGTCTTCACCTTCATTAGCTTTGCTATAGTCTGTCGGACGTATGGCGAAAAAATCAGTATGAGTGTGGCCCCCGGTAAGATGATAAAACCAATCGAGATTATCTGCTCTGTTAGAGTCATACTTAAAAAGTTTTCTTTTATCTGTGTAACCAAGTTCAATAAGTTTTTCATTAGTTCTTTTTCTTATAAATTGTTTTAAGTCGTCTGCTTTTAGATTTTCAAGATCTCCCATTTCAAACATTTTATCTATATACTTTTCTTCTAAACTAACCATTGTTTTAGCTGCTAAATATACATCGTCCTCACACTCTTTTAATAACGTAGGATCTTCTTCACACATATGATTAAATAATCTACAACCCATTTTACTATGTAATGATTCATCTCTTACAGACCATTTCATTTGCTGACCTACTCCTTTAAGGAGGTTGCGCAATTGAAAAGAATACAATACTGCAAAAGCAGAATAAAGAGATACTCCTTCTGCGAAGGCAGAAAAAATAGCCAATGACTTTCCGATACCGACTGATTCATTGCCATCATACGCAACAAGATTGTCAAACCGATCAGCAGTAGCTGGCTCGTGCAGGAAAGCTTCAAAATTTTCAAGTCCAAGTGTTTCATTTAAATAACTATATGCTACTGCGTGAATAGTTTCTTGTGAACCAAACATCATAGCCATTTGTTGTATTTCGTGTTTAGGAAACCAACCAACAACTTTTTGTGTCCAGTAGTCAGACACAGCACATTCGGTTTGAGCAAACCCTAGTAAGATATTTCCTACTAGGTTTTTCTCTGATTCATTTAATTTCTCGTTCCAGTCTTTAACATCACCTGACATAGGTATTTCTGTGTGTAACCAAAACGCCTGAGCTTGCTTCAACCAACCCTCCGTGTAGTACTCAGGATACTCAAAAGGTTTATACGGTATTCTTTCGTCAAATAATCCCATTATTTATATATTTCTAAGGCTATATCTATAAATGGTAGATATAACACGTGTGTGTCTTGTTTGTCTTCATTGTAAGATCTTATTCCTAGTAATATACCGGGATAAAAACCAAAAGATAAACTCCAGTTTTTTATTTCATTTTCCATATACTTTTATTCCATATTTGTTTTGTACTTCTACAAGCTCTTTGTATAGTACTTTTTTTCTTATATTCCAACTCCACTTCCACCAAGTATCTATTTGTCTTTCGGCATATTTTTGTCTAGCAATTACTTTCGCGAGTTTAGGATTAGCCTTATTGTTTCGTCGCATTCTTTTTGATTTTGTGGTTTATATAAAGTTAATGGAGCTATTTTATTTTCTGTCAATAGCTTTTTAAACATTTTCCATCTAAGTGGAAATGATTCATTTGCTCGGCCTTTAGTTTCTATTATAAAACCTTTACCAACAAAATCAGGTGTATATTTTATATTAAGTATTTTTTTATTACCTCTATTTTTATAATCACCTTTACCATTTCCACAACGCTCAAATGATTCAAATGGAAAATCAAAAGCTTCCTGAAGCTCAAATGTTTCTCCTTCATACAAAGCTTTGATCTTAGCTTTTTTCAAAGCCATATACATATAACGCTCTAAACCTGATGCAAAAGTTATATTGTCATATGTAATTTTTTTTGATTGTACAGGTCCTCGTTTTTTCTTTTTATAAAACTTCTTCATCATTGACCTCTATATAATGTAAACCATCATTTCCATTTTGACCTACTATATTCATACGGTTTAACATAGCTTCTTCTATTTCGTCTCTTAAGCAGTGTCTAGCTGATTCAATGTATAATATAGCATCCATCAATTCTTCTTGTACGTCTATCATAAACCTATTAAGATCTTTCTTTTGACCTTCAATCTCTTGCATCATTGTAGCGCCATATTTCTTTTGACCTATTAAGCTACG
>Ga0209535_1000096_pt1 | contig 52666 bp, 80 predicted proteins | sample LinPmetageLP28_FD_184041 | JGI IMG/M metagenome (GOLD analysis project Ga0209535, IMG submission 184041) | Marine viral communities from the Pacific Ocean - LP-28 (SPAdes) (version 2) | ecosystem: Environmental > Aquatic > Marine > Oceanic | place: Pacific Ocean | collected 2009-08-22 | reverse complement strand
GGAAAAGATACAGTAGAGAAGTGCGAGAACGCAACTTTTCCTACTAAACCATAGGAGGATAGATGAGTAAGACAAAAGTAGATTCAACAGGTATAGATTTAAGTGATAACTTTGCCTTCACAGGCACAGTTAGCGGAGTGGGTAAAATTGGTCAAGTGATTCAAGATGTAAAAACAGATACTTTTTCAACTACTGCTGTTGCAAGTTCACCGGCAGATATCACAGGATTATCAGCTTCGATAACTCCTACAGCTACTTCTTCTAAAGTTTTAGTAATGGTTAATATTGGTTTTGTAAGTCAAAATTCTGGACACCATATGAGTTTCTTTCTTAAAAGAGGCAGTACACATATTCATATAGGTGATGCTGCAAGTAATAGAGCAAGAGCAACTTTTGGTACTGGTGAAAATGGTGTCAGTTATGTTGGAAAAGCTATAAGTACAGCTTTTCTTGATAGCCCCTCATCTACGAGCGAACAAACTTACTCTGTAGCAGTAGGAGGAGAATCAGCGTCTATTACTACTTTTATTAACAGGTCTAGTTCTGATACTGATGGTACAAATACAGAAGCAAGATTTGCAAGTAGTATTATCTTACAGGAGGTACTAGCATAATGGCAGATTTACACAAAGCAATTAGGGCAATACACAATAATGTAGTTAGCGTAAATGGAGATTTAAAATCTGATATGGTAGCAGTAGATGCTAGTGGAAATAATGTAACTATTGATTGGACACAAGTAGAAGCATGGACTGACCCAAATGAATATCAATATAAAAGAGCTGCCGAGTATCCAAGCGTTGTTGACCAACTTGATAAAATATATCATGATGGTGTTGATAAATGGAAAGAAGAAATGATAAAACCAATTAAGGATAAATATCCCAAGGAATAAAATATGGCATACATAGGACAATCAATAAAAAATGGAACCTTCAGTGTCTTAGACACGAGTGGTAATACTTACAATGGTTCTAACACAACTTTTAACCTAGGAACACAAGTAGGTTCTCCTGCACAGCTATTAGTATCTCATGATGGTGTTATACAAAAAGCAGGAACAGACTACACACTAGCTACAGGCGGTACACAGATTACATTTACCACAGCACCTGCTAGTGGAGCAGCAATCTTTATTGTAGAAATATCCGGTGCAGTGGGTGGACCAATGAACAGAGACATCAATGGTGAAGAATTAATCTTAGATGTTGATGGTGATACAAGTATTACAGCAGATACAGATGACCAGATAGATATTAAGTTAAATGGTGCTGACCACATTAAGATTGCCACTTCTAGTGGAGACACTGTAGTACAACCCATGACAGATGCTAAAGATATTATTATAAAACAGTTTGATGGTAATGAATTAGTAAACTTTAATGACGGAGGATATTCATCATTTACGAGAGCAGCATTTTTTCCAGAGGCTACACTAACAGACGCATCAACTATATCATGGGATGTCTCAACATCATCTGTAGCAAAAGTAACACTAGCAGGTAACAGAACATTAGGTGCAGCAACCAATGCACAGACAGGACAGTTTGTATCTTTATTAATTATTCAAGACGGCACAGGCTCAAGAACAGTTACATTTAATGCTGCATATGAGTTTACAGCAGACACCGCACCGACACTAACTACAACAGCAGCTAAAGGTGATTTGTTTGTATTTAGATATAACGGAGCAAAGTTTTTAGAGGTAGGTAGAAATCTTAACCTAACATTATCATAGGAGTAAATATGTTTGCATTAGTAGAATCAGGAAAAATCACACAATTCCCTAAAGGAAATAAAGGAATTACAATAGGAGATAATCAATATCCTAGAACTATCTATAGTTTATGGACCGAAGCAGAAAGAAATGCTATTGGTATCTATACTGTAGAAATAGATAGCACCAATAGAAAAGATGAAACATTTTATATTAATACAAATATTACTTATGCATTTGGTAGCGGTAAAGTAACAGGTAGCTATGGAACAGCGACTGCTAAAAGACTTAATGATGAAGATGCAGTTGATGAGAGTGGTAATAAATTAAAAGACGCTGATGGTAATCAAGTAATTAACTATGGTCTTAAAACGCAATACAAAAATAAATTTAATGCAGAAGCTGCAGGACTATTGGCTAAAACAGATTGGTATGTTATCAAAGCTGCAGATGTTGGTAGCTATTCTGTACCTAGTAATATTGCGACATACAGAGCAGCAGTTAGAACAAAAGTTAATGCGATAGAAACATCTATAGATGGATGTTCAGATGTAGCTGCATTAATAACTTTATTGACATACACAAAACAAGAAGATGGCTCAATCACAAGACCACTAGGCGAGTTTCCAAAAGAGGTAGTATAGTATGGTTAGTATCTTAGGTGCTAATTCAGTAAGTGGCGGTTATGAAGTAAGTAACTCTTTAAGATTTAATGAACCAGATGCCTCACATTTAAGTAGAACTCCCTCAAGTAGTGGAAATAGAAAAACATGGACTTTTAGTTGTTGGATTAAAAGGTCTGCTTTACAAGCACAACTAAATGACTATCAAGCTTTTTTTACCGCAGGTACTACTACTAATAGAGACGAATTTTTCTTTGACAAAGACGCACCAGATAAATTGTGTTGGTATGGTAATTATGGCGGAACTGCATACGGAGTAAAAAGTGATGCAGTTTTCCGAGATGTATCAGCATGGTATCATATTGTTTGGGTTGGTGATACAACTCAAGGAACTGAAGCTAATAGGCTAAAATTATATGTAAATTCAACACAACAAACTTTAACTGAATTTGGTGGAGGATATTTATCTCAAAATACAGATATGTATTTTAATCACACAACAGAACATGAAATAGGTACTTACTCAGAAGAAACACAACATTTTGCAGGTTATATGGCAGAAGCACATCTTATAGATGGAACTGCCAAAGCACCCACAGACTTTGGAGAATTTGATGAAGATAGTGGTATATGGAAACCAAAAAGATATTCAGGTAGCTATGGCACTAATGGTTTTAAATTAGAGTTCAAGCAAACAGGAACAAGTCAAAATGCAAGTGGCATAGGTGCAGATACATCAGGTGAAGGTAATCATTTTGCAGTATCTAATCTTGCAGCTACTGATGTGACTACAGATTCACCTACTAATAATTTTTGTACATTGAATCCTTTGAATAGCAGTGCTAGCGTTGCTTTAAGTGAAGGAAATACAAAACACACAAATAGTGGAGCTAATGACCAAGCAAGTGCGGCTACCATGGGTTTCGCAAATGGTAAATGGTATTGGGAAGTTAAATGTGTAGACAAAGGAGAAGTCGGGATAAATTTAGATTCTGATATTTTACAATTATCTAATGATTCTACTGTAGGTTCTAATGACGCAAATATAAAAGCAACAGCTTTAATCACAAATAGTGCAGGAGGTAGTAATGACCTTCGACACAATGGTGGTACTGAAAGTATAACAAGTGTCTCAGTTGCAGATAATGATATTATAAGCATCGCTGTGGATGTAGATAATGGTAAAATTTGGTTTGCTAAAAATGGAACTTATTTTAATAGTGGAGACCCTGCCGCAGGTAGTAATGAAGCAAAAGATTTTTCTGGGGCATATACCTCTGGTAATTTTATAACACCAACAGGTGTTGTTGGAACAGGAGATGGAGATATTTTAGAATTTAATTTTGGCAACCCATCTTTTTCAATATCAAGCGGTAATTCAGACGCTAACGGATATGGTAACTTTGAATACGCAGTACCCAGTGGCTATTATGCATTATGTACAAAGAACCTAGCGGAGTTTGGATAATGGCTTATACAACAATAGATAACCCTTCAGAATATTTTAATACTGTTTTGTTTACAGGAAATGGTGCTAATGACCATGCTATAACAGGGGTAGGTTTTCAACCTGATTGGGTATGGCTCAAAGGTAGAAATAGTTCTGATGGGCATAACCTTTGGGATTCTAATAGAGGTGCAAATAAAAGATTATTTACTCATAATACTAATGCAGAATTAGCAGATACAAATTCATTAAAATCATTTGATAGTGATGGTTTCACTATGGATAATGACCCCGGAATTAATGGCAGTGGTGATACTTATGTGACTTGGAATTGGAAAGCCAATGGTGGTACTACAGCATCTAACACATCAGGAAGCACTAACTCAACAGTTCAAGCTGATACAACCGCAGGATTTAGCATTGTGACTCATACAGGAACAGGTAGTGGCTCAACAACAGTTGGTCATGGTTTAGGAAAAGTTCCTGCTATGATTATTGTAAAAGACAGAGGTCAAGCAAGAAGTTGGAATGTTTATCATCAGTCAATAGGTAATAATAGTGGTGTTAATCTAAATGGTACTGGTGCTCAATCTGGAGCAGATTCAGGGTGGTGGAATAATACATCACCAACTTCATCTGTATTTACTCTAGGAACTTATGAAAATGAATCCGCAAATTATGTTTCTTACTGTTTCGCAGAAATACAAGGTTACTCTAAAATGGGAACTTATACAGGTAATGGCAATGTAGATGGACCATTTGTTTATACAGGATTTAAACCTAAGTATTTATTGCAGAGAAGAACAAATGCTAGTGGTCAAGGTTGGACAATTCAAAACCCAGACAACCAATCATACAATGAAATTAACAATTATCATTTTGCACAATCAGATGGCAGTACGTTTACTGGGTATGCACAAATAGATTTTTTATCAAATGGTTTTAAAATAAGAAGGGCTGATGCTCAAACTAATGGAAGCGGAGATACATACATATACATGGCATTTGCAGAACATCCATTTGTAAGTAGTAACGGAGTGCCGACAACGGCAAGATAGGAGGACAACAACATGTGTGAATATTGTAATGGTGAATGTGGAGGTAACTGCTAATGAAACAATTGCTAATAATATTAGCCTTGTTTACAACAGTAGCAATAGTTACTGATTCAAAAGCAGAGACTAACACTGTATCTAGTACGGTGGTGACAAACTCAACACCACCTACGGCAAATGCACCTTCTATAATCAATTCTAATAGTGATATATGTAAAGTTGGTGTTGGCGGAAGTGTACAAAATAATGTTTTAGGTGTAGCTACAGGCGTTCTAATAGACGATATGCTGTGTCAAAAGCTAAAGCTAAGTCGCTCCATGTACCAATATGGCATGAAAGTTGCGGCTGTTTCTATACTCTGTCAAGATTATCGTGTTTATGATGCAATGACAGATGCAGGTACACCGTGTCCTTATAAAGGTTCTATTGGTGTAGAGGCACAAGAAGGATGGGAAAGTAATCCTTCGGATATTCCTGATGGAAGTAAATACAAGATTGACTACGTAAAAGCTAAAGTAAAAGAACAACCAAAAGGAGATATCAATGGTCTTAAAGATTTTGGTCTTATGGCTCTTACTATGCTTCTCATACTCTAAAGCAGATACCTGTTTACCTGATATTGAGGGATTATGCACACCCGGTATCACGATAGAAGAAGAAGTTACTATAGAGAAAACAGAAGAAGATAAAGGTACAGAAATTGTTACAACAACCACAACTACTGTAACGTCTACAACCACAACAGTAACAAACGAAGACTCTGGAGATATTCTTGATGGTGATAATGACTATGTTTCTTCTAATAAAGAAGGGGATATGGACATTGATTGGGGAGGTCAAGGCGGTGCAAATATGCCTACTGGTAATTCTTGCTATGGTCTAGGTGCAGATAAATGTGCACAGATAACAGGTGGTGGTAATTCAACATCTACGATGGGTGTTGCAGGTATGGGTACAACTTTTATCAACACCGTTAACATATCTGATTTACAAATAGACAACGGTGGGAAAGTAAAATACACAATAGAGATTGACAAACAAGATGCTCAAGATAGAATCTACATGCACATTACAGGAACTAACGGAGGGGTTAGTGTCTTTTCAGGTACTGATATCTTGTCTGAATCTGGAGTATCATCAGGCTATCAATCATATAATGGAGATTTCAATTTCAGTGGCGTTTTAAAAAATCTAACAATAGAAATAGGTGGTAGGGATATCAATCTAGCTGTTGGACCTTTATTTGATGATGTAACCGTTAATATATTTTATAATGTTATTAATACAATTATTGAACAACAAATTACCTCTATAGAAGAAATAGTTTATTTAAATTTATTTGACTCAACAGAATTAGAATTTGCTACAGAAGTTTTTGAATTTAATAATGTAGCAGTAGAAGATTCAGGAGATATGAATTTTTCTCCTATTGAACAACCTCAAGAAGAAATTACATATGAAACAGTCGAATTAGAAATGCAAGATTTTGAAATAAATATTCCTGAGCCAGAGATAGTTGAAGTTGAGATACAAGCAGAAATTAAAATTGAACTAGAAATGAAAATGGAAGAAAGTATTGAAGTTGATGATGTAGAGGAAACTGTTAATGAGAAACCTACAGAAAAAGATACAACAGAAGTTAACAATGAAACAGATGAAAAACCTGTTGTGGAAGATAACGATAGTTCCGAGCAGAAAGAAGTTAAAGAGTCTCAAGAAGAACCTGAACAAAAATCAGTAAAAGAACCTTCTGCAAAAGAAAAAGCTGCAACAAAGATAGTTAAAAAAATTAATGATAAAGAAAGATATGATGATGCAGCACAAATGAAAACTTTAATTGTAATGCAAATTTTAGGAAACACTAAAACATTTTTTGATACACAATCAACAATAGTAGATACTAATGTTAATGAGTATTTAAATAAAACAATAGAAGACCAATATGGACTTTTATTTCAATTAGCACAAGATGTAAGCATGGAGGATATGATTAATGCCCAGTATTGAGTATTCAGGTTTAAAGATAAGTGGAGGTAAAGCCTTCGCTATACTTACTCTATTAGGTGCATTAGGTAGTGGTGCTTGGGCAGTCTTTGAATTTTGGAAAGATTATCAAGATATGAAAGGTAAAATATTAGAATACACTACTCCTGATTTATCACAATATGATGAGGGTATGGCAGTACTAAAATCAGAAGTAGATATGATACTTCAAGAAATAACCATAATATCTGATGTAGCCCGTGATATGCGTTCAGATATGAAGGCAGATTTAAGGCAGCAAAGTTCAGATATCAGACATGTAACTGAGATTGTAAATGATGTTGAAGATAGACAGAAAGCCGACACAAGAGAGATATTTGATGAGATTAAAATTATTGAAGATAATCTTAGTCTAGAAATAAACAAAGCTTTGAACAATCCTTTATCTGGAATGTCAGCAAAAAGTAAATAGGAGAACATATGTCTTTAAAAAAATTAGAAGATAGAGTAGAAGAACTTAGAAAAGAAAATAAAATCTTAAAGAAAGAGTATAAAGAAATTGTAACACACAATAAATTTTTATTAGATAGATTGGAGCAGTGGGCAGAAAGAAACTTTCAAGAGAGACAGAAACGTATGAACATGACTGTTGATGAAGTGGTTGCCTTTAATAAAGATAAACATGATTACGCTAAAGATAAAGAACTTGCTAAGACATGGGAAAAGCAGGAAGAGCGTGTAGCACAAATGAAGGCATCAAACGGATGAAATTAGATATGAAAACATTACTTCCTTACTTAGTTTTATTGGTAACTATTGGCATGAGTTGGGGAATGTTTTCAGAACGTCTTGATGCAGTGGAAGCTAAAGCAGATACTGTAACACAAATACAGCAAGACATAGCAGTAATAAAAGAAAAAATTATGTGGATGGAAGCATATATGATTAAAGGGAGTAAAAATTAATGGCATATAAACCTTATGAAGATTTATCAGAACAACAAAAGCAATTATTTGCAGATGAAGGTTCATACAAATCTTTTATGGATACTACACAACCAGAACCTAAAGCAACAGGAACTACACGAGAACAGCAAGTAAGTGCTATACAACAAGCTTTACCTACAACTAGAACAGATACGTCTGCTTTAACACAAGCAACGACTGCTGCTCAAATGGTTCAGCCTACATTGCCTAGTGGTACTTCTATTACTCCTCAGCTACAACAAGCACAGACAGCAGAAATGCAGACAACTCCCGGAGTAGCAACAACTGCACCTATTGCACAAGCTACTACTACAACAGCCCCCACTGTAACTGCAGCTACTCCTACAACTGCTGCTCAAGTTGCCCCTACAGACTTTTCAAAAACTTATCAAACTTATAATGCAACTTTAGGACAACCTGCACAACAAATGACTGCCGCTACAGGAAGTGTTACACAACCTGCTATTGCAGCTACAATGAATATTGCAGATATACCTAAAGAAGCTACTGTTCTAGGTCAGTTAGAAAATATATCAAATGATGTTGTTCAAGCACAACAAGCAGGACAACCTTTACCTGCATTTGCTAGTGCTGCTCAAAGAGTAGCTGATGCTGCTATGGCAAAGAGAGGTTTAAGTTCTTCTAGTATTGCTGCTGAAGCTATTGCAAGAGGTGTTCTCGATGCATCCATTCCTATTGCTCAACAAGATGCTCAAACGTATTCCCAAGTAATATTTCAAAATTTAAATAATAGACAACAATCTGCTGTTTTAAATGCTCAACAGTATTTTCAAATGGATATGGCAAACTTGTCTAATAATCAACAGGCTAATTTACAAAATGCTCAGTATAGACAACAAAGTTTATTATCTGACCAATCTGCTCAAAATGCTGCATCTCAATTTAATGCTGAAAGTCAACAACAAACTGACCAATTCTTTGATAACTTACAGTCTCAAATTAAACAATATAATTCTAATGCTTATAATAGTATGGCACAGTTTAATACATCAGAACAAAACAGAATTTCTGCTTTAAATGCACAAAATAAAGCTGAAGTAGATAAAGCCAACGCAGAAAGAGAAACACAAATAAATCAATTTAACTCTACATTACAAGATGCAAGAGATAAATTTAATGTAGAAAATCAACGTGTCATTGACCAATCAAATGTGACATGGAGAAGACAAATAAACACTGCAAATACAGCAGCAATTAACGCATCAAATCAAGCTAACGCAGCAAACCTATTAGGTATATCTAATTATGCTATGTCTGCTTTATGGCAACAATGGAGAGATGAAGCTTCTTGGGCTAACACTTCTTCTGAAAATGCTTTAAATAGACAGCATAACTTAGCAGTTGCTGCTCTAGAAAGACAAGCCGCATTTGATTTAAATGATGATTCTCAAAAATCAAGATTATATGAATTGATGGGTGAGTTTGCTGTTTCTGTTATTGCAGGAAAAATGTAGGAGGAATTAATGTTAGATTTTTTAGGTAGTATAGGCTCAAGTGTAGCCACCATATTTGGTGGAGATATAGGAAGTATGGTAAAAACAGGAGCAACCACAATGCTCAAAAACAGAATGGCAGGTGGAGGGTCAGACCAACCTAGTCTTCTAACTAAACCTCAATCTTTAGGAACGGATGAAATGCCTACTTATGCATTAGATGCCCCAAAGGAAACTAAAGCCCCTGAAGTAGCAGACTATGAAAATTTCTTAGCAGAGTGGACTGAAATAATGAGAAGATTTGCGAGGTATCAATAATGTCTAAGTATAATAATTTTGATGCACCTATTCCGGGGCAATCTTTAACTGACACTCCCGGTAACTATCCTTGGGAACATTCTCCTAATGTCACTAAAGTAGAAGACGCTATGATGTACTTAACAGAAAGATTTACAGAAGAAGAAAATGCACAAAATTTAGTAAGCATGTTAAAAGCAGGTGTACCTGTAGAAGCTATAGCTAGAGTTGTATTGTTTGCAGGATTTACAGAAGGTAAGTGGTCAGTTGATTTGGCAATACTTATTGGAGAACCTTTAATGAAATTAATTGCAGCTATTGGTTCAAGACTAGGATTAAAAGAAATGTATATATCTATGAAACGTAAAAAGAAAACTAATGTAGGTGATGAAATGATAGTCAGAAATGAAGTTAGTAAATCTATGGAAGATATAGAAGAAGAGTTATCAGAGAAAGAAGATACAGAAGAAAAAGAACCTATGCCTATAGGTTTAATGTCTAAAGAAGAGGAGATGGAATAATGGCTAATTTTTTAACTAGTTTTGCAACAGGTGGATTGAGAGCAGGAATAAATCAAATGAATAGAGTAGTTGAAGAACGAGGAGAAATTCTTGATACTTTAAGACCCGCTGTGCAAGAAAAATTTAGTTTACTAAATAATAATACTAAAAAATATTCTGATATTTATAAGAAAGTTTCTAAATTTGATGGTGGTCAAACAGCATTTAATTATTTCTTTGATAGAGGAGATATAGATACTTCTTTGTCTACCGATGAAGCTGCAAAAGCTATTATGGATAATGCTAGTATGATTCCTCAAGACTATATTGCAGGTGATACCATCTCAGGTCAAGAAAGAATATCTAAAATGTATGAAGGCGGTGTAGATAGTATTAATAATTATATTACAGATGTAGGAACTAAGCATAAGTTAGGTACTAGAACATCTGATTTACTTTTAAAAGAAGGTAATCCTGCATTAGCAGGTGCTAGTCCTACCGATGTTTTAGAGCAACAATTAAAAGTTCCTGTAAACTCTATGCAATATGCTCCGGGAGTATTAGGTGGTACTCCTAGTGATAGAAAAAACGATTTACTATTACGTGCTACTGTTATTAATGCATATACAATGAAGAATTTAAATAGACCTGCAACAACAGAAGAATTAATGAATAATGAAATAGCAGATGCAGCAGGTACTTATGCTATACAACCTCAAGAAATGTCATTGTATAATGACGCTATTGGTGAAAAAGATATTAGGAATAGTATGTTAGTTGAATTATTTAAAGGGTATATGCAAAATGAGTCTATGATATCTAATTTTAAAAAAGACAAAGATTTAAGTGATGAAGAAAACTTAGCAAATCAAATAAATAATTTTCAAAATATATATGATAATTTTTTAGAACCATTAGTATCCCCTTCTGCAGGTAGTGCAGAAACACAAGCTAATAATTATGTAGCTATGTTACAGTCTAGACTCTTAGAAACAGAAGAAGGTTCTGAAAAAGAAGCTGAAGTGTTAAAAGAAATAGAAGAATACTTCCAGTCAAATAATTAAAAATGGATAGAACACAAGCTTTAAAAGCTTTAGAATCTGCTAAAGCAGTAAAAACTCCTATTACAGAAATAAAAGATAGCAGTCTTGATAGAAATACAGCTTTAGAATTACTAGACTCACAACAAAAAGAAGTTGTTACAGATTCTGTCGATATAACTAGAAAAGACGCACTTGAGGCAATTGAATCTTATAATAAAGGTAACCCTCAGCAATATGACTTATCTAATGGTACTGCTAATGTACCAACTCAAGAATACTTAAAAGTATTTACTCCTGAAGTAGATGATATTCTTTCATCTAATGCCTTCACTGATGAAGGCTTACTCAAACCTATTAGAAGTTTAAAATATGGTTATCTACAATCATCATCAAACTTATATAATATCTTATCTAATATCCCCGGTGGCGTAAACAGATTTAAAAACTTTATGACAGGACAGACTAGTAAAAGTCCTGAAGAACTTCTTATGTCTGACGACAGAACTGACCAATTAAATTTAATGGAACAGGCAGAGAAATATTTAAAGACTATAGCTTATGATGTTGCTCCTAAAGGAATAACAGATGATAGACTTATTGATAAAATATATCAAGGCGTTGGGGCAACCCCCGTGACAGTGGCTCAGTACATTCCCGCAACTAGAGCAGCAGGTGTTTTAGCAAAACCCCTTTCTAAAATAACTCCCACAAAACTTAAAAAATTAAATGATAAATACTTTAATTTAGTTAATCCTACATCTATGGGATTGGCTGCAACTGATGTATTAGCTACCTCTGACCAAGGTTTTGGTGATGCTTCTATTGCAGGTATAAAAGGTTTAATCCTTGGTAATGCTTTAAAAGGTACAGAAGGATTAAATGTAAATGCTAGAATTACAACTTTAGGAACTTTAGGTTTTGCATCAACAGAAGGTTCGTTTGATGATAGAGTATCGGGTGCGGTGACCTTTGGATTACTAGGTGGTTTTGGAAGACTGGAAGGTAGGACATTAAAAGAAATAAATAGAGATTTTAAAGATACTTATGAATTTAGAAAAGGTGTTTTAGAAAATAGATATAATAAAGAATATATAGAGACTTCTGAAAAGTTTAAAGTCCAAGAAGAAAAAGAACAAGCTAAGATGATGGACTATTTAGACAAAGTAGACACATTAACTCAACAAAAATCTATAGCTGAGAAAGCATTAGAAAAAGGTGAAAAAAGTATCAGCCAAAAAGGTATTGATGATATTCAAAAAAGTATTGATAAGTATAATACTTTATTAGAAAGAGAAATTAAGAAAAATAAAATAACTAAACCTTATTTTGATGCTATAACAGCAGAAAAAATGGATATTAGAAATGCTGTAGAAGTATTTAAAGATTTATTTTATACAGTAAAAGATGGTAAAAATTTAAAAACAAAAAAGAAATATAAAGATATAGATGATGGAACTATATCTTCCATAGCAGGTAAATATTTATTACCTCCTAAGTTTATGAAGAATCATCCACTTCCTAAATACATAGCAGATAGAGTATCTTTGTCAAAATTGAATGGTAGTTTACGATTTAATGATTTAATAAAATCGGACAAAGTAAATGATGTCAAATACAAATATGAAGGTGATGTTGCAAGTAGATTTAGTTTTGTTCCGGGAATGAAATCTACAAAAATTAAAGCAGACCCTAATTCTTACGAAGGCACATTAAAAAATATAACATCAAAAGAAGCTTATGGTGTCATGGAAGCAATGATAAAAATAGAACAACGTTACGTTGATTTTATTAATGCAAAGAAAAAAGATAAAGCAAAAATGAAATATTTCTTTGATAAGAAAGGTAATGCGAAAGTAAATTTAGTAGAAAAAGAATATGGCTTAAACGAAAATCAAATGAAACATTATCTTGCTAAAAGATATGCATATGATTTAGCACATAAAGATTTGATAGCTACCCTAACAGAATCAGGTGCTAAGACTAACATCCCTAAAAGTTTACCTAACTTTATGGTACACGCTTTTCCGGGAGAGTACAGAGTGTATGCTAAAAAAGAAACTAAGAAAGGTGATGTTACAATACAAACTTATGGTGTTGAAAGTTCTAAACAAGCTAAACAATTAATAGAAAAATTAAAAGAGAAAGACGCAGATTTAAATTATAACTTTAACAAAAGAGATATGCCTTCAGACAGAAGAGCAATAGACCAATTCTCTGAAGTTTTTGGATATATAAAAAATGATAGTAAAGCAACTGCAGCATTAGATACGGCTTATCGAGAATTTTTATTAAAAAATTTACCTAAACATTTTATGAAAAGAAAGAAAGACAGGTATATTACAGGTTTTGCAGGTACTAATCCTTTTAAATCAGACGTAAAAAATGTAGAAGAATTTCATCGAGCAGAGATACAGTATTTTGATGGTATTACTCAAGCTATTGAAAAAATAAAATTTGATAGAGATGTTAATTTTGTTTTAAATCATCAAGGTAAAGCTAAAAATCTTTACCCTAATGCAGTTGCTCTATCTAAGGCAGTAATTAATAATGCATTTGGAAGAGAAAATAATAAATTTACTAGAAATGTAGATAAGTTAATTGAAAACTATACCCCATTTGAATCAGCAGGTAAATTTTTCGATGGTGTAAATAGATTTACTTTAGTATCTAAACTACTAGCTTACAACGTAAGATTTGGAACAGCTTCATTTTTACAACCTTATCAAATGGTCATACCTAGATTAAGAAGGTTAAATGATTTAGGAATAACAACTGAAAATCCTTGGAACTCTTTATTCCAAGCATATAGAGATATGTTTTTACCAAGCAAAGAAGCGAAGCAAGTAATAAAATATTTTGCAGAAGAAGGTGGATTAGCTAGTGCAAAGTTTCTAGATGAATTTAATAGTGTAGATTTTTTAGGAAAAATACAAGTATCTACAAAAGATGTATTATCTAAAAAAGGTAAAAAGAAAATAGGTAAAGGTAGGGTTATAGAAGTTTTATCAGGTAAAAAAATAGCTGCACATATAGAAATGTATTCTCGTACTATTGCAGGTCTGATGTTTTATAACCATCTTAAAAAAGCAGGATATGATACTAAGTCTGCAATGAAAAATGCTGCTTACCAAGCTAATAACGCAATGGTTGAATATGATGCAGAAGTAAGACCTCTTCTATATGGACCTGAAACAGGGCTAGGTTATATAGGTAAGAGTGCAGGTTTATTTAAAACATTTCAACATAACTATTTAGCACAAATGATAGAGTATGTAAAAACAACGAAACAAACAGGTAAGGTATCTGGACTACAAGGATTTATAGGTAGTATGATTATGTATAGTGGTTTGTTAGGGGTTGTAGGTATAGGTGCTGCTGACCAACTAATAAGAGGTTATAATGCAGTAACTGGTTCTAATAATAGAGATATGACTACATTTTTAATGGACCAAGGATTTCCTGATTGGGCTTTATTTGGCGGTGTATCTGGAGTAGCAGATGTTAATATATCTATAACAACAGCAGCACCGGGGTTAGCCTCAGACCAATTGATAAGTTTTCCGGGATTTGAATATGTTGGAGGTATAGGAAAAGAGATGCTTGTTCTAGCAAATAAAGCAAGGTTACAGATGCAAACAGATGGAATGTTAACACCTAAAGATTTTCTTATTCCCCTAAGAGCAGCAGCACCTAACTCATTACATGGTATTATAGAATTATATTATAATTCTCTTGCTCAAGGAAAACCTATGATAAGTTTTTTAAATACAGAAGGTGAAGAAAAAACTATATTTTTAGACGCAAAGAAAAATTTAAGAGCCTATCCCCCAAGAGAAGCATTAGATTGGTATAAAAAAATATTTTTAACAGCTACTAGTGTGGATGAAGCTAGAAATTTAAAAGCTTTATTTCACTATAGTAGATATAAAACACAGTCAGAAAAAGTGGATGATAAATATGTAGCTATGGCAGTATCTACATTTTTAAGTTCAGGAGGAGAATTTATTCCTCAGTCTTACTATGACATAATGGCTAGTGAAGGGCTAACAAAAAAACAAGCAGATGATAAAATTATTAATAAATTAAAATCATTAAAAGAAACAAGTCTAGATAAATTTTTAAAGCAAAAACCTTCAAGTGTAAAAGCTATAGAGGAAGTAGAAATGCTAGAAAGAATGTTAGGTAATCAGTGAAATTTGTTTTAGTCCTTATTGTATTTTTTGTAGGAGAAAATAATCCTAATACATATAGATATATCTATCTAAATTTTGAGGATAAAAATACTTGTTTATTATTTAAAGAACAACAAGGAAAATTATTACAAGAAAGTATTAGTAATCAATTTAAACATAAAAAAATTGATTATCAAGAAGTCCAATGTTGGACATTTGAACAATGGTTAAGAGAAAATAAAAGAAAAAGAAAAGGAGTAGAAGCATAATGTTAAATATGTTATTAGGTCCTATTACTACTATAATGGGAGATACAATTAAAGGGTTTGTAGCAACTAAAAAAGCTAAAGCAGACCTAGCATTAACGGAAATTAAAGCACAGAAATCACTTAAAGAGCAACAAATAGCAGGGAAAATTGGTTGGGAGGCTTCGGCTGTTGACCAAATGAAAGGGTCGTGGAAAGATGAGGTAATTTTACTAGCCCTATTAATTCCTGCGGTACTAGTATTCATACCCGGATGGACACCTCATATTAAAGCAGGGTTTGAAGCCTTACACTCATTGCCTGATTACTATAAACATCTTTTATATATAGCTTGTTCAGCAAGTTTTGGTATTAAAGGTGCTAAAGGTGCTATGGGGCTTATTACAAAAAAGAAATAGTTTAACTAAAGTTATAGGAGAAATAATGTCAGATATAATTAAAGATGCATTAAAAGAAAGAATTAAACAACATGAAGGATATAGACTAGATACTTATATAGATACCCTTGGATTCAAAACAGGGGGCTATGGTCATAAAATGTTACCCGGAGAAGAGCCTCCTAAAGATAAAGAAGGATGGGATAAAATATTTGATGAAGATTTTGACAAAGCATGGAACTTAATGGATAAATTTTGTGCTGAAAATAATCTTGATTTACCTGCTAAAGCTAAAGGTATTATATGTGAAATGATTTTCCAAATGGGATTTGCAGGAGTTTCTAAATTTAAAAATATGATTAAATATTTAAAAGATGGTAACTTCCCTGATGCAGCAAATGAAATGATGCGGTCGAGATGGTATAAGCAAACCCCTAATAGGTCAAGAGCATTAAGTATGGAAATGAGAAACGTTTAATTCATATTTATAGTGTTTTTAATTCTGTCATATAAATTCTCATAAATATAAATAGTATCGTAAATAATAGAAGATAATAATACTGAGTTTTCATAATCAGGAAATTTTTCTTTGAACACATTAATTAAATCAGAAGGTTTAATATAATCTAAATTTAATTTTATTTCTCCACTTTTATCTAATTTAACTACAATAGTAGCAAGGTTACTACTTACCTTGTTTTTTTGAGATAAAGTCCGCATTGACTTTTTCATCTAACTCTCTCAGTTTACCAAGTATCTCTATTAATCTTATTACTTCCCCATAAGGTCTAGTAAATAAGTATCTTATTAATGTTTGTATTTCTTCGTTATTAATTATGTATGTTTTCATACTGCCTCCTAATTAGTAATTAAATTGCCTTCACCCATTTCTTTCTCAAATTGTATTAGGTAATCCATATACCACTTTGCTTTTCTTAAATCTTCAAAACCATTCTTTTCTCTGTGACGAGATAAATATTTCCAAATCTGACCTTTTAAATAACCTCGAAACTCATCTGATGTAAGCTGTGATTTAATAGCTTCAATAGTTTCTATGGTCTTAGCCTTATAATAATTTGGATTTATTTTATCCATTCTTTATGTTCTCCAACACAAATAATTCTTTTAATGGTACTAAAACAAATTTAGATTTTCTATGGTCTCCTCCAAAAACATTTTTATTCTTATATTTTTTTACAAGTTTCTTAACGGTACTTACTTTAAATACTAAAGTACAGTATTCATCATCACCATCAGTTAAGATATGCATCCAATAGTCAGCTTTGGTAACTGATATCCCACTTGGCTTATCATAACATTGTATTTCAATTGCAATGTTACCTGTCTTTTGCCACCAATCTCTTTCAGACTTTATCTCAAATTTTTTCTTAAAAAACATATCGTGAAGTTTCTTTTCACGCATTTGACCAAACTGTAAATCTAAATCAAATTTCTTTAGTGTTTTAATATCACTAGAGTTATTAAAATTATCTTTACTCATTAATTTAATTTCCCATTATCATTTTTAAATTTAATATAATCTAATATATCAACAATGTTAGTATCACTATGCTTACCATTACCTTTTAGTACAGGTTCTTTATAAGAAGTTTCAGCTTCTTCTTCTTCTAAAGCTTCTATACCTAAATCATAAACATATGCAGGGTCTGTTAGACACATTTTCATCATTCCCATTGCCATAATCTCACAAGTTTGCTCATCTTCAGAGGGATTTTTATTCTTTTTAATACTGCACATAAATGAACCCTGCCTATCAGGTACAGGAGTCACATAGATAACAGGACCATTTTTTTCCAAATCTTTACTTTTTGACATAGTTTTTATCCTCCTTTGGATTAACTAATTTTGTATACCAAAACCATCTAGGTGATTTTGCTTTTGATTGTTGTTGTGGAAGATATTGTAACTCTTCTCCCCAACAAGTTTTTTTATAAGAACAAAAAGAACAGACTGTGCTTAACACTCTGTTACCTGTGGTTACTTTATTAAATGTTTCAGGAGTATCCTCAAAACATCTTTCAAACTCTTTATCATTTACTAATGCATCTATATTATCTTCAGCAATTTTTATTGCTTTAACTTTATAATCTTCATTATAAGTAGGTGTTTCTACTATTTGCCATTCCCCTGTAGATTTATTGATGACAATCCATCCACCAAAAGGTTTACCTGAAGAATCAGAATATAGAGAACCTTGAACTACATATCCAAAGGTATCATCTTCTCTGACATTATTAAATCCTTTTGCAAATTTATTATCATACGCCCAAGGAGATGCACTTTTAATATCATAAATTTTATTATCTATCTCAACATCATAAGTACCTTTAATCTTAACACCTGATAATTCATTATGAACTTCTTTCTGTTCTGATTGGATTTTAATTCCTGCAGCTTTCATAATACCTATTGCTGCAGCTTCAATTAAGTCTCCAAATAAGACTCTCATTTTAAAATTATAAGGAGGTGATTCGGATGAAGACTTATTTTTTTCCATTTGTAATTGGCATAGGGGCTTACCAATACTAGACATTCTTATAGAAAATTCTTTATTTCTTTCTTCTGTAAATTGTTTTCTAAATGCAGTTTTACAATCTTCTCCAAACTGCTCAATAATATCTTCTGATATGTTAACCCGCTCCTTAGTGGAACGGGATAATAGTTCTTGTATTTTTATTAAAAGTAAATGCACTTACTTAGTAAGTTGGTCAATTATTTTAGCATCATCACCGTCTGATTCTGCTTGAGTAGTAGACCTACTATGCTGAGTATTAACACTTTTATTCTCAGAATTAATTATAGTTAAGAAACTTTCTAAAGTTTTTTCATCATCTGTAGAAAAACTTAATTCCTTATCTTTATTAATTTTGTAAGTAGTAACAAAGAAACGTATTGCACCTGCTTTTCTTCTCTCTGTACCTAATGTCAAAGTATATTTAAACATCGGTTTACCTAGATTAGTTAAGCCTGTAAATGCTTCATTAACAATATTATAATTAGTTCCTGTGTTTCTCCAAAGAACGGGGAAGTTTTGGATATCTACATCTTCACCTTTAGCATTTTTACCTTTAAAAGATACTGTACCATAAGTCATCTTATAACATTTTATCTGCTTCTGAAGTTCTAATTCAGCAGAGGTAAGATTAGCTTTTTGTGCTTCAGGAAGTTTGCCACATCGTGTGCCACCTGAAGTGTCAATAATATCCTCTTTCCAATTCCTAAATATAACAGAACGAGAAGTATATTTCTTCTCATTAGGATTATAAGCCATATATTGATAAGCAGTGTAGAAAGGTCTAAATTCTACTGACTCACCATATATGTTTTGTTCTAGTTCTGGATGATAGATTTGATAGTGACCTGTTGGTAATCTATTACCTTCATCATCCTCTGCATCTCTGTTAATTTGTAATCGAGATAGCATGGGTCTGTTTGTATCAACAGTCTGCCCAATCGCTGCCATAATCTGAGCATCGGACATTCCTTTTACTGATATTTCATTAGTCATCATTAATAATAACTCCTTATTATTTATAGTTGTGGATAAGTTACAGTTTTATTTCTGTCATGTCAAGCCAATCAGAGCCTACTTTTATTTCTATATCTAGAGGCACATTAAAATCAATATTATACATTGATTTCATTGTGTTTTTTACTCCTGTAGTAGATTTAGCTAAGATATCTGACATAACATTTTCTTCACCCGGATAGACATCTACAACAATACTGTCATGTACAGTATTAATTAATAGACTTTTTACCTTCTTTTGTTTCATTAACTCGTAAGCATTAATACAAGCTAGAGGAACAATGTCGGCAGTAGCAAAACCTTGAACAGGATAGTTTTTTATTTGGGTGGAATAATTAGAACTACCCCAAGGCATCCTTTTCGCATCGGGAAAAGAATATTGCCTACCTGTTGGTAAGGTAACTAGTTTGGTGGCAATCGCACTATACTCTAACTTATCGTGCCACTCTTTAATCTGTTTATATTTAATTAAAAATTCAGCGTAATATTTTTTTTCATCATCTGTACCACTAAAACCTCCATACAAAGGTTTGAAAGTATGAGCCTTAGCATCTTGTCTAGATACTCCTATAATATCGGCAGTGAATTGATGAACATCGACTCCATTTTTTATATCTTCCATACCTTGTTTGTCCTGAGCAAGAAAGACTGCGGTTCTAAATTCTAACTGTGCAAAGTCTACTTCCATAATCTTACCATTCTTAAATCGTGATTTCATTACTTTCCTAATAGGGAAAGTTTTAGCACGTGGTTGGTTTTGGAAATTAGGATTTCTACTAGATAGTCTTCCTGTTGAAGTAGCAGTCTGCATAAAGCTAGGATGTAATATAGAGTTCCAACCTACAAAGTTTTGTATACCTTCAACAAAAGTAGATAAGTAAGTTTCTATAGCACTATACTTTGTAATAGAATCTACAAAATCAATTACTCCATTTTTACTATACTTAGAAATAGTCATTAAAGTTATTTTATCTGTTTTAAATCCTGTATTACAAGCTAGTCCTACTAACTTACTAGCAGTGTCTTTAGAATCTCTAGAAAAGTTTTCTACAATAGTTTTAAGGTTAACTTTAAATCCTGCTAATTCTTTTAACTGATGATATATTAAACCCTGACCATCACAAGTCTCACACTTACTTAAATTCTTATAGGGATTACCATCAACTTTCATTTTCTGAACTTTACCATTGCCATAACAACTAGAACATCTTTCTGAACGAGTTTTATGAACAGGCTTAGTATACATTTTAACATACTTATTAAAGTCTGCTATGGACATTCTAGGTCTTCTCTTAGGTTTATTAGTTTGTTTATTAACACCAATGTTAAAAACCTCAGCCCATTTCTTTTTATTAGTAACTTTTAATCCATATACTAGCCAAGAAAGTTGTTCACCACTACTAGGTTCTATGTGGGTATCTCCCATCATATCCCAAATAGTATCATCTATCTTTACTCGTAATCTTTTATGCTCTTTTTCAAATTCATCTCTAACTTCAGATAAAGTACTCTTATCAATATAAATACCATTCATCTCCATATTGGTTAATACTTTTGTAAATTTGTTCATCATTTTAACTGTAGTTAATAAAGAAGAATTATGTTTCTTATTTAAATCTGATACCTGAGCATCAAAAAGCTGTCGGGTACACTCCACATCTCTTCTACCATAGAACTCAATATCTTTAGGAATAATATCTTTAAAAGTCATTCCCTGACTTCTATATGTATCAATAATTGAAGTAGCTTTATGTATTAATCCTCTTCTTACACAACATTCTGCTAAAGATATTCTAGTTTTAACACCTCGATGTAAAACATATTCAGCTATCATAGTGTCATAAATAATACCAGTATATTTAAATCCACAAGAATATATCCATGACAAATCAAATTTTATATTATGACCTACAAGAATATCTGTTTTATTCAGTATATCTTGGACAATCTTTTTATTCTTTTTTAAATCAATATCAGGCAAGTCAGGATGCCAAAAAAATAAATACTCATTATCTATACCTAAACTTATTAATTTATTATCAGGATAGTAAGGAGTAGGGCTTCCTTTATAACCTTCTTCTGTTGTTTCCACATCAAATACTGTTATCTTTGTCATTCTATATACCTCGATTTCTCAGGCACTAGTATACTATTAACTATACCATGCCATCCATTTATTTTATTCTTTATAACATTTAAGTTTCGCAAAAAGTTAGGTGTATCACCATCTTGTTGGGCTTTACCAATACCAATAATTAAATCAGCTTCGGCTGCCTTTCCTGTTCTACTATTCTCCATCATATCAAAAGACAAAACTGCTGAGCCTTCAGCTTCTGCATTTGCCTGAGAGACACCAATCAAAGCTATATTTCTTCTCTTAGCTATTTCTCTTGCACCTAAGTAGATTGCTCGTAATCTTTCATCACCTCTAGAGAAAGTTCCTTCTACATTTATTTTATCTAGTTGGTCAACAATAACAATATCAGGTTTATTATCTTCACAATACTTATCTAAAGATTCTAGTGACCAATCTACAGAATCATGGCAAACTATGTTGTCACTAATCTTAGCCCACTCTTCTTTTGCTTCTTTCATACTGTCTTGTATATCAAGCTTATGCATATCAGTCCATGCAGATACCATTCTCATCTGTGTTCTAACTGCGGGTTCTTCATTAATAAAACAATGAACCTTAGCACCTTGATGAGCAAAGCCTTCGTACCCGGCTACTAGACTAACCCAAAATGCAGTCTTACCTGTTTCAGGTCTAGCGAATATAACCATAAGATTACCTTCACCTACGCCATCAATTCTATCACCTAATGTTTTTATATTAAACTTCCATTTAGATGTAACTGATACTGCATCTAACATCTCACCAATATCTTTAGTAACAGGAGTTAGCCCATCTTCAGATTCTATTACGTCTTCATCAAATTCTTCCACTAATTTTTTAACAGTAGATAATGATTTACTCTTACCATTCCAAACACCATTAGCTTCTTCTATAACTTGTTTAGCATGTTCTAGCATACGTAAATTCTTTAACGTATCAGAAACAATATCAGCATTATATTCTGTGTTATCATTACCTATGTTGTCTAGTATGGCTTCCATTTTCTGTCGATGAGCAGTAGTGGATGCAGGTTTGTAAATATTAAAATATGCATCTTTAACTTCTTCAACAGAAAGCTTTTGTATATTATTATGTTTTTTATAGGTATCTCCTATAACAGTGTATACCTCTGCTAAACCATTAGTAAAATTGTTCTTACTAATCCTTTTTCTATTCTCTTCAAAAAAGTCACGGTTTAGACAGAACTTTATTATTCTATTCTCAAGTGACATTAAATAACTCCTTTATCCTTGTGGGGTCTAAATATTTTAAGTCTTCTTCTAAGACTTTTACTTCAGTATCAATAAGATACCTCAAGCCTTTTGATAAATCAAATGCCTTCTGCGTTGCGTCTCTATCTAAAGCTATAATTACTTTCTTAAAGTTTTTAGATAAGTAAATTGCATACTCTTCTTTCATAGTTGTTCCTAATAAGGCAACTCCTGTGTAGATAGAACTAATAGCACAAGCAGAAGCACAGTCTTCTACAATAACTGCAGTGTCGCTCTTACCACAAGTAAAAGGAATAATGTTTTTATTGTAGTTGAACCACTTAGGCATGTTAAGGGGATTAAGACTTCTACCTACTGCAGAAACTACATCACCCTCATCTTTAACTACAAAGACTGCTCTATCTTTACGGGGGTCAAAGTATATTGATGCTATCCCTTCAAGGTATGCCGGGTAACAATTATTTTTCTTAACATAAGACAAACATTTTTCACTAGATTGTATGTTAGTAAAATGTTTTGGGATTGTCCAAGCTTTTACTTTCGGTTCAGCCGAGCCTTTTGATGACGATAGTTCCAAGAACTTGGTAACATCATCAGGAGATAATGCTCGTTCAGTAGTACCACCAATCTTACAAGATGCATGATAGCATCCCCAATTAATTTTAAAGTCTTCTGTGTTTATATAGAATGTATTTTTGTTAAGACAAAAAGGACAATCCATTCTAACTCGGGTGTTAGAAGGTATTTCTAACTGTTTGATATATTCTAATTGATGTTTCTTTGTGATGTACATTATAACCTTTCTGTAAAAAGATAACACGTGTTATCTCTGATACTTTAATTTCTTCAGAGCCAAAAAAAGGGGCAGTCATTTCTGACCACCCCTCTCAGCCACAAAGAAAGAAAGTATATGAGTGAATATACTCTTTCTTTATAACTTTTTTTTCTGATAATGCAAGTGCTTTAAATCTTTATCTATATGTTTTTTTATTAATGGAAATTCAAAGTCTGTTCGATACTCCCCTTGATGGTATCTTAACAATGACCATAATCTAGAATTAAATTTTTCTAGATATGCTTCAGTACTATTCATGATTACTCCTTTATGTGTGATTGATAACACGTGTTACTAACTAGTAGTTTAGTGTCCAAGTCAGGTTCCTGAGGCTTTGCGTCCTTTTGGCTATATCTTGGTTTCTGCATATAATTTTTCAGCAGACCTGCCACTAAACTAATTTACGTGGGGCAGACTGTACAATCTACCCCAAGGTACTTTGCGTTGCGTTTGAATTTATACTCGGCTACGAACCCAAGAATACGAAATGGCTTACGCACGAGTTATAGTCAACTATATGAAACACTCATATGCACACAAGTGTTTCACATAGTTAAGGGGTGTCAGATATAGACCAACACCCCTGTCGGCTTAATTAACAAACAACTCCTGAAAGGATTTCGGAGTCACTTATAATAATAAACTAATCCCCTGTTAAGTCAAATCGTAACAGGCTGATTATCTTTTCCTATAATAGTAACATCGCCTAATGCTTCTATCCAAACTTTAGCACCACAGGATAAAGGTTTGTCAGGGCTATAGACAATTCTTGTAGCACCATTGCAAACAACATCAGAGCCATAGTAATTATGCTTGTATGTTTTAACTGTAATAACATCTTTGATGTCATCAGGATGTTTGGCATTGTGTCGAATGTTATGTTGGTTAACATGAATACGTTTAATCAAATGACTCTCCATTCTTTTGTAGTACTTCACTAACATCAACTATTGTTCTGTCTATACCTTTTTCATACAAAGGACTAGAATGACCATCCAATAAATAATTATTCTGTGCCTCTTCTACATCTTTTGCTTTTATGTAATACTTTTTTGTTTTAGTTACCTCAACAACAATTTCATACATAGGCATTAGTTTGTTCCTTTCATATCAACAGTACCTACAAACATTAATCTGTAGTCATCTGTGTTCTCTACTTCAATATGATAAATCATACCCTTAGCTTTGATATATTTAATCGTATTGTAATTAATATTTCTATAACCTTTCTTCTGCATATCATAAGCAACTAAAAAATTATTAGGATTGGTATATTGTCTACCACCCTTTTGATTTTTCTTTACACCTAGTCTGAATACACCAGTTCTAAATGTTCCGTCTTTCTTGTAGAAACCTACAGAGAAAGTATTCTGTGTACCTACCATTTCTTTAATAGCTTCAGGCACAGTTAGTTTTGACATTAACATATCGTTCCTTTCTATAGATAACACGTGTTATCTTTATGGTTTTAATATCCAATAAGTTATTATTATAGATATAAATATAATCCATTCTACATCCATAAATTTTTTATGATTTCGCTTTACAGATTTTAAAATCCATGATAGAAGGGGTTACCACCCCCGAGGATATATATACCCCTTTATTGTTATTCATAATAACATACCCAAAGGGTAAATCAAATTTAGTTATTTTCATTATTTAGTTTCCTTAGTGTTACTATAATACGTATTAGTTAAAATATAATTAACTCTAATACGTTCTTTTTTTCTTTCTCTTTCTTGTTTATTTATTTGAGCCTTACTAAGATGGTATCCTAATAAGGTGCTTTCTTTCTTTTCTTTGCGACCTCTGATTTCAACATCAGATATCATTGCTTACCTCATCTAAATCATCTTCAACCATAACATAAATACCTAGTTTATGTTTGTCGAAGTCTAATCCATATTCATCTAACAACATTCTCTTAGCAATATATTCTGCATCAGAGAATATATCTCTACTGTTCCCTGCTACTTTTACTTTGCAGCGAATAGTAAAAGATACTTCTAAGGGATAATTTTTTTTAAATCCCATTACCTACTCCTTTCTTCAAATATAGCATGTACTACGTCATAGAACATACCGTCTATAGTTTCTATACCTAAGTCATATTTTTCTACTAGATTAGAAAAGTCAGCCATAGACATACCTTCTAATTCATCTTTAATACTTTCTAGTACTTCTTCATTCTGTTGATTACTCATCTACAAATAACCCACCTTTGCTTATTCCGAATACAAAATAATCTTTCATGTAGTCTCCATATTTTTTAGACTCATAGTCGTTATGACTTATTTGTATTCTTACTGTCCAATACTTATCTTCATCAGCAGATAAAGATTTTTGAATTTGAACACCACTTACATGATGATTTTTAGGTATAACTTTTTTAATATCACGCATTGTTATCTTCATTCCTTTCTAATAGTGTTGCGTATTGATAATCAACTTCATCAATTTCCAAGTCACCACTAATATCTAGACCACCTTGTTCCTGTAGTATTTTTCTAGCTTCATCTTCATTTTGTGCTTGTATTTCATAAGTGTATGCACAAGGTACTGCAAATTTAAATGTTGTCATCTTTCTGTTCCTTTTTTAATTGGGTGATTAACTTTGATAACTCATTATTTGTACCAATAAGATTGTTTACAACATTATTAATATGTTCTTTCTCATTCCTATGAAAATGAGGATGGTGTTGCATCCACGCATAAGCAATGATATCTGACAAATAATCTTGTGTATCTCTCATTACTTTTCTTGCTTCTTTTAATGTATCAATCATCTGTGTTTACCTCTACAAATAACCTGCCATCCAATACGTGAAGACCATTGTCTAAAATATAATTTTTAGCCTGTTCTCCACTAACACCACTCTTAGGTACACAAAATGGTATAGTTGCTTTGCCTCCCTCTTCTGTTGCTATTATATAAACATATCTAACTGACGGGATATCAGTTATTAAAGCTGATTCTTCTTTTTTTTCTTTTTTCATAATTACCTTTCTAGATAACACGTGTTATCTTTTAAGGGTGCATTATAAAATACACCCTTGTTAAATCAAATTTAAGCTACTTGTAATAAGTTATTCCACTCATTACTACCCAAAGCTTTAGTGATAGATGCTTGTCTAGTCATCTGATACTTTGGTGTTCTAGCTTTACCATTGAAGTTGTGAGTAGCCCAATGGGTCATGGTGTTGTATAAAGACCATACTGTATTACCCCACCTATCTTTCTCTCTTGAGAATAAGTCATTTAAAGTTTCTAATCTTTTCTGATTAACTTTATTGGCAGTATGTTTTGAGCCTCTACACATAGTGTTCTTAAAGAATGTAGTAGCATAATCTAGTCGAGGTAATTCTTTAACACCCCATGTAGACATTCTATTGGCTTGAAGTAGATAGTTATCTACTAATCTTCCAATATCATTCACTAATTCCAAGTCTTGTAAGTTTTTTGTATGCTTACCATAATGTTTGACAAATGCTTTACCATTAAACACTTGTAAGTTGGCACAATAACCACCATAACCACCAAAGACAAAGTGAAATGCCATTTTCATATTGTAAGAATTGAAAATATCAAATCTCAAATACTGAAAGTCATCCCCATTCTTTGTAGGGATATGCACTTTGTATTGGTCATCTTTACAAACAATAGTTCTCTTTACTAATGCACCACTATCAAACACTTGGTCAGTGACATCAATGTTATTGAACTCACGATAAGAGTTATCTAGTTCTCTATTGACTGTTTGATACAAGTCTTTGTGATTAAGTAGCTTGTAATTCTTACCTACTATGGCAATTGTTTTCTTTTCATCAGTCCTGAATACTGCTCTACCTACTTCTTCAGGTACAGTTCTTACACCTGTATCAGGTCTGTATGTTTGTATTGGTAGTAAGGTCACAGGAAAATCAAATTTCTCTGTGAGTAGTTTTATCTTTGCTTCGTTGCTTAACATATATTTACCTTTCTTTGTTAAGAGAAATAACACGTGTTATCTCGATTACTAAAGTGGGGAGTTGGTAGACCCCCCACAACTTATACACACAAACTAATTTCACAAGAGTACTCTCTTGCTACGATTAAATTTGTATTTTAATATTATTGAAAAACCCTGTTAAATCAAGGGGATATTCCAATAAATTCAACACTTTTGCATACCTGTTATGTTAGATAAACAATAGTGTCTTCCACCACCAACACTATAATAGTAATTAATGGGGGTGAAACTATGAATGGCGTATTTACAAATACTAAAAAATCTATTAATTTTTTCCTTAACTGTTTCAGTTTTTTTGATAATTACGAAGACCATGTCAAAAGATTTGTTGAAGTCGAATTCAAACCAAATGACAGGCAGTGGGCTTATGAACAGGTCAAAGTTAGAAACATTAGAAAAAAATCTAATAGTTAAGAGTTATTAGACTTCATGTATTCCTTATTATTTTTATCGGTAATACGTTGGTCTAATAATAATCTAGGCTCGTGTGTTCCATGATAATTAACATTAGATTTAAGAAATACTTTCTCACCACTACTGTTGATTACATGGCAACCACACCTATAATATAATACTTTTTTATTTTTCATAATACTCTCCTAATGTGTAATAAATAATACACTCTTTACTTCCTTATTCCAACAAAGGGTACACGTACCACAACTAGCAGTCTTACCTAATTGTTCGGGGCAAGTGATACCTTCATCTGTCAACTCTTTACTATTGGCAGATAACTTATCTTCCACCATATCTGAGAAACGTATTGAAAACCTATCCCAATGCCTATCTCTCAATCCTTTAATAGCAATACCAATATTAACCTCATCTTCCCAACCAATACCCACATTACGAATATCATGATACTGTCTATTCCAATGGTGATGAGTATAGCCATAGCAAGACAGATTAGGAAAAGTCAGTAATGCCATTCTCCAAAAATCCACATACTCTACACTAGGAAAGTCACCACCAACATGAAGTCGAACAAGAAAACCTTGTTGATGTTTCTTGTCTAGCTTCATCAGTTCTTTCCATAGCCTTGTCATCAAAGATTTAGAATACTTAAATCGGTGAGCAAAAGGCATGTTATCGTCATAGCAATTCTCCCAATGATAACAACTACTTGGGCAATTCTTTCTTACTTCTAAATGTAATGTGTAAATAGGCTTACCTTTGTGTCTACCTTTGGTCACCCATTTACCGAGTTTTTTATTGGTGCTACGCTTTATCAAATCAAACTTGTAGTTTGTTGCACCAAAGACGTTTCGTATATATTTACAACCATTCATAATAGTTCCTTTCATTGTTATTAAGATAACACGTGTTATCTTTAAGTCACGTCAGCTATCTATCTTGTAATAGAAATAGTTTTCTAATTCCTCAAAGAATTGACATATTGCAAACCAATTCCTAGACAAATAGCTTCTGTTATCCCATTCTATTTCTGTCCTGCACCTACAAGACAGAGCAAAATATCTTCTTACCTTGTCAATTATACTTCTCTCTTGATATCGGATACCGTTCCACCACCAAATGTCCTGTATTTCTTTCTGTAACATAGCTGTCCACAACTCAATACTTTCCTTGTCATTTTTTTCTTTAGCTATATCAAGACACTTTTGTCTATCAGACAACTGTTTTTCTATGGTGTCATGACGAACTTTTACCTTATCTGTTTTTGGCATTTTTGTATCGTCACTGCGATTTAAGTATGTTTTCTGTGCATCTTTTAAATCACCTGTCATGGTTATAGCACTCCAAACATTCTCATAATTAAATACATCTTTATGTATCCATATTCTTATTTTCATAAATACATAATTTAAAAAAGTATAAACGTACTTCATGCTACTTTTCCTTCCTTGTTTGATACTTTAAATATAAATATGCTTAAAGGTAGAAATCCTGTTTCAAACATACTACCTTCGAGCATAAGTCCATTATCCATTTTAGATACCAATTCTTTAATATCTTTCTTATTTAATGTAAAAGGTAGAAACCCTACCTTGTTGTAAGTTTCATCATAGCTATGAACAAACATTACTTTCTTTGCTCTTCTAAGATGTTCTTGCTTTATGGGTGTCCATTTTAATTTAGTCATCTAATGCCACCTTTGTTATCTCATAACCTCTCCAACGAGGGTGACTACCTGCTGACCAAAACTCAAGGCTAGACTCAAATTCATCTTGTGCCTCAAAGAAATCTTTTGCACTTATTCTTTCTATAATCTTACCAAATGAATCATAGTTCTCATCATCAGGTTTCTGTTTACTCTTAATGCTATATTTAGCTTCACATACAAATATCATGTTAATTCCTTTCTTGTTTCCAATCTCTAATAGCTTTTAATAAAAGTTTATTATCATCTATTAGTTCGTCATCCAAAGTCATTGAACGTATATTTAATATTAGCCATTCTCTAACTTTGTTTATTACTTCTTTGTCAGTCATTGTTAGTCCTTTCTTTGTTTGTGTTTGTTATTCGATAACACATGTTATGTTAAAGGGAGGTTCAAAGGAGGGATAGAGAAATACATAACACGTGTTATCTAAGCAGTCATTGTGTTGGAGATAAGTACACTAATCGTGCCTATCATTATAGTATCAAAGTCTAATAGTTAAGTCCAATGGGATACAGGCTATAAACGTTGATAAATAAGGATTGTAGAGGTTTGGAAATGTTTGGAAGTTTTGCCACGATATTCAGAGCAGGTTCGTGAGCAGTTTTGGTTCGTTCCGTTCGTTCGGGTTCAGTCGATAGTTCCAAAGGAACGATAGTTCCATAGGAATTTTTTTTAGACAAAAAAAAACCCCCCAGATTTCTCTGGGGGGCTTAGTATTAGTTAGTTAAATTGTTGCTGATTTATTTGCAAAAGCAGTTTTTGGAAGATTGGCAACCCCCACATTTTTCATATGAGCATTTGGTGTTTCTTCTGCTTCTACTTTTTGCTTACTATTAACCGCTAGTAATTTATTGGCTAGTTCATTAAGTTCTTTAGAATCAATGTTTTTAAGCATTTCACTACTAGCCTCTTTTAATAAAGTTATAGCGTTTTTCATATCGCTTAAAACTTGAGTTGTATTTTTGCCCTTAGCATTTGGACGACTAACAACCTTTCCACTAGCTTTTTTTCTTTTTTGAATTTCAGCAATAGAAATAACGTTTTTCTTTTCATCCAATAGTTGAGCAGTTTTTTCACTCACTGAAAATTTTGGATTTTCAAAAAGCTGAATGGCTTTGTCGGCTATTCTGCTAATTGCCATTTCAAATTGCTTAACTTCGGTTGCTACATCATACTGTACAAATTTAAATAATGCTCTTCTAAGTTTTGTAATATTTAAAGATACATGATTTTTCTTGGCTTCGTTAAGCATTGAAGCACTAAGGTTAATTAATTCATAAGTTTGAGCCACTGTTGATTTTTCAAACTTCGCTGAAGCTTTTAAAAACTTTGAGCCAATAGCATAAACATTTTTCAAAGTTTCTTTGTTATAAATAGCCTCTTGTAATTCTTGAGGAATTTTTTTAATAGATTTTTTTCCCTTTGATTTACTAGCCAATTTTAAAGCATGGCTTGAAGTTGATTTCTTTGCAGTCTTTTTAGTGTTTTTCTTGTTTGTCATTTTTATATCCTTTCAAAGATATTTGTTAATTAAGATAAATCTTAAACTAATTAACCGCTAAAACAACACCTAAAAGAACTAATTATTATTAATATTTATGGGGCTTATTAGGATTACATAACACGTGTTATCTTTTTAGTACCCCTTTTTTAAAACTACTTAGGATATATTTTTTTACTATCCCTAGATACTCCCACCGATAAAACTACTTTTAGATAACACGTGTTATGTATTTTTATTAGTGTTCATTACTGTTGGATATAAATATTTATTACTACTGGGAAAATAATTAATAATGCTATAGGGTGTGCAGGTGGTATAGGGGGGTATGTATACTTACATATACGTCAACGTACTAAAAATTCAGGATAGGTATTGAAACTACTTTTGGCATGACTTAAGGGTGTCCTTAAGGGTATACATTGCGAGTATATTTGAGGGTATTATAGACGTACGTACGGGGCATAGCCCAATTACTATTGTAATACCCTATGCAGTTTTGTCAATGATAAAATTTTGTTTGACAGAATAGTGACCAACACTATAATTAAAAGAATATGATTTATTTATATCCAAAGGGTCACACATCTTTAAGTGTTCATATGTTTATGAAGTTATATACTAAGGGCTTTCACGGAATCATATAAATCATACATGAGTGACTGATATCACTCTCCAAAAATTTATCAAAAAGGAGTGAAACCACTGTAAAAACCATGACAGCAAAATCAACAGTTAATAAAGCAGGTAATTATACCAAGCCCGGAATGAGAAAACAACAGTTTCAACGTATTAAATCAGGTTCTAAGGGTGGTAGACCCGGACAATGGTCCGCTAGGAAAGCACAGCTTCTTGCATCGGCTTATAAGAAAGCCGGTGGAGGGTATAAGTCCTAGCTGTAACCTTCTTATTTGCCTAAAAAAGCACTATATAAAGTTTATATAACATATTATGAGACAGGAGAATATTATATTGGTGTTACATCCAAATCAGGTGTACACTTTGATAATTATTATGGCTCTAATACTACAGATTTAAAAATATCTCATAAAGAGACATTATTTCATACCCACAATAAATCAGATGCCAAGTTAATGGAACTGATTTATCAATTACGTAGTTTTGAAGATAAGAAGTGTTTGAACAAAATGCTTAATATACGTCTCAGAAGAGACTTCATAAAAAAAATACCGAGGTTTACAATAAAAATAAAAGATGGCATTTCTCGTAGCTAATGTACCACCCACAAAAGTATGGGTAAAAAAACAATATCTCTATGACCACCAAAAGGGTCATGGTGAATTTGTAGAAGGTATATGGGTTACTTGTAAATCTATAGAAGGTAGAGCATTATATTTTGAAACATACTTACCGGAGTATGGGGCATTATATGATAAACTGCCTATTTCTGCTTTTGTATCTGAACCTACAGATTTAGATTTAACATTAGAAGAACTAGAACTATGGGATGCCTTTAGTTATCACATGACTGTGGTTACTAAATCTAGTATATCAGGATGTAAAGCTAAGTATCTAGCCCCATCAAAGAATTGGTATATGGGAGAATATTTATTTACTATTGATAATTGTCATCCTGATGCCAATATTATGAATAGTGGGTATTCAGAAATACCAGAGGAACACAAATCATTCAATATATTAGGATTAGATAATGGTCACTTTGCAGCACAACCTAATAACAGATGTTTGTTTTATGACAAATCCTTAACACCTTCAGAATTAAAGACACCAGATTTTAAAGTATCCACAATAGAATACAATGTGGAAACAGAAAGTAAGTGGACAGCAGGAGATGATACAAATTATTTTTATAACATTAAAGAACAGAAGTAATGCCACGAAAACAAACAGTAGTTAACAATATAAATTTTATTCCTAAAAGAACTAGTATAGGAAACGGTAGAGTTAAGATGTCATCAATGAATAAACATAAACGTAGAAGCTATAAAAAATATAGAGGACAAGGTAAATGAAACCAAAAGCAAGAGCAAAAATAAAAAAAGTAGCTGCAGGATTAGGTAAAGCAGCACAGTCTCATACAGCACAAAGAAAACTTTTAAAGGAAGTACTTAAAAATGGCAGACCCAAAAAAAGGAACGGGTAAAAAACCTAAAGGTTCTGATAGAAGACTATATACAGATGAGAACCCTAAAGACACTGTCAGCATTAAGTTCGCTACAGTCCAAGACGCAAAAGCAACCATCGCTAAGGTTAAAAAAATTAATAAACCTTATGCTCGTAAAATTCAAATACTTACCGTGTTGGAACAAAGAGCAAAGGTAGCAGGTAAATTAGAACAAGCAAGATTAGCAAAAAAAGCAAAAGAAGAATTAAGGAGAAAACATCGTGGCACTAGCTAAATCACAAAAAAGTTTAAAGTCTTGGACCAAACAAAAATGGAGAACCAAATCAGGTAAACCATCAAACAAGACAGGTGAAAGATATTTACCCAGTGCTGCAATAAAAAGTTTATCCCCTGCTGAATATGCAGCAACAACAAAAGCAAAGCGTCAAGGAACAAAAGCAGGTAAACAGTTTGTGAAACAACCAAAGAACATCGCAAAGAAAACAAGAGCCTATAGGAGGGTGACATGATAAAAATAAAAGACATGATTATGGAAAAATGGAATGGCTTAAACAAAAAAGGTAAAATGTTTGTAGCCTTCGTAGGACTAGTAATACTACTAGCAATTATTAAAGGAGCAATGTAATGATACCAACAGTTGTAAGATATATAGCATCATTTGGTATTAGCAAAGCTGTTAAAAAATTCGGTAAAGTTTTAGTAGATAAAGCTAAAACATTTATGAGAGCAAACCCTAATACTGTTGCAAAAATGAAATCTAAGGTTGACCAAACACCAGTAGAAAAATTACCGTTATTTAAAAAATTAAGTAATAGATATGTTAGTGAAGGAGTTAACTTTAAAGGTTTAAATCCAAAAAACCCAAGATATAATTATAAAGGGTTAACAAAAGGTAATGATATCTCTAAAGGCATGAACTAATGTCATTTAAATTTGATTCAAAAAAAGCAGACTTAGATAAAAGTGGTGATTTATCATCTTATGAAAGAAATAGAGGTATGAAAACACAGAAAGCTATTTTTCTATCTAAAAAAGGTAACGACATATCTAAGAATATGTTTGCTAAAAATAATGGCAATAGTAAAAAGAATACGTAACAAATCAACTGGTAGAAATTATAAGAAGGAATATGCTTCTTATCAAGGTAAACCAAATGTTATTACTAAAAGAGTTTCTCGAGATACTGCCCGTAGAGCAATGCAAAAACGTGGACTAGTAAGAAAAGGAAGTGGTATGGATGTTGACCACAAGGATGGTAATCCTATGAACAACAGTAAAACAAATTTACGAGCAGTAAGTAAATTTAAAAATCGTTCCTTCGCTAGGAACAAAAATGGAGGAAAAAAATAATGCCAGTAATATTAGCAGCCATACCTGCAGTAGCCAGTTTCATTGCTCGAATGGGAGCAACAAAAGCAGCTATAAAGTATGGACCTAAATTAGTTAAACAAGCAACAGCTTATATCAAAAAGAATAAATTAATTTTTGATGGTAAAAAACTTATTAAACCGCCTAAAGGTTCTATTACAACAGTTACTAAAAAAACTACAAAGAAAATGAATGTAGTTAAAAAGAGTAAAAATCCAAGAAGCCCTAAAAAAGATAAAAAAGATTCTTTTGATGAACAGCTAAAGAAACAAGAAGGGGCAAAGAATTTTAATAAAAAAAATAAAGATGCTACTAATCCAAGAAGCCCAAAAAATAAAAAGAAAACAGAAAGTGGCGGATTAGAGGTTATAAAAAAGAAGTATAATTTTGACCCTAAAAAATTAGCAGCAGGAAAAAATGATAAAAAAGTAAATAAAAATCCAAGAAGTCCAAAGAATAAAAAGGAAAATAAAGCACAAGTAAGTGATGAGGTTTTAAAAAAAGAAAAAAAACTTAACAAGGGAATTGCTGCAGGTTTAGGTTTAGGTTTTATTGTAGGAGGAACTACAGTTCTTAAAGCACCTAAAATAGAAAATGCAAAAAATAATAAAACTCCTTCTACTTTTGGTGCTGCATTTAAAAAAGCAAGAAAAGAAAAAGGACCTAACTCTACTTTTACTTTTAAAGGTAAACAGTATAGTACTGTAACTATGGACCAAGTTAAAAAAGCAGGATTTAATAGTCTTAATGAGTATTTAAATGCTCAAAGAAAAAAATCTAAAACAACTAAACCCGGAACATAATAAAAATGGCTATGTCAGACGCAGAAAAAAAGAAAAACTTTCTAAAAAAACACGGATTACAAAAATTTAATTCTTGTGTATTGCGTTCTGAAGGAGGCAAAAAAGGAAAAGTAGGTATTTTAGTTAATGGAAAACCAAAGTTAATACGTTTTGGTGATGCCTCTATGGGTCATAACTATTCTCCTGAAGCTAGGAAATCTTTTAAAGCACGTCATGCAGCAAATATCGCTAAAGGTCCTACTAGTGCAGCCTATTGGGCTAACAAATGTTTATGGGCAGGTAAGGGTGGAAGTAAAAAATCACCTCCAAAGTCACAAAAACATAAAAAAGGAGTATAATTTTAATGACAAGTAGTTTATATGTATGTATAATAGAAAATAGGTGTTAATAAATCATGTTTAACATTGATAAACCTAAAAAAACAGAACTCTCAAACCAACAAAAGACTTTTTTATCTGCTTTATTCGGTGAAGCAGGAGGAAATGCTAAAATGGCTGCAGAAATAGCGGGATATTCTGAATTATACTACCCTGAATTAGTTAAAAACTTAAAAGAAGAAATTATTAATAGAGCAGAAGAAGTATTAGCTGCTCATTCTCCCAAAGCAGCATTAGGAATGATTAATGCTTTGGATGAAGATGGTTCGACACCGGGCGTTAATATTAGAATGGAAGCCGCTAAACAAATTTTAGACAGAGTAGGTGTCTCTAAGAAAGAACGAATTGATATGAATGTCAAACAAGCGACAGGAATTTTTATTTTACCACCTAAACATGGAACAACAGGAACAACAGAATAATTACCAAAAGCGTAAAAGACGAGCAAGAGTTATTCCTTTTGGATATACAGTGGATGAAACAAATTCCGACTATCTTGTACCTGTGGAATCAGAATTAGATGCATTACAAAAAGCAGAAAAGTATTTACAAAATTGCTCATATAAGGAAGTTGCAGAATGGTTGATGAGAAAGACAAACAGGAAAGTAACGGGTATGGGGTTACGCAAGATTCTAATGAGAGGTTGGTAGAACCACCTAAGCCGAAAGCCAAAGGTAGAAAAAGAAAAGTTGCTACTCCAAAGATTTCAGAATCTGTTGCCAAAGCAAAAAAGTCAGCTACAGAATCTCTAACTAACTCTTACAAAAAATTAGAAAATGCTAGAGAAAAATACAAAGCTGAACAAGAAAAGTATAAAACTAAAAAAGGAAAGTTAAAAGATTTAGACAATGCTCTAGAAGGTAAAGTTTCTACAGTTCTAGAGACTACTCAAATAGATGAAGCAACACCAAGTATTCAAAAAGTAATTGGTGAACGAGAGGTTATCTTTGAACCTAATGAAGGACCTCAAACAGAATTTTTAGCAGCACCCGAACGAGAAGTATTTTATGGTGGTGCAAGAGGTGGTGGTAAATCTTATGCGTTATTAATTGACCCATTAAGATTTTGTCATAAAGCTGCTCATCGTGGTTTATTTATTAGACGTACGATGCCTGAACTAAGAGATATTATAAATCATTCTCTTAATCTTTATCCTAAAGCTTATCCCGGTGCAAAGTGGAGAGAGCAAGAAAAAGAATGGAGATTCCCTTCAGGTGCTAGAATAGAGTTTGGATACGCTGAGAACTTAACTGATGTACTTCGTTACCAAGGTCAATCGTACACTTGGATTGGAATAGATGAATTACCTCAGTATCCAACCGAAGATATTTATAATTTTCTTCGGTCATCTTTAAGAAGTGTTGACCCTAATATACCTGTTTATATTAGAGCAACAGGCAACCCCGGAAACGTAGGTTCACATTGGGTAAAGAAAATGTTTGTTGAACCCGGAGAACCTAATAAATCTTTTGATGTACAGATTCCTACAATGGCAGGAACAAAGTCTATTACGAGAAGATTTATACCCGCTAAGTTACAAGATAATCCTTACTTAATGCAAACAGATGATTATCTTATTATGTTGTCATCCTTACCTGATGTTCAACGTAAACAATTCTTAGAAGGTGATTGGGATGCTTACGAAGATTCTAGTTTCCCTGAGTTTTCTAAAGAAGTTCATGTATTAGATAATTTTGAAATACCTAATAACTGGATGAGATTTAGAGCAGCCGACTGGGGGTATAGTTCACCTGCTTGTTGTTTATGGTTTGCTATTGACCATGATAATGTCATGTATGTTTATAGAGAATTGTATACACAAAAAGTTACAGCAGATGATTTTGCAAAACAAGTTATGGATTTAGAGTATGGAGAATATATTAGATACGGTGTATTAGACTCTTCTACTTGGGCTAATCGAGGAGACGTTGGTCCTAGTATAGCAGAAACAATGATTAAAGAAGGATGTCGTTGGAGACCCTCTGATAGAAGTCCGAGAAGTCGTGTTAATGGTAAATTAGAAATACATAAAAGATTAAAAATAAACGAAGATACAAGTGAACCTAATCTATATATTTTAAATAACTGTAAAAACTTGTTAAGAACTTTACCTATGTTACCACTAGATAAAAATAATAGTGAAGATGTAGACACAAAAGCAGAAGACCATGCATATGATGCTTTAAGATATGGTTGTATGAGTAGACCAACACACCCACATAGTCTACAAACTCATTCACCTTTATCTAGAGAACAAAAGTTTAAACCAGTAGATGAAGGATTTGGATACTAAAACAAATATTAAAATAGGATATAGAACATACGCTATCGAGAAAAACGATAAAGTATGGAATAAACAAACAGAATCCTATGGACAGTTTCTTTCTAAAGAAGGCATTATTTGTATGTCTTCCGAGGAAGATAGCATATCACAAGCTAATACATTGTTACATGAGATACTCCACGGTATTGTGTATCAATGGGGTCTAGAATCCGAACTTGATGATAAAGAAGAACGTGTAGTTAACACATTAGCAAATGGATTAACAACAGTTTTTCGAGATAATCCGTGGTTAATAAGCTTTATAAAAAATAAAGTAGAGGAGGAAAAACGGAATGATGAAAAAAAGTGAAATGAGCAAAGAAATTAAAACTGAATTAGGTACAACTTACAAGCAAGGTGAGTTAGGTTCTGCTGCTGATGGTGCTGTAAAAAACAGTCTATTAACACAGGGCGGTGCATTTCCTGCTGACGCTTATGCAGAAGGTAATATTGCATATCCTAAAGAAGCAAAATCTACAGTAGATGGCTCAATACTTAAAAAATATTCTCAAGGTGACCTTGGCGAATAATATTTAATGGACATAACGAACGATATAGATACAGGTACGGATGCTGTTCAGTCTCTTGCAGATGGAGAGACTGAAGAAATATATGGTTTAGGTGCATTAATTGAAGAGAAATTTAAAGTATCTGAAGATGCAAGACTATTTGATGAAAAAAGATGGTTAAGAGCATATAGGAACTATAGAGGAATCTATGGTCCTGATTTAGCATTTCGTGAAAACGAAAAATCTAAAGTATTTGTTAAAATAACAAAATCTAAAGTCTTAGCTGCATATGGTCAAATAACTGAAGTTTTATTTTCTCAAGGAAAATTTCCTATTGGTATAGAGCCTACTACTGTACCAGAAGGTGCTTCTGAATATGCACATTTAAAACCTGAAGGAAAACAACAACAACCTGAAAGCCCTTACGGTTTCCCGGGAGATGGTAAAGAAATAAAACCCGGAACTACTATTAATGAAATCTTAGGCGGCTTAAAAGATGAATATGGTTCACTACCTTTTGAAGATGGTCCTGCTCCTGATTTAAAATCTATGCCACAAATACAACCGGCAAAATTAGCATCAGAGAGTATGGAAAAAGTAATTCATGACCAATTAGATGAATCTTTAGCTTCAACTGTGTTAAGGCACATTATCTTTGAAATGACGTTACTAGGTACAGGTATTTTAAAAGGACCTTTTAACTATGAGAAGAAATTACATAGTTGGGATAGGGATGAAGACACAGAAGAACTATTTTATAATCCAAAAACAAAATTAACTCCTAAAATAGAAGCAGTTAGTTGTTGGGATTTTTACCAAGACCCTAATGCTACATCTATTGAAGATTGTAATTATGTTATTCAAAGACATAAACTTACATCTTCAGATATGCGTGATTTATTAAATAGACCTTTTTTTAGAGAAACTGCTATTAGAAATTGTATACAAGCAGGACCTAACTATCAACAACGTAGTTATGAAACATCTTTATATGATAGAGAAAATCAAGCAGATTACGACCAAGATAGATACGAAGTATTTGAGTATTGGGGTAAAATGGATGCTAGTCTTGCTGAAGAAGCAGGTTTAGAAATTGATTCTGATGAAGTAGATGTTTTAAATGAAGTAGATATTAATGCATGGATATGTAATGGTCATATATTAAGATTAGTATTAAATCCGTTTACGCCATCAAGATTACCTTACATGGTTTGTCCTTATGAAATTAATCCTTATCAATTCTTTGGTGTAGGTATACCTGAAAATATGGATGATTCTCAACAAATTATGAATGGTCATGCAAGAATGGCTATTGATAACTTAGCACTAGCAGGTAATTTAGTTTTTGATGTTGATGAAACAATGTTAGTACCCGGACAAGATATGTCTGTTTATCCCGGAAAAATTTTTAGAAGACAAAGTGGTCAAACAGGTCAAGCAATACATGGTTTAAAATTCCCTAATACTGCAAATGAAAATCTAATGATGTTTGATAAGTTTAGACAACTAGCTGATGAATCAACAGGTATTCCTTCGTACTCTCACGGTCAAACAGGAATACAATCAACAACTAGAACTGCAGCAGGTATGTCAATGTTATTAGGGGCTGCAGCTTTGAATATTAAAACAGTTATAAAAAATATAGATGATTATTTATTAAGACCTTTAGGAGAATCTTTATTTTCTTGGAATATGCAATTCAATAAAGACTCTAAAAAAATTAGAGGTGATTTAGTTATTAAAGCAAGAGGAACATCATCCTTAATGCAAAAAGAAGTAAGGTCACAAAGATTAATGACATTTATGCAAGTGGCATCAAATCCTGCACTAGCACCTTTTGTTAAGTTTCATACAATTCTTAAAGAAGTTGCTAAGTCAATGGATATTGACCCTGAGCAAGTTATTAATGACCCAGAGAAAGCTGCATTGTATATGAAAATGATGGGAGGACAAAATGAAAATCAACCGACTGGGAATACTGGTGGAATCCCCGGTATGGGAAGTGTTGGAGGAGTACCTACAGGAGCAAATCCAAATGACCCAACGGGCGTTGGAGGTGGCAACATTGGAGTTGGAAGTGTTCCGACTGCAGGGGAAGCTCAATTCTCTTCGCCAAATTCTAGCCCTCAAGGAACAGGTGAACAGTAAATAACATGGCAGACACAAAGACATCAGAAGTATTATCTACAGAAGCAGGTGAACAAAAAGATTTAGGCTTATATTCTCAAGGTAAATTAAAATTAAATTATGATGAAGAAGCAGGAATATGGAAACAAGAATATGAAGCTGTTAAACCTTCTAAAATGTTTATTCCTCCTCCTCCTAAAGAAGTTAAATTGCCTACTGATATATCAATACCTACATTACCTTTTGAACCGTCTTTATCTGCTCAACCTGCTGAACCTATTGTTCAACCTAGGGAAAAAGGTGAAAGTCTTATTGAGAAACAACAACGTGAAAAAGAAGAACGTTTTGGTCCGGGTCAAGACCCTATGACATTTTCTAAAACAATGTCTAATATATTTACTCCGGGTACAGAACAATTTAAGTACTATGATACAAGAAATATATTAAAACAAGAGGGAAACCAATTAACTGTTAATTTTGATATGATAGATGAAGCAGGAGGTTATGGAATACCTTCTATTGCAGGTGGTTTACTTAAAGCAGGAGAAAAAGATATTATACAAACTACAATTACTAATTTAACAAATGCAGGAATAATAGAAGGTGCAGAAATTGATAAAGCAGAAGGAATGTACACCTTTACTGTTAACCAAGATAAAATGAATAAATACACAGAAAATGTTTCTTCCTTAGCTAATAAGATAACTGGAGGAAGAGGTCCTAATGGTGAGTATATACCTCCTAATGAATATTTATTAGATGAATTAGGTAAACTAGGTAAAGAAGAAGCTACTAAATTTATATCTGAAATGGCTATAGCTTCAGATAATGACCAGTTAAAAACTATTATTGATAGGGCTGTTAATTTTGGTGACAAAGGTGCAGCAGCAGCGTTATTAACTTTTCAACAAGGTGATGAACCTCTAGATTTAGATGCTAAAGGATTTTTAGGATTTGATAAATACAATGATGCATTTAAAGAAGCATACACAAAAACATTAAACGAATTAAAAGATTCACAAGGTGAAGCACCCTCTGCAAGTCAATCAGAAGGTAGACCTACACTTGAAGAACGTAGGGCAGAAACTAAAAGAATAGATAATTTAAATAGAGAAGAAAAAGATAAACTATTAGATGAATTAGACACTTTATTAAAACAAAAAGAAGATGAAAGAAATAAGTCTTCTCAAGGTTTAACCTCTGCTCAAAAAGAAGTTTTAGCAGGAAGTACTTCTAAATCATCTGGTGGAGGAACATTAGGAACTCCCCCTTCAGGAGGTACACCTAAATCAGGAGGTACACCTAAAAAAGGTACTGGAGCATCAGGACCACCCGGATTTACCCCTAAAAAATCAAAGACACCGACTGGTGTTAGAAGACCGGGAAGATAACAAGTTTCTACAAACGTAGAAAAGCACTAGAATTTCTCTAGTGTTAAAAGGGCTACCTAGGATAACCTAGCCCCCTTATTTTTTACACTACAAAATAAGAGCTACCTGTTACCATTCGCAGCCCTCGTAACTTAAAAGGAGTTATTCATGAATGAAGAAGAAAAGCAAACTGAAGTTATTGAGGAAGGCAAAGAATCAACACCCGTTGAAACTAAGTCTGAATCATTAGGAAGTCCAAAACCTTACAAAAACAAAGACCGTGAGGATGTTTGGAAAGAAGATGAACCCAATAATGAGAAGAGTGCAGCTACCGTTGACAAGGACACCGAAGAAGATTCTAAGGCTACTCCGGATGAACAACGCCCTGCAAGTGCTGAAGAAAAAGTGTTTAAGAAACGTTACGACGACCTTAAACGCCATCACGATTCGACTATCGGAAAGCACAAAGATGAACTTTTAAAACTTAAAAAGCAAGTCGAACAAGCCGCTAAAAAAGCCTATCTACCTCAAATGTCTAAAGATGAATTAGATGATTGGAGAAAAGATAATCCTGAAATGTATGATGTTATGAAAACATTAGCATATGAGGAAGCTGATGAAAAAACAAAAGCTGTTGAAGTTAAATTGGAAGAGATTAAAAATGCTCAACTAAATTTATCTAGAGAAAAAGCAGAAGTGGAATTACTAAAATTACACCCTGACTTTTATGAAATCAAAGGCAGTGATGAGTTTCATGAGTGGGCGGATAAGCAAGATGACATGATTAAAAATTGGTTATATAACAATTTTGATAATGCTAAACTTGCTGCTAGAGCAATTGATTTATATAAGATGGACTCAGGTTTATCTAAAAAAGCAAAAGTATCTAGTTCAGAAGCTAAAGCGGAAGCAGCAAAAGCTGTTACTAAAACTCGTACTGGTGATGAAAACAAAATGAAGGAAAAAAGAGTTTGGAGTTTAAAAGAAATATCCAAACTTAAACCTTATGAGTTTGATAAGTTAGAAAAGGAAATCGACACTGCTAAACGAGAAGGCAGAATCACATCTTAACTAAATAACAATAATAAAGGAGAAATAAAATGGCAGTATCAAGAAGTTCCGGTTACGGAAATTTGCCTAACGATAATTTTATCCCTCAGATATTTAGTCAGAAAGTTCAAAAATTCTTCAGAAGAGCGTCTGTTGTTGAGGATATCACAAATACAGATTATGCCGGAGAGATTGAAAATTTTGGCGATACTGTGAAAATTATCAAAGAACCTGTAGTAAGTGTACAAGCTTACACAAGAGGTTCAGTAGTAAACCCGCAAGATTTAGCTGATGACCAAATTACTATGGTTGTTGACCAAGCTAATGCTTTTGCATTTAAAGTAGACGACATTGAAGAAAGACATTCTCACATTAACTTTGAGAGTGTTGCAACTTCATCAGGTGCGTATGCTCTTAAGAATAACTATGACCAAAACGTATTATCAAATATGTTCTCAGGTGCAGGAACTACAATTGGTTCAGACGGCTCAGGACAAGACGTAGGTTTTGGTAGTTCAGAGGTTGACCCATTAAATGTAATGGCAAATCATTCTAAGAGACTAAACGCATCAGACATCCCATTTGAAAACAGATGGTTTGTTGCTTCACCTGCTTTTTACGAGCAATTACAGCAAACTGACTCTAAGTTACTTGACACACGTTTTTCAGGAGACGCTGATGGCGTACTGAGAAATGGTAAAGTGTACGAAGGAAACATTGGTGGTTTTACTTTATATATGAGTAATAACTTACCTGCTTCTTCAACATCTAACTATGAGAAGATATTATCAGGTCACATGTCTTCAGCTTCAACAGCAAATCATATTGCTAAAATTGAAGTTGTAAGAGACCCTGATTCTTTTGCTGATGTTGTACGTGGTTTACACGTTTTCGGAAGAAAAGTATTAAGAACAGAAGCTCTACTTGCAGAGCATATATTAATCGACTAATAGAGGAGGAACTATATTATGACAGCATATAATAGCAGTGTTACTTCTACTAACATTCCTGCAAAAAGGGGTGCTAGTATTCCAAGAGTAATATCAGACGTAGTAGATTTTTCTTCTACTACAAATGCTTCAGGCGATACTTTTGATATCTTACCTATTCCGGCTAACTCTTTAGTTTTAGCTGCAGGTTTTGATATTATGACAGTAGGTACTGGTTCAGGTACAGTTGCACTAGGAGATAGTGTAGATGCAGACCAGTATGTTGCAGCAGTAAATTTACAAGCTGCAGGACAAAAAGTAACGTTGGACGCTAACTATGCCTATTCTTCTGCTGATGCTATAAGAGCAACTATTGCTACAGCAGCAGTAAATGGAATAATTAGAGTATGGGCTTGTGTTATTTCACTAGATGATGGTGCAACATTATCTGATAGTGATACACAAACATCAACTTACTCATAATACATAAATAACAAAGGGGGGTTTATTCCCCCCTTTAACTAAATTTAAAATGCCAATATATATTTATGAAAATACTAAAACAGGTAAAGTATGGGAAAAGAATGTTCCCTATGAAGATAGAAATAAAATTGTTAAAAAAAATATAATTAGAATACCTGCAGCTACTAATATGCTTCGTATTTTGGATACAAATGAAAATAAAATTAGAGACCGTTTAGGTAGTATGGTCCAACAAGGTTATAAACAAAGAGATACTTTAGAAAAAAAAGGATTAATAAAAGTTTCTAACACTGAAAAAGAAAGTAGAGAGAAACGTAAACAAAAAAGGAAATGGGTGTAAATGAATTACTTACAATTATGTAATGCTGTATTACTAGAACTTAATGAAGTTGTTCTTACTTCTGCAAATTTTGCAGATAGTAGAGGTGTACAATCAGCAACCAAAGAATTTATTAATAAAGCTGTTTCTGATTTATATAGTGCAGAAGTAGAGTGGGCATGGTTACATACTTCTACTACTCAAAATACTATAGTAGGTCAACAAGAATATACACTACCTACAGATATGAGAAAAGTAGATTTTGAATCTTTTTATCTTACTCCTAAACAAGTTATATCTAATAATGAATTTACTAGTAACATATCTAATTGGACAACAGTTTCAGGTTCTCCTTCTTATTCATCTTTAGGTAATGGTAGAATATTATTAAATAATTCAGAAGTTACTCAGGCTGTTACGGTTACAACAAATAGACAATATCAACTAGCAGTAAGAGTAATGGGAGGTACGGTTAACCTTAAAGTAGGTACTTCATCAGGAGATAGTAGTATTATTAATACTAATATATCTGTTGCAAATGTAGGAGAAGGTAAAATGCATTATGCATTATTTACTCCTACTGTTTCTAATATTTATGTAGGTTTAGCCAATACTGCAAGTGCAGATTACTATGTTGATTTTATAAAATTAGCAGAAGACTTTCAACCTTTTAAATTAAGGTACATTGCTTATGATGATTTTTTAAGAGATTATAGTCATAGAGATTTTGATACAGATGTTAAATATAAAAAACCTGATAGAGTTTATAGAACACAAAATCACACTAGTTTTGGTTTAACCCCTATTCCTAATAAAGATACTTATACAATAAATTATGAATATTTTAAAACACATACAAATTTAAGTAATTCTACAGACGAACCTTTATTACCCTCTAGATATCATAATGTTATAGTAAATAGAGCAAAATATTATTTATATAAATTACGTTCTGATGTTCCTATGGCAAATATAGCTAATGCTGAATACGAAGATGGTGTTAAAAGAATTAGAATAGAAATGTTAAATAAACCTGATTACATAAGAGATTTAAGAGTAAATCTTAATACTTTATCTTCAGGAGGTTTAACTAACGTCTAATGCCTGATACATCTAGTTTAGCCCCTGCCATAGTAAGTTGTGCAGGTGGTTTAGTTCTTAATAGAGATGTATTCTCTATGTCTCCGGGAGAGGCATTAGAATTAAAAAATTTTGAACCTGATATTGCAGGTGGATATAAAAAAATATTAGGAACTTCATTATATAATTCTAATATTGTACCTGAAGTTTCTTCTTCTAGTGAACGTGTAGTTATGTCTGCAATATTCAATGACGTTGTTTTAGCTGCAAGAGGTGGAAGTATTCATAGAGCGGGTAGTTCAGGTTCTTGGACATCTCTAATTACAGGATTAGGAACCCCTACTGTTAATTATGAATTTAGAAGATTTAACTTTGACGGAACAGATAAAATTATTATATGTTCAGGTACATCTACACCTAAAATACTTAATACTAGTTATAGTGTAACTAATGTTAATGCTACAGGAAGTAATAACTTTAAGTTTGTAGAAATATTTAAAAACCATATCTTTTTTGCAGGTCATCCTACTAATAAACAAGAAATTAGTTTTATGGGTGCTTTTGAAACTAACAACTTTGCTGCTAATGATGGTGGTGGAACAATTAAAGTAGATACTGAAATTGTAGGATTAAAGACTTTCCGTGATAGCTTAATAATCTTTGGTAAAGATAGTATATTTAAATTAACAGGTTCTACATCATCTGATTTTGCTATACAACCTGTTACAAGAAAAATAGGATGTATAGATGGTAGAAGTATACAAGAATTTAGTGGAGACGTTGTATTTTTAGCACCAGATGGATTAAGAACTATTGCAGGTACAGATAGAATTGGTGACGTTGAGATTGGAACTATTTCTAAACAAATACAAGAAATAATAGATAATATTATAACACATAATATAAATTCTTTAGTTATTAGAAATAAATCTCAGTACAGATTATTTTTTCCTACTAGTTCAAATCAAGCAGAGGATAATGCAAAAGGTATAACTTGTGTAATTAAAGGTCAGCCTGAAGGCGGTGCAGCTTTTGAATACTCTGAACTCGAAGGTTTAAAAGTATCTTCTACGGATTCTGATTTTATTAGTGATACTGAAACTATAATATCAGGAGGATATGATGGTTATATATATAAGCAGGAATCAGGTAACACATTTGCTAGAGCAGGGTCTACTGTAAATATTAATGCTTTTTACAGAACTCCTGACATGACAATGGGAGACCCCGGTATAAGAAAAAATATGCAAAGAGTCATTTGGAATTATGAAAATGAAGGAGATGTAAACTCTAGTTTTAAACTTAGATACGATTTTGATAGCCCTGATGTTCCTCAGCCTTCAGCATATACTTTATCTACAGGGTCAGGTATTGCTGTGTATGGCTTATCATCATCTCTTTATGGAACAGGTGTTTATGGTTCATCAGGAGCAAATTTAGTAAGACAATCTGTAGAGGGTGGTGGCTTTACTATTGCATTACGAGTAGAAGAAACAACAACTAATCAACCAATATCATTTAAAGGATATCAATTAGAATTTATACCCGGAGGTAGAAGATAAATGGGAACATCATATACGAGGCAACAATCCAGTAATATTACTGATGGTTCAGTTATTGAAGCTAGTCACTTTAATTCTGAATACAATCAGTTAGAATCAGCTTTTGCTGCATCCACAGGTCACAGCCATGATGGTACAGCAGGAGAAGGTGGATATATTCCTCTTGTAGCTGACAGTGATGCAAAAAATAAAATACTTGTAGATACATCTAATAATAGATTTGGTGTATTTGTTGAAGTATCTTCAAGTGCTGTAGAACAATTTAGATTTCAAGATGGTGCTATTGTACCGGTTACAGATAATGATATAGATTTAGGTACAAGTTCTTTAGAATTTAAAGATGCTTATTTTGATGGTGTTATTTACACTGATAGTTTAGCTTTACCTACAACTACTATTACAGATATTTTAGATGAAGATGATATGTCTTCTAACAGTGCTAGTGCTTTAGCTACGCAACAATCTATCAAAGCATATGTAGATAATCAATTAACAGGTAGTGATTTAGATTTTCAAGCAGATAGTGGTGGAGCATTAGCTATTGATTTAGATAGTGAAACTTTAACATTTACTGGTGGTACAGGTATTGATACAAGTGGTAGTGGTAATGCAGTAACTTTTGCAATTGATTCTACAGTTACTACTTTAAGTGGAAGTCAAACTTTAACAAATAAAACATTAACAACACCTGTTATTGCAGAAATAGATAATTCCAGTGATATTACTTTAGATGCAGGTGCAGATATTGTTTTAGACGCTGATGGTGGAGATATATTTTTTAAAGATGCAGGTACAACATTTGGTAGTGCAACAAATTCATCAGGAAATTTAATTATTAAATCAGGAACTACAACCGCTTTAACATTTAGTGGAGCAGATGTAACTATTGCAGGAGACTTAACAGTATCAGGTGATGATATCACTATGGGTACAAATACTGCAGGTAATCTTTTAGTAGCAGACGGAACAAATTTTAATTCTGTAGCAGTAGGTTCTTTATCAGAAATATCTACAGTAGCTAATGATGATGTATTTTTAGCAGTAGATACTTCAGGCGGTGGTCTAAAGAAAATTACAAGAAGTGCAGTTGTAGCAGGACTTGCAACATCAAGTGCTATATCTAATTTATCAGAAGATTCTACACCACAACTAGGTGGAGACTTAGATGTTAATGGTAATGATATTGTATCAGTATCAAATGGTAATATTAATTTATTACCTAATGGTAGTGGTAAAGTTATCATGGATGGTAATGGTTCATCAGGTGGTATTACTATTACAGATGGTAATATTGATATTAGAACAGGTACAGGTGCTGTATCAAAAGTAAAGTTTTATTGTGAATCTTCTAACGCACATGCTCAAACACTTCAAGCAGCCCCTCACTCAGCAAGTAGTTCTGCCGTAGTAGTTTTACCGACAGCTTCAGGTACGCTAGTAGCTAGTGGTGACAGTAGCACAGTAACAAATACTATGTTAGCAGGAAGTATTGCTGATAGTAAGTTAAATACAATTACAACAGCAGATAAAGTTTCAGGTGCTGCAGTACAAATAGATGGTGCTACTGATGGTACAAGTATTACGATTGCAGATTCAGATAAACTATTAGTGGATGATAATGGTACAACAAAGTATGTCAATGCATCACAATTAAATAGTTATATAAGTGCGGAGGCTACAGCTATCGCTGCAGATAATATTACTGCAGGTGATGCAGCTATAAATTTTACAACTACTGCAGGTGACATTACTATTGATGCACAAGGCAACGATACCGATATTATTTTAAAAGGAACTGATGGTAGTTCTGATACAACTTTCTTAACAATAGATGGTAGTGCTGCAGGTGCTGCAACATTTAACAGTGATGTAACAGTAGGTGCTTTATTTAAAATGCCTGATGTTACTTCAGGTAAAATACTTGTAGGTGATGGTACATCTTATGAAGAAGTAGCAGTATCAGGGGATGTGACTATAGCTTCTAGCGGTGCAGTAACAATAGCCGCTACTTCTGTAGAAAATTCTATGTTAGCAGGTTCTATTGCAGATAGTAAATTAAATACAATATCTACTGCAGGTAAAGTAGCATTAACAGCATTAGAGATTGATGGTGGTTCAGATATTGGAGCAGATTTAACAACATCTGATTTAATTATAGTAGACGATGGTGCAGGTGGTACAAATAAAAAAGCCGCACTATCAAGAGTAGTAACATTAATGTCAGCCCAAGGATTTTCTACTGAAGACCCAACAGCATTGGCAATAGCATTAGGATAATAGGAGGATAGATGGCAAATACGTTTAAAACAATAACTAAAGCAGGAGTAACTAGTGCTGACGTTATCTATACAGTGGCAAGTAGTACAACAACAGTGCTTCTTGGTATTATGATAGGTAACACAACAACTAGTCAAATTACTGTAACAGTTAGTTTGGCTTCAGATACTTCCAATAGAGCAGGAGCAAACAACGAGGCTAACCAAACAGTTGAGTTAGTAACCAATGCACCCGTTCCTGTTGGTGGTACACTTGAGTTGTTGGCAGGAAATAAAGTTGTTATGGAAACAACAGATGCTCTTTCGCTAACATCTTCAGCAGCAGCAGACATAATTTTATCAGTAATGGAGATAACCTAGAATGGCATACGTTGGTACACCCATAGATACACAAAACCAATTTCAGTCTTTACAAGGTAAAAGGTTTAGTGGTGATGGCAGTACAACTGCTTTTACATTAGACATTGCACCTAGTTCAGTATTTGACATAGAAGTATTTGTAGAAAATGTTAGACAAGACCCTAACTCCGCCTATAGTTTATCAGGTACTACATTAACATTTAGTGCAGCACCTTCTTCTGGTACAAATAATATTTATGTAATACATCAGGCAAAAGCAGTGGGTACTATTGAAGTTTTAGATAGTGCTATTACGACTGCTAAAATTAATGATAACGCTGTTTCTTTTGCTAAATTAGATAGCACCAATCAATCTTTTGTTAAGTCTATTCCTCAATCGGGTAGTGCCAAAACAAGTTCATACACACTAACAACAAGCGACATAGGTTCATTTATAGAAGTAGGTTCTAGTGGTGCTATTACAATTCCAAACAGTACTTTTAGTGCAGGAAATGCTATTTCTTTATTTAATAATACTACAGGTAATATTACAGTAACTTGTTCTATTACAACTGCTTACATTGCGGGAGTAAATACAGACGAGTCATCAGTAACTTTGGCTACAAGAGGTGTTGCTACTATTTTATTTATTAGTGGAACAGTTTGTGTTATTTCTGGAAATGTTAGTTAATGAGTGGAATACACCTTAATTTATTAGGCAGTACCTTTTCAGACACTTACGATATTGCTTATTTGATTGTCGCAGGTGGTGGAGGTGGTGGAATTATAAGAGGCGGTGGAGGCGGTGCAGGTGGTCATCGTGCTTTAACTGCATCAGTTACACCAGATACAGGTTATACAATTACAATAGGAGCAGGTGGTGCGGGAGATACTACAGGTTCATCAGCAGTTACAGGAGTGAAAGGAACTAATTCTAGTGCATTTTCAAATTCATCAACAGGCGGAGGTGGAGGTGCAGGAAACCATCCGGGTAATGATGTAGGAGATGGTGCAGCAGGTGGCTCTGGTGGTGGTGGTAATGCTTCAAGTGGTCCACAAGACGGAGGTGCAGGTAACGAAGGAGGTTATTCTCCAGTAGAAGGATATGCAGGAGGAACAGGAACATCAGGACAAGGTCATGCCCCCGGAGGCGGAGGTGCAGGAGAAGCAGGAGAGACTGATGGTAATGGTCATGGTGGCGATGGTGCAGCATGGTTAGATGGAACTACTAGAGGCGGAGGCGGTTCTGGTGGTGGAGTAAGTAACAATTCTGTTAGACCCGGTGGTGATGGCGGTGGCGGTGATGGTGGTACTGCTAATTACAAATCAAATACAGCCCCAACATCAGGTACTGCAAATACAGGCGGTGGCGGTGGCGGAGCAGGTGATGACAACACTACTGCAGGTGCAGGGGGTTCAGGAGTTATTATTATACGTTATTCAGGTTCACAAAAAGGAAGTGGTGGAACAATTACTGCTTCTGGCGGATATACATATCATACGTTCAATTCTTCGGGAACATACACGGCTTAACATGGCACATTTTGCAGAATTAGATAACAACAATATAGTTTTAAGAATTTTAGTAGTAGGTAATAATGATTGCTTAGATGCTAATAATAAAGAATCAGAAATTGTAGGAATAACATTTTTACAAAATTTATATGGCAGTGATAAAGTTTGGAAACAAACATCATATAATGGAAACATAAGAAAAAATTATGCAGGAATTGGTTATACTTATGACCAAACAAGAGATGCTTTTATTCCCGCAAAACCTTTTAGTAGTTGGTTATTAAACGAAACTACTTGTATGTGGGAAGCACCCATTGCTTATCCTACGGATGGAGAAATGTATCAATGGAATGAAACAAACCAACAATGGGATTTAAGGGATTAAAAATATTATAATAGGAGATAAAATATGGCACTTAGTAAAATACAATCAGAGTCAATAAATTTAGCAGACACATTTGCCTTTTCAGGTACAGTTAGCGGTATACCATCAACATTTGTAAAAACAGGTGCTTTGACAAGTACCACAGACGCAGGAAGTTATAGTTTAGATAGTTGCTTTAGTGCTACTTATCTAAATTATTTTGTTACTTTTAAATTTGCAGTAGCGGCTGATGGTAGTGAAGGTTATTTAAGATTTAGAACTGGAGGCTCAACAAACTCAGCATCTAAGTATATGAGTTATAATCACTATGGACAAAATTCAGGAAATCCAGGTTATTCACAAAATAATTCTAGTGACCACGCTAAATTAGGTTATGACTTAGAAGCTACAGATACAAAAGCTATTCAAGGATTTATGTATGTTTTTTCACCATATAGTACGACTTACTTAACA
>Ga0209535_1000095_pt1 | contig 53008 bp, 90 predicted proteins | sample LinPmetageLP28_FD_184041 | JGI IMG/M metagenome (GOLD analysis project Ga0209535, IMG submission 184041) | Marine viral communities from the Pacific Ocean - LP-28 (SPAdes) (version 2) | ecosystem: Environmental > Aquatic > Marine > Oceanic | place: Pacific Ocean | collected 2009-08-22 | reverse complement strand
TGGAATCCTTTTGTTGATTTAGTTCTAGCTTTAACTTCTTTTGCATCAACAACTCCCCAACCTAATTCTTCCATATCATTAATAACTTCTTCTGTTGGAATATGAGTATATTTATCTGATACCTCATCTGAAGGATTCATTGTAAATACTGAAGGAGCTACTTTACTAATTTCCTCCTTACTCATAAATTTTGCTGATTGTAAATCTTCTATATTGATCATAACTTTTATTTTTTTTAATTAGTTTTTGTGTGTTTTGTACTTATTTATACCGTAAATATACGAAAGCTCTCTCAGGTATCCAAGCTTCCTGCGCATTACTTTATTATTATCATTGATTTAGGAACTACAAATGTTTGACCATCAAAATTAACTTTACATTTTTTATTATTAACTTTAATAATTTCTCCAATCATTCCCATAACTTTTTTATGATCAACCCCAACTTTCATTCCTACTCTAAAGCCTGGTTGTTTTAATTGAATCATTTGTTCAACTAAACCTTTAAATTCATTTAATTCTTGTAATGATAATTTATGTAAACCTTCTGTTGTTTTTGTAAAATTCATAACCTTTATTTTTTATTAGTATGTGTGCGTTTTGCACTCATTTATGACATAAATATACGAAAGCTCTCTCGGGTATCCAAGCCTCCTGCGCATTACTTTTAAAACTTATGCATCATTTGACTCAATAACCAAATAAATACCACCAGTTCCACTAACATTTAAAGTATTGGGTTGAATAACATTTAGAGGAGCTAATTGAAAGGATTGAGTTGGTAATGAAATAACTACACTATTTATATAATTTGAAGAGATATATCCATTTAAATTAATTCCAGAACTAGTTATAAATGAACCAGATAAAGATCCAGTAAATCCAAAACTTCCAGTAGAAAAACTTCCACTAAAGCTTCCACTAAAATTTCCATTATTATTTGGGGCAACTCCTATATTAAAATATGCAGTACCACTTCCCGCATTAGGATAATATATAGTAAACAAATAAGGGGTTTGAGGTTGATTATTTTGTAATTGTGAACCTATTAAACTCCCTGCTCCATTTAGTTGTGCAGAAGAAAAGTTAAGAGTAAGTGGCATAATATAATTTTATTATAAATATTACTAAATTCATAAAGTCGTCTAAGAACTCTTCCTCTTAGCATACCCGCATACCTAGATACGTATATATTCATGCCATGTTAAAAATTTTATAAAAAAAGTGATTTGAGGATGTTAAATTCCCCAAACCCTTACCCATATGGGAAATGGGGTTTAATAATTTAACGCTAGTGTAAAAACCACCACCATAATAATTACATATAGGGCTGATGATACGTCTACTCTATTTTTTTCTATATTCATGGTTATATATAGTTTGAGCTGGAATATTAAATGGTAAATAAATTGTACTAGGGTGGTACGCATGTATGACTTAATGATGACGAAATTGGTTTACAAAAGTTTTCCAAGGAGGTGATATGATAATTATTATTCCAGCGACGGTGAAGAATGTAACGGTGAAGATTACATTCAACCACCGGTACCCTATATCAATATATACTCATCCGGTGGTAACTTTATAAAATCATCAATAAATTAATGTGGGAGGCGATCAATGATATAAGTATATACAATCGATGGGTTAAGGTCGTTTACGATCTTTAAAGTGGTCCACATCCTTTCTATCGCGTATCCACGCCATATGGATATCTGCGCACGGTGGGTATTATTATGTAGTACGGCGGCGGTACGCCCGCTAAGCGTAGGTATGTAGTAGATATAATAGTAATAGTTGTATCGAATCCAGTAACGCATACGGTGAAGATAGTATAGTATAAGGTACTAACCCAGGTACCACTAGGTGCGACGTAATTAACTAATAATTAATAATAGGGTACGGTTTATTATGTATTAAGGTACTGCTCACCGCTAGCATCGTCACCGTAGTATGCTTCCCAACGGCTGTAATGCCATTATTTACCCCAATATACGCAATCTCCCCCACATATCCACGCCATTCCACACATTTCTTTGTGAATTGTTATGAAAATTTATGAACATATGTGCTGTACAAGTATATATTTGGTAACTATAGTAGAGTTTGGATGCGCATCAAATGGGGGCTAGCACCACTCATAATTTGTGTCATATAACCCCATCATCTATTGTCACATGCAATTGCTGCTTGCCATTTACTTGTCATAATTGATTATAGTTTGTCCTACTTAACGGGTTGGAAATGGAGCCCACACAACGCTTTACGTTATCCAGCGTTTTTTATTGTCCAATTATTATTCACTTTAGCCAGCCATTGCATTAATCGCTACCAAAGTCACTTAATTTAATACGCTTATTTACTCTTAATTCTATCAAGCATCCACTCAGGAAATGCCCACTTTTTAGCTATGCGATGTACCTTTATTCCCCAATGATCTAATGAAAGTATTTTAGTTAAACACGGCTCACATATAATGTGTTTGTCTTTACCTTCCGTCTTCACCGTAATCTCAATCCACGCTGAATTTACTTCCTCACACATAACACACTTACGCTTCCACTTTACCTCCTTGATTCGTCTCATGCTTCTTGATCATTCCACCAATCATCATCTTCAACATAATCATCATTTCTATCTTGCTTACGTTTATCATCTACATTCTCCATATAATTAACGAAAATTCCTGCACCAATAACTAGCGCAATTACACCAATACCTGCTAAAACATCTACCATAACCTATTTGTTTTTAATTAATAACTGTATATACGTATTAAATCAATGCAATATGTAGAGAAGAGTTTGAAGCTTTATTTTTCTCTTATTATTGCTATTAATTTTCTTTCCTCTGCTTTCAATCTTACTTGCTCTTTTTTTACTGCTTTTAGCCTCATTTGTGCTATAAATTTTCTATCCATTATTTTTTTGGTTTAAATAATACATCCCAATTTTTATCTATATTTCCTTTACCTAATATTTTGTAAGTATAACCTAAATCTAACAATGATTTATATTTATTTTCTAAATTTAATTTTGATATTGGCTCCTGTTTACTATAATCATCCATACATTCCATAACAATTATAGGTTTGAATTTTTTTATTGTGTTTAATCCTCCTTTTATTACTTTTTCTTCATATCCTTCTACATCTATTTTTAAATAATCTAGTCTATCTAAAGTTAAAACATCAAGATTAATTAAATCTATTTTAGTTTCAATACTATTAGTTGATCCACCTTCAGCAGAACTTAAAACTTCATTAGTAACCATACCTCCTTTTAATATAGTTGCTCCAGAATTATTATCCCCAATCCAACCTATTTTTGTTGACTCAATTTTATCGCCTATACCTACTTGTTTTGATATAACATTTTTACATTCATTTAATGATATATTGTTATTTAATACATCAAAAGATTCTTTTGTAGGTTCAAAAGCATAAACAGTTTTAGCTAATTTACTAAATATCATAGTAAGTGTACCAATATGAGCTCCTATCTCTACTACTATAGAATCAGAATTAATGTATTCAAATGCTAAATTGTGTTGATGCTCCTCCCATTTATATCCCTTTCTTATATAATCTGATATTATACAATTTTTATAAAGTTGAAATTTAATAGTGTGTTCTTTAAAATAATTTATTACATCATAAACTGTTTCATCTACTATAAATGTATTATTTTCTCCCACTACTTTAATCTTAATTTTTTATTAAATAAATGACACTCAATAGGACTTAAACTCTCATACCAATTACTAAAATCACCACCTCTAATTGTTAAATACGTCTTCCATATTTGCTCACTTCTTTTTTCCATTATTTTGTTTTTTTATTACTTCATTTAATGCCATTTCCATTCTATCTCCTATTTCCATATGAGGATGAATTTTAGCTAATTTTTTAGATTTCCTCATAACCTTATTATATATTCCTAAGTTATGGGCTTCATATAATGTATCTTCAACTTTATCACTCATTTATTATAAATTTAATTGTATTTTTTTTCTATATTCTAAATAATCCCACTCACTAAACATTGTATTAGGATTATAATCTTTTTGTCCTTTATACCATTCTTTACTTGGTTTAGTTCTTAAATAATCCTCTAATTGTCCATGAATTTTATTATCAATATAATCAGTTTCTGCTCTAAACCAATCTGCACAGAATTCTCTATAACCCTCATCTGTTTGTCTACTACTAAAAAATGGTCCTATACCGTAACATTCTTCAAACCATAAAGCTTTATAATTATTTAAATAAAACAACACATTAAGTATTGATTGATCATGGCGATGTTCTATAAAACCATCTAATTGTTTATCATTACCTAAATCATCATTGGTAAATAAATAATTATTTTTAGTTATTAGTTCTAACCACAATTTAATAATATCTATACTTTCTTTACATTTACGAATAGCTATCATTCCACTTTCACTATGTGATGAATTTAAAAATTCTTTATCATTTTCTAAATTAAATTCTTTAAGTAGTGATAATTTTACAAATTTTTGTTGTGTATAACCTCCACCACCACCTCCTTCTGCATTACCTTCTCCATTTATTAAGATAGGTTGTTCATTTAATTTATGTAAATACTCACTTAACTTATCTTTTCTATGAGGTAATATTCTGGATCCTGCATCTGTGTAAAATAAATAATCCCCATTATCCATATACATTAGTTGGTTTAATAAAATAAATGGTTTCCATATCCAATAACCAAACCCTCTTGGATTATTATCAAAAAAATCTTTGTGTTTATCTATAAAACCTTCAATTGAAGAAGGTGTGGATGCTATTACACCATCAAACCATCCTGTTTCTTTGGCTTCATTACAAACTCTATTTAGTTGATTTTTAAATTTTCCATTACCAAAACTAATAAAGTATTTTTTCATTATAGTAATCCTTTATCTTTACATTCATTTAAAAAATCATTTGGATACATTTGTATTTTACCCGTATATGCTTTATTTGAAATATGTTTAGAGTGAATTATAACACCACATTTAGCTGCTTCATATGCTACTTTTCTACCTAATTCACCCCCAGCAGATTGGCCTAAATAATCATATAATGATAGGTACTCCCCTTTATATTCTTTTTTATTTTTCATGACTTACATATATTAATTCTTTATCATATTTATGCATTTTCTTATTATTTTTACCTTTAGAAATTTTATATTTATCTCTTAAATGTAATAATTCTACTTCTACTTGATCACGTGAAGGAATATTTCTTACTGAAATAGTATTTTTAATCCCCATTTTTGCTTCTGTATCTTTATTTTTGATAATTGGAGCTTTATCAATATGTACTGTTAGTCTATAACCCATGTTTTTTACTTTAATATACGAAATTTATTTTACTTATCCAAATTATTTTTTACATCATTATACCACATTTCCATTTTGTCAATATCATAATCAACATTATCATCATTATCATCAACTACTATTTTTAACATACCATAAGGATCACCATCTTTAATAGTAAGTTGTCTATACTTTTGGTATATCATTTCATCTTTTTCTAAACAATGATCACAAATAATTGCTTTACCTATTGTACTAGTTGCTTGATCATATAACACTACTTCGTCTAATAATTTTTGATCAATCTTTTTACCTGGATTATCATACCAAAATTGACCATATTCTTTATCCCACTGTTGAATTAATTTTTCATACCTTTCATTTAAAGGAGACATTGCTGAATATCCTTCTTTATTACTTGTTAGTGCACCACACCAATCACATTTATTCATAATATTTAATCTAATAATATTTTATATGCTTCTAAATTATTTTTTCTAAACCAATCTAAACCATGTTTAAATCGTTTAATACCATCCTCAGGTATGTTACCGGGCATCATTTCAAATACTAACTGACTACCAACTATATAATCATACATTGATAACTCCTCAGCCGTTAATTCATATTCCTCACCTGAAAACGGATTTCTAACTGTATCACCCTTATCATATACATTTCCATCAAACCAATCTGGTAGTTTACTTACAGATCCCATACACTATGTTTTCTTTTACGTCTATAATATTCATACCAAAGTTTTTTAATTAATTTTATCATTTATTAAATAAATATTTCATTACTGGTAAAGATTCTTCAAATATGTTTCTTTTAATTAAAGGGTTTATTTCATTTATATATTTTAAATTAATCCACCAATCTTCAAATGGTGAACCATATTCTTTTGATATATTTCCAGCTATTAAAACATATCCTTTAGACTCTAAAAACTTTCTTGATTTTATTCTCCATTCAGGTTCTGCATAAGCATCATGTTCATAAGTTATAACTTTAAAATCAACTGTATCAAATGGTAATCTCTCTAAACATTCATAAGTACCTCCTGGTGGGTCTATATCAACTTGTAGATAATCTATTATAGTATCATTTATAATATTTATCCAATCACAAGTTATAGCATTAGTTAATAATAAAGGTTGATCTCTATCTTTATGCCACTTTCCTTCCCAATATTTTTTAAACCCACTTCTTGAAAAGCTCTGATTATCACAAGTTATAACTACACTATCATCCCAATCATCATATCCATAATCTATAGATAAACCAGTCCATCCAAATTCTTTTTCTAGTAAATATGTATTATTTCCACTTACAGGACCAGCAGCTCCAATTTCTAAATATATTCCATTCTTTTTTCCATTTAAACATTGTAATACAAAAATATCTTGAAATACTTCTGAATAGTTTGTTTTAATTTTGTCACTACCTTTAAAAGGGACTAATAGATCTTTTAAATCATGTCTTAATAACATATTATATTTTAATTATTTAATAAATATTTTTTTATATGAGGTAAATTACCAACATTATCTATTATTCTAAAGAGTTCTGTATAGTCAAATTCAATTAATGAATATTCTTCTCTTTCTAAAATATCTTTACCACCATTAGTAGGATTAAAATTAACTATTTTATCTTTAATCTCATTACCATTGAATTTTTCCCTAATATCATCCAACTCTAAATGCCAAGAATGAGAATTTAATTTTTTTAATTTTTCATTAGTATCTCCCATCCATGATAAATGCCATCCTAATTTTATACCATTTAACCATTCTATTTCATAAGGAAAAGAATCAATATGCCCTCCTTTTGAAATTAAATTTCTTACTTGTTGGGGATTATTTTTTTTCCAAAATGCTCCTTTTGCTATAAGAGGTTGTCTACGAATGGTTGGTGAAATACCATCTTCAGATAAAGCATAATTAACCTGATATTCTAAATTATAAATCTCACAAAGTAAAAGATTATTAGGGTTATTATTAATATAATTACATTGGCTATCAATATATTGGGGGTGAGGTAATTCATCAATATCTGCTAAAATAAGTATATCATCATTTTCACATAAACTTATTTGATTTTTTCTTAAAATATCCCAATAATTATCTTCATCTTCTGATGACATTTTAGAATTAGAAGGTGGTAGATTAACTTCAATTACTTCAATTTTAGGATCATCCTTAAATCCAAGATCTTCTAAATATTCTTTACATACCATAGGTTTTAAATTCCCCTTAAAAGTAAAATTACTTTCAACTATAGTAAATTTGTCAACATAATTATATAAAACTTTTAATCTTAATTCTAAAAGTTCTAACTCACCATTAAATAAAAAACTATCTATAATCATTTTTCACCTTTATTCACATAACTATACCACCAAACTGCTATCATTGTCATTATAAATACTGAACCAAGTGATAATGCAATCCACATAGGATTATCTTCAACCCCATTTATACCAAATATAACAGCAGGCCATGCCATCGCAATTAACCAAGCAACAAAAATCCATCCTGTTTCTAATTTTTTTTCAACCTTAACAGTGAGTTCTTTTTTAATTAATCTACTAATTGCATCTTGCATATCCCTCCCATACACAGGTTGTTTATGGATAGTACCATCTTTTTCACCTATTGTAACCAAATATTTATAATACCCATCATGAGTATCGCTTTTTTTAATTAATTTACAAAATAACGCTCTGCGTTTGTCATAACTTTTATTGGCCATTTTGTGCATCTTTAATTATATTATCCATCCCATCAATTGTAACACCTTCAGGGAATACTGATTCAAATACTTCTCTACCTGTTTGTTTATATTTTTTTAAGATAAAATTAACTTTTTTTCTTCTAATAACATATTCATCATATGTTTCATTTTCACCCCTAGCAGGATTCATATTTAAATTTTCAAATAATGGTTTGAAATCTTTATTCATCATAACTGTCTTTTTTTAATTTATTATAAATTGCTTTTTGTTTTTGTTCTCTTAATTTAGTTGATTTTTTTATATGCTGTTTTTTTTCTCTTAATTTTTGTAATACTTTGGTATTTCTAAATTTTTTTTTAAAGCGTTTTAATGCTCTATCTATTTTTTCATTTTTACCTAATTTTATTACTAACATATATTAATTTTTTATCCAAAACTCACTCTCACTATCTATGCTTTTTTCATATTTAAATCCCTCTTCAATTAGATACTTAGCTACTGAGTCCATATTTATTTCTTCTTTAACTATTACTTCATTAGTTATTACTTTGGGTACTATTTCTAAATCATCCACAATTAAATCTTTTTTATCAATATCTAATTTAATTATATCATCCATTTTAACATAAACGTAACCATCAACTATTTGTTTTGCACATTTATCCCAGATATAACTTGTAATTTTATTATCTAATTTCATAATTTATTTTTTAGCTTTACTAATTTACTACACTTTTCATATTCTTCTCCTTCAGTATAATATTCAATCATTCCCTCTAAAATTTCCATTTTTTTATCTTTTGACAATGGCTTTTCAGATGGATCCACTAATAGGGGTATATCAACATCTTGTTCAAATAATTCCTCCATTGTGGTTTTCCCCATTAATATACTAAAAGTATTTTCATTAGCCAACCTAACTAATTCTTCGTTTGTAATTTCATTTTTTTCATAGTTGTTAAAAAAGTTATTAAAATTTTCCATAATTTATTATTTTTTTGTTATAAATATTCTATCTTCTCTATCTATTTTTTTTATATAAGAGGTTAGATCTTTTCTATTAATATTCTTTTTTATAAAATATAACCCAAATATTCTTTCATATAAATTAGAATCTAGTTTATTACTTGGAGGGTTAATTAACACTTCAAATAATTTAGATAAATCATTTTTTGTTATTAAAAATGTATTATGTTGAGACATTATAAAATCTTCACAAACCATATCATCAAAATTTATGTTTTTTTGTTTTAATACTTTATATGATAAAAGATTTTTTAAATAAAATACTTTTACACCAAAAGGATCAGCTCCTAATTTAAGGAATCCCCCAGAATAAAATATAGAATAAGGAGAATTATCTGTTATATTATTAATATTAATTTGTTTTGTAAAAACAATTGTATCTTGTAAACAAAAATATAAATCATAATTAGAAAAATTATCATAAGCATATTTATAAGCCCCCCATTCATAGTTTTTATTTTTATTAAATATTATTTCTACATTAGGAAATTGTTCTTTAACTGCATCATAAGTTGATATAATATCACTATTATTATCTACACAAATTATTTTATGTTTAGTATTATTAAGTATTTGTTTATCGTATAAACTTTGAATACTATCTATTAAAGATGTAGGGGGATTATAACAAGAATATACTACTAATACAGATTTATTCATTATCTAACATATTTAATTTATTTAAATCTTTAAAACATGATTCCCAATCAGTAAATCTAATATTTTTATCATCAATATATGCAACTGCTCTTGGTTTTTCAGCTGTAACCTTAGAAATGTATTTAGAAAAATTATGTTTATCTAACCATTCCCAAACTAATTCAGTTCCTGTTTTACCGTTTACTAATCCTCTATCTGGTTTTGCTTTAGCTGTATAACATATTAATGTGTATTTATCTGATAATTTTTTAAGTGCTTCTTCAGTTCCCTTAATAGGTTCATCATATATAGTACCATCATAAAATCCCCTACTGTTTTTATGGATAACGCCATCAAAATCTATACCTAAATTTATTTGTTCATCTGGGTAAGAATGTTTACGAATACCCTTATTCCAATTTAATCCTTTTAGATCTTCAGGACTATTTTGTCCTATTGGAGGACATTCATTACCAGAACCATGTGTTAATTGGTATTGTAATAATAAACTTAAACATTCAGCTGTATGATAATAATCTACTCCTAATATCACTTGAGTCAGTCCTTTTATTTTACTTGAAATAGATTTAGCCGTTAATAAACATGTTTCCATATTATTATCAGAAGCCCACTGTAATGCTTTAATTACATCTTTAGATGTTCCTGAAGAAGAAATACCATATACTAGTGATTTTTTCATTTGGCCTTTAGTTCTAGTAGATGTTCTTTGTTGTAACCATGCTACCATCCATTGTGTAAAATCTGTATCATTAATTAAAGATGTAGCTACAACACAACTGCCTGGGCATATAGCATTTTTTGTACCATTTGACAATCTTGTCATGTCAACTGCTGTGTGATCTGCTATTCCCATATTACCACCATGACCCAATACATAAATATCATTGCATTTATTGTATTTTTCTTGTAATTCTTTCCATTCAGGAGTATTTACTATTTCATTAAATCTATGTCCTATGTTTTCAATATTCATCATAATTTATAATTTTTAATTATTTGTTCTGCTATAAAAAAGTCAAATTTATTATCAATATCTGTACTTTCTACTTCAGCTACAGCATAAGTTTTGGGAAACTCACCTATTCTAGATTTTGTTTTTTTAAAACCATTTTTATTTATAGCATATAGGCTTGTTGTTTCCTTTATTATAGGTTTAGCATCTTGGCTTCTTGGTAATAGTTTAGGATCGTAATTTATAGGTTTATTATTAAACCAATACCAAGTATAATCTTCAATAACTGTAAATACAGAATCATTATTATTCTCATTCATAATGTTTACACAATCATTTAATGTTTTAATTGTTAAAAATGGAGAAGTTACAAAAACTTGAAAATAAACATCATAATTAGGTTTAATATCAACCCAATATTTTAATAAGTCATTCCCATTTGCATCATCTTTTGACAATTTTGGATCTCTATCTATAACATTAATTGAATTTTCTATACAATATTTTTTTACATCTTTAGAATCTGTATCAACAAATATGTCATCAAAAACTTTAGACTTAATTACTGTATCCAAAGCATGTTTATATAAAGGTTTACCCCCAAGCAGACGGAAATTTTTATTAGGTACTCTACTACTATTGCTTTTTATAGGTATAAAACAAGCTATTTTATTCATTTATTATTATTTTTGCTTCTTCTATTGTTTCACAAAAGAAAAATACATTATCATTTTGCAGTACATGGTCATAACCCATTTCATCTCTATACATTTGTACCCAATCAAATCTTACTTGGTTATTTTGGGTAAACATATGTTTAGATATTTCATTTTTAACAATATAACCTATATCATTTATATATTTTATATAATGTACTCCTATCATTTCCAAAGTACTTGGATTAAAACTAAAGTTGTTGCTAATATTAAACTTACAATTACTTTGGGTGTTATTCCTTCCCCCATATGATAATTAGTTAATATAGTAAAAGAAATAATACCTAAAGCAAAACCTAATAATCTACCAGGCCATAACACATTATCAAACGCTTCAAATGCAAATCTAGTAGCATAAATATATCCAAAACTAATAGGTATTCCAAATAAACTTAATATAAAAGTATTATTTTTAAACCATTCAGATATAAATTGTCCATTAGTTTGATACCAAACTGCAATTTGTGTTATAGTAAATATTATAAATGTATATAATAATGCTCTACTCATATTAAAATTTTCTCCATGTTAATCTAACAAAACCCAAATAAAGATTTAATTCAGCCCAATCTTCTTCAGCTACATCGTTTTTACTATAATAAGATAATCCCATTAAAAAACTATCTCCTTGTGTTACTACTTGAAAGTCATCGTACATATTATTCTATTTCTATTAAATTAATACTATTGAATTCTGGATTCTCTGTTTCTCTTAGTTCATCATCAGTTGGTTCATAGTCATCTAATTCATTAAACTCATTATCCCATTTAGCTTCTTCTAATTCAACTTTTCTATCGATTTCATCTTGAGTTGTTTTATCTATTTTCCAAGCTATTGGGGCTAATAAACCTGCATTTTCAACTACGGACCATAATCTTTCTTTCCATAAATCCATTTTAACTCCGTCAATTACACAGTAATAACCTTTATGTGTTGTAATTTCACCTAATCTATCTAAAAATGACCTAGTTAAAATATCTAATTCACCCCCAATTTCGAAATTTTTACCATAATCTTCACAACCATTAGTGTTTGTTTCGAACATTTCCTTTATTTCAACCCACTCATTTGTAAGTACTAATCTTTTTGCTTTAACCATAACCTTTATTTTTTTTTATTTATTAATTCTGATGAATTCACCTTCATATGATACCATTCTCCCTAACATAGGATGAATAATACTACTTCCATCGTTAACATTTTCTCTTTGTTTCTTTTTTAATGAATTTAATTTTATTAAATCAATAAATAATGTTTCATTAATTACTTTACTATTTTTTGTATTTACTCTAATTTTTGACATAACCTTTATTTTTTAATTATTATTCGCTTTCATATTGCATTGCTAAATCTAAATCTGCACTGCATTCTATTACTATAGAATTATCTGCCTCTTTATCTACTCTTTCAGATATTTGTCTATCTATTTCTCTTAATCTAGCAATTTCATCTTGTAACTCTTTTAATCTTGTTTCACTCATAACTTTTATTTAATTTTAATTTATACTTGGCTTTACGCCCTTATTTACTCCGTAAATATACGAAAGGGATCTCAGGTATCCTACCCCTTTCGCAATTACTTTATGATTGTTTATTAAAATGATTTAATAAATCCATACCTTTTAATGCATCAACCTTAGCATCAAATTTTTTAAACATATATTCTTCATCTTTTCTATATCCTAATCTAAATTCAACCCAACTACCACTCTCAAATGAAACTAAAACTGTTGTGAATGAAGAATTACCAGCATATCCATTTCCTGTTTGTACTTTAGCATTTGAATATAATTTTGAATACTTACCAAGAGTATAATTTAATATTTCATTTTTCTTAACAGCATTATCATATTTCCATTGTTGCTCTTGATTATATTCATTTAACTTAACTAATAATGTAGATGGTTTATAAGCTCTGTACTGTGGAGTTATCATTGTGCACATTAATTTATCACCTTCTAAACTAACTCCTGATGAAGTTAACTTACATGAACCATTTCTAAAATATTTATGTATTAAATAAACACCACCACTTACTGTGTTAACTGTTACTTCAGCTTTAAAACTATCATCACCATATCCAAATGATCTTTCATGTGTACTAGTTCCTATTTCAAAATTTCTATTAAAGTTTACATCTTCTACAAAACCACCTTCTTCAAGTAAATCTATCATTTTCTTTATACTTGCTACTCTATCAACTATTTGTTGATTTGTTCTTTCTACAAATCTATCAACTTCATTTAATTGTTCTTGATTTAATACTTGGAATAATTCTAATTGTTCTAACATAACCTTTATTTTTTTAATTTATACTTGGCTTTACGCCCTTATTTACCCTGTAAATATACGAAAGATATTTGGCTTCTCCAAATATTTTCGCATAAGTCTTTATCTTGTTTTTGTAATACCGTGTACTTCTTGGATTAAGTATTCTAATTCACGTTTAGCTTCACGTACATCTTCATCAAGTAATTCTTGAATTATTCTTAATTTTCTATATAGTTCTTCGTTGTTCATATCTTTATTTATACATAAATATACGAAAGATATTTCAGGTATCCAAGCATTTTCGCGGGGATTTATTAGAATTATTTTAAAATATTTTTACCTAATATTAAAGGAGATTCATCTTCATTTGATTTAATTCTAAAACAATTATCAAATTCTTCAACTATTAATTCTTTATTTTTGTATAATTTATAATTTTTATAAACGTATTCTATAACTTGGCTTTTAGTTCCTTCGTTCATTTTATATTTATTTTTTTAATTCAGGATGAAATAATATATCTACTACTTTAGCATCTTTTTTAATTGATTCCCCATCTACTTTAACTTCAGCTGGGTATACTTTAATATCATCTCCATACCAATATTTTATTCTATAACCCCCATTATCTAATAATTCTACTAATAATCCTCTTTTATAATCTTGTGACTCGGCTTGTAATACAACTTCTTTACCTCTAGGTAAAATAAGTTCAGCACTAGGTACTCTATTACCCTCATCGTCTTTAGCTTCTTTAAGATATTTTTTTAAATCAAATGTATCTTTCATTATATATTTTATTATACATATTTAGTTTCTAATGTAAAAAAACCATTACCCCTTTCATATTGAGACCAATTATCTTTTATACCCTTTACTATATATTCTGATTTTTTAATATTGAATCCAATCTTAGTAAAAAATAATTCCCACCATTCTTTATTTTCTCTAATAATATGAGTTATATCATCTTCATATTCAGGAATTATATATTTATTATCTTCACCTAAAGGTACAACGACAAATAATGTTTTTGTATGGTTGTATAAAGTTTTACATAATTCTTTTAATTCATGTTTTTCTATATGTTCAAATACATCTTTAGCAAATATAAAATCAAACTTATCAAACCCACTATGCTGTAAGGATTCAGATCCATTATAAATCTTAAGTTTGTTTTTTATTAAATTATTACACTTAGATATAGCATATTCACTAATATCAACCCCAAAACAGTTATACCCAAGCCTATTAAAAGCATCTACAGAAAATCCTTTAGCACAGCCATAATCTAATAAATTATCACCCTTTTTAATTCCTAAATAACTTACAAACCTTTCACACATAGGTATTGTTAAGTCAGGCATCCATCTATAGTTAGTATAACCACTAATACCTAATTCTACACCATTTTCAAAATAATCTTTATTGTATTTATTCATATTTATATAAATTCATTATGTTCTAATTCTACATTTTTATATTCTTCTATCTTATCTACTTTACCTTCTACCCAATCTCCTAACATATCAACATTTTCAGTAAATACACATCCTTTACACCTTTCAGAAGGATCAAATTTAGGCATTATCTTTTTATCAAGATATTCTAAAATGTCTTCAGGTTTACATAATTGGTATTCTTTTGCAAAATGTTGGTATGAATCATTTAATACTACACTATCACAAGGATATACAGTTCCAGGTATACCTGTTTCGTGGTGAGGTTCTTCACTTAAATAAGGTCTAAAATATGATTGGTGGCATACATGAGATTTTGGAGTTCCATGTACTTTATATTGATGAAAAAATCTATTATCTTTAACTTGTTGTAAAGTTTTATCTAATGCCTTATGTTGAGCTATTAGGTGTTTTTGTTCTAATAAGCAGTTAGGAAGTAATCTTATATATTTAGCATTTAATCTATCTGCTATTTTAGAAACTTTTTGTAGTAACTTAACTCTATCTGTCATTATATCTTCTGTCATCTCATGTTCAACAGTATACACCATTGAACAACCTACTATACATTCTTCATTTAAATCAGATGTATTAAAATTATCACCTATTCTTTTTTCCCAATTAGTAAACATATTAATACTAACTCTAACCCAAGAAAATGCTGCTAGTGTTTTTGGTTCTAATCTTTTAGCTAATGTTCCATTTGTAATAAGAGCAACTGATAGTTTTTGGTCATATTTTAACCATTGTACTAGTTCATTAAAATATTTATATGCTGTTGGTTCTCCTCCTCCTGTTAGTATAACTGCTTTTAATCCCCTTGTTTTTAATTTTACAACATAATCTTTTATTACATCTAAGTCTAACCTAGAATGTGTATCACGATATGTAACAGAACAATAAGGGCATTTAAGATTACATGCTCCTTCAGGTGATATATGTGTTGAAACTACAGTTCTTCCTGTTCCTTCTTTATAAGAAGTCATTGCTTCAACATGTTTCCAAAATTTTACACCCGTTGAAGTAAACTTATGCTCTTCTTCTGATTTTTCTCTGTCGTCTACTTCTTCTGTTAAATTATTATCTTCGTAAAAAATAAAAATACCAGAATAAGGTATACCAGATTCTAATCTATCAAGTATTTCATTAGATTTTGTAGGTGTTAAAGGTATAAGAAAGCTTGTACTTTCTTTATCTATATATTCATAATTTTCTATCCAATTTTGGATTTTACCTCTATTTGCGTATCTATGAATTACAATTTTACCATCATTTTTTCCTTTACATATAGATAACTCACCCATATTATTTTTTAAGGTAGATGTCCTTAATACATCAAAATCTTTTAGTTTCATAATTTATGCTAAATACTCAGCTATTAACCGAGAAGTTTTATAACGTTCTTTTTCTAATTGTAATTGGAGTGAATATAAATTACATAAAGCTTTTAAACCACCAGGTGTATTTTCTTCAATATTAATTACTATTTCCCCATCTAAATGGTTAAAAATATATCTTAAATGGTCTATAGAATTCATCATATATCTAACTTATTACTTACTTTTTTCCAATATCCTACAGTCATCTCGTTTTGCATGCCTCTAGGTCCTCCATTCCAACATCTTGCTATTTCTTCAGCTGTACTTAATTTATAATGTTGACAATAAATATTAAACATTTGTATTGACTTATGTCTTAACCATCTATCTTCATATATATATCTTTCTGAAGATCCTTTTCGTTTTAATATTCTATTTACATCTTCAACCATACATTGTCTTATTTGTAAATACCCAACAGCATCTTCTGAAGCATTATATGCTGAATCTCTTCCACTACTTTCTACATAAGATATAGCGTTAATAAGATCTATTAATTCTCTAGCAGGTTGGGAATCAAATATTTGATATCTTTCATTTAATGAGTCTATTTCATGTTTTAAACTATCAATTAATGTATTGTTATTATTTAATTCATGTTGTAATTGGTCTACTTCATTAGATGCTTTATTTACTACAAAAATTAAAGCTATAATTAATAATATAACAGCAGTAGCAGTAAAATATATTTGATCATTGTTTGATTTTGTCATTACCATAATTAGAAATTTTTTAAAAAGTCTCCTTTAATTTGTTTAGATTTTAACTTTTCTGATTTTTCGTCGTTTTTTAATATTTTAGTAGCTAATTTTTCAAGATGTTTTTCTTTTTGTTTATCATAATCATTAACTATTTTATTATGTTTTTTATGTTTTAAACCTTTATATTTCTTCATTATATTCTTGATATATAATCATCTTCACTTTTAGTATTACTTAATCCTAACTTTTCTAATTGTTGGAGTTGATAATTATCTAATTCCCACTCAACGGTACTTTGATTTACAGGTTTATGATCTTCAATACCTTTAATTTGTTTATTTGTAAATATATCTCCAACAGTTAAAAAATAATGATTGTAGCATAATAATTCTATATTTTCCTTTCTATAATTTTTTTTATTATTGTCCTTGAAATGTAGTAATAAAGGCATTTTATAATCAGATACTCTACGTTCATTAAATTTACAAGTAGCACATTCTTCTAATAAATGACCTTCTGTTATTAATCTATATTTTATTTTATCTGGTGAAAATGATGATGCATCAACTCTACCTTCAATTATGTCTATTAATGCTGGTTCTTTTCCTTTGCCTCTTAAAAATTTAGGAATACCTTTACCACATTGGTTTTTATGTTGTTCAAATAAATTATCATGAGTATCACTCTCATATAACTTAGCCCACCTTTTATAATGTATATAACTTACATTAAGATACCTACATGCTGCTCTATTACTTTTAGTTTGAGACATAGCAGCTAAAATCATTTCTTTAGTAAGTGGTTTAGCTTTCGGCATCTCCAAACTTTACTTTCTTATTCAATTCTTGCTGCTTTTGATAAGAGTCATATTGATCTGATGTTACGACTTTAATAGTATTATAAGTATGATCACCACTACCACCAGTTACATTTATTGCTCTTTTAGGTTTTTCAGTTGAACAATTAATACAAAAATCATATCCAAATTTTGTTAATCTTAATTTAGGCATAGCAGCTCCACACCTAGCACAATTTATCATTTCCATACTTTATAATGTTTATTAGATAAATATACGAAAAATATTTTAGATATCCAAATTATTTATCGGAATATCTAAACTTAATATATGCAAATAAATCTTTAGGAGTTTTTAATTTGAATTTTTTATCTGATTCTTCTTCAACTAGTGGGATAATTTTACCATCAGGTCCAATTCTATCATACAAATAAAACATAATAAGATTAGTCGTATCTAACCCAAATTGTAATTTTAACATATTTTCTATTACTATCCAAAGAGGACTAACTAAGGGATTAACGTCTAATCCCATATCAATAACCTTGTCTTCTAAGTTTTTTGCTTTTTCTAATTGTTCTACAAATAAAATAAATAATTTTTCCTCACTTTCTTTAATATTATCTTTAATAATAATATCACTTCCTAACATCTGTTTAAATAAACCCCTGATGTCATCCTCGCCTTCAAATAACTCACCCATTATTACTTAGTTTCGTAATGTTCTATTATTTTATCTGAATTTTTACAACATTTATCTACTTTAGTAGTAGCACAACTACTAAATAAAGTCATCCCTATTAACAATATTATCATCGATATAATACTGTATCCTACTGCCTTAGTGCTAGCTTCATAGCTTTTTTTACTTTTTCCTTGAAAATCCATAGTTTATAATTTTATTACAATAAATATTTTTTTAAATGCTGTTAAAGACATATCTTTTGATTTAGCAAAATAATTATAAGCTGTTGTTAAACTATCTGCACTTGTCCTATGAATTATTTCATTGCCTGACTTTAAGAACATTCCATATTTTTGCATATGTTTATTTATTAATTATTACTTTAATGTTATCGATAATATACAAACCATTTTCTAATTCTCCAACTTTAGATTTATATTCTCTGCCTAATACATCATAAATTTTATTAATTTTAGTAGATAATTCTATTTCGTTTATACTTGTTATAACAAAACATGGTGTATTTGCATTAGCTATATCAGATTCACAATCTAATTGCGTAGCATACGTTCCAAGACCAATACCTACGTCAGCACATCCAAATGGTGTACATTCCCATGAATTACTACTTCCCATACCTGTAGAAAAATACACACCTAATTCTGTAAAATTTTGTAAATTAACAGGATCACCTTCAAAAATAGTATTACCATTTTGATCCATTACTACTACTTCACCTACACCATTTGCGCAACACATTCCATCACCGTATGAATCATATAAATTAAAAGTATAACACTCATTACTATTTACATAAGCAGTTTCATTATATTGAGTATTGTTATTATAAGGACCACCAGAACCAACTACTATACCACTTTCATCAATAACTTCCCATGTTGTTTCACTTCCATAACCATCAGTTAAAATATCTACATTAATAGTTCCAGGTGATATTCCGTTTACTACATCACCATTTAAATCAAAATGTGTAAATGTAGAAATTAATGAATTATTAGTTGTATTTTGATCTATTTGTCCATTAGGATTACTAGCTACCCAAGTAACTGTATTATTAGCTTGTGGTGTAAAAGTAACACTATTAAGGGTTAATGTTTCTTCAGCACCTGAAGCTAAATTACCAGTCCAATTAATAGCAGGATAAGTACTACCATTAATATCATAAGTTAAATCTAATGATGTTAAATTTTGATTACCATAATTTCTAAATGTAATAGTTATATCTGTTTCACTAGCACAAACAACACTTTCAGCTGTTGAGTTAGTTACATTAGCGTCATATGCATTTGGAAATATAGGTGCTACATTAGCTTGAAAACCAGTAATAATTTCACCTGGACCTTCAGTTATATAAGCTACAACATCTAAATTTGTAGGGTCTAAATCTGGAAAAAATCCAGTAGTTGATTGACCACTAGCTAAATTAGTAGGCATTTGCCATGTATGTGTATTAGGAACAAATGTACCCGCAGTTGTAACATTAAATTCTAAACCATTAGCACCATCCATTAAATGTCTAAACATATGTTGATGGTTATAAGTTGGGTTCCAAGGTCCTGTTATTATTGCATTTGGGTTATATGATAAAGCACCTGTTTGAGGACCTGGTACGTTATTTTGTACTACTGCTACGTGTAACACATTTATGTTTGTAGTAGTTTGTGTGTAATATGTTTCCGTATTAACTGTTAAAATACCAGTAGACATATCGTAACTTGCTTGAACACCAACATTAACATAAGATAGTTGTGACATAATATCAGCTGATGCTGCTACCCAATCACCTCTACTTAAAGCTGTAGTACCTGGACTACCTTGAGGAGATATTCCACTAAATGTTGCTCTATTAATAGTACCAGCTGGATAACCTGCTAAACCCGAATTAGCTGCAATTGCAGCTCCAAATAAACAGTTAAAATCAGGATCACTTGGTCCATTTGGATTAGCATATCCACCTGTGTGTATATTAATTAAGAAAACATCCATTGGATTAGCATCATGTAAACCTTGAGCTATTAAATGTCCATCAGGACAATATGTACAATATATACCTGTAAATTCTTCAAGTATAACATTTCTGTTTTCAGGAGTTGTACTTACAAAGGTTTGTGCTTGTATTTGTAGTCCAAGCAAGACTATTACAGCTAATATTAGCTTTTTCATTATTTTATTTTATTTTATTAATTAATTGTTTTATTTCAGCACATTTTTCATATTCTTCATACTCCTCAAAATAATTACTTATTTTTTTTAATGCTGATGGGTAGTATAAGTAGGATAGTTTTATTATTATAGATAAATTTACTATATTAAATAATTCTACTGTTGTTTTATCTTTTTTAATTGCTTCTTTAATTGCTTTAAAAGAATCTCTCATTATAACATCTCTAAATTCTTCTTTATTAGATAATTCTTTTAGTTCTCTTTTATTACTATAACTTATCTCTATACTTGTAATTTTTCTTTTCGTAGTTTTTTCTTCCATAGTAATAAGTTTTAGGGTTGATACTATTATAAATATTACAACTTAATTAATTCATTAACATAATTTTTTATTTCAATAATATCTATTTTTAAATTACCTAATTCAAATTTTCCAATTTCTCCATTATCTTCTAATATTTCAGATAATTGAGATAAATATTGCATATCTTGTTCATTAAAATTATTATCAATAGTAATTAAAATATTGTTGTTTTTTTCATTATCATATGGTTTTACTCTTTCATATAAATCCATAATTGTGTTTTGTTGTTCAACTTTAATATAATCCTGGATATTGCAGTTAGTATATATAGTATTACACCAGGGTTCTAAATTGTTTAGCAAATTTATATTTTTATTATTAAGTATAATCCCTATATCATATTTAGGGGGTATAATAGGTTTCATTAAACTATCATGTTTAACAAAATGACCCCATTTACGAATAAAATTACGAGATGATCTTTTGTTTTGTGCTAACCATTCTGGAGAATCTTCATATATGTTTTTAGCTTTATCAACTGTATTTCTTCTACTACCTCTACAAGTCATATGATAAACACATCCACCCCATGTTTGTACAAATTTGATTCCGTTTAATTGAAAACGATTAAATATATCACTATCTTCTTTAGATTGTGGTGCGTATAAAGGATCATGTCCACCTATTTCTTGAAAATCTGACTTATAAAATGCCCAAGGTGCAAATATGCCTTCAGTTATTTTAGTTGATTGTTGTAATTGAACATCTTTAAACCATTCTAATAATTCTTCTTCTTTAAATTCTTCAGGTTCAACACCAAAGTCCATTAACATTTTTTCAGGTCCATCAGGGTGTAAAGGTGGTTCAATACGAGTTAAAGATACAATTGTTTTATCTTTTAACTTGTGTTCAATTTGATCTAACGCACCAGGCATTAAATACATGTCTGCATGATAAATCATACAAATATCATGTTCAGCTACTTCATTAACTAATCTGTCATATAAAATTGTGTGACCTAATCGCTCTGGGCCTTCATTTCTAATTGCATCAAATGCACCATCTTCAGCCATCATTGCTTGACACCAATCCCATGTACCATCTGTACTAGCATCATCTGCTACACAAATTTGTACTTCATGGTTGCCTTGATTTTTTCTTATTGAATCGTAAGACCATTTAAGGTACTTAAGATTATTTCTACCAGGTTGTATTAAACTTATTTTCATATCTTAAATTTTTTTTCATTATAATTATTTTCATATCCAAATTTTGCTAATTCAGAACATAAATCATAAAAATCTTTGTCTGTTTTTAACCTATTTAATTTTTCTTTTGCTGTAGATAAATCTCCCATTTTTACAGTTAAGTCTGGATGGCATATTTCTTGTGTGTCTAAACCTTCATACCCAATACAAGGTATGCCTAAATAAGCACAATTTAAAGCAAATGTACCTGCAGCATGTGTACGCATTAAATGAATACCATATTTAAAATTATTAAGTGATTTAATCCATTCTACCCAATTCATATAAGGTAAATGATTTAAATTAGGCATTTGTTCTTCACCTTCAATTTTTCTACCCATACTTGGGATATAAATGGGACAATCTGCTTCCTGTGCTATTATGTAAGAATCAAATCCACCGTACCAACTGCAAAAATTACCACCTATAATAATGTCTTTTCTTTCAACTTGTGGTAGATTATTAATTGAATCTTCAATCATCAAACTAGGTAAAATTTTACATTCTTTACCTGTTAAACCCTCATAATATTTTTTATCTAATATATTATGAACAAACATAAAGTCAGCTTCTTGTATAGTATTAAAATACCATATTTGTTGTTGTAATGGATAATCTTGCCAGTACCAATTAGGACCTTCTTGCATTACAGCTATTTTACTACAATATTGTTTTAATTTATTTAAATCAAATTGTGGGTTTTTCTTTGGAATGATAACAATACCTAAGTCATATTGTTGGTCAGGTTGTTGGTTTATACTCCAATGATCTGCTTCTAATGAACATATCCATGCTAAATCTGTTCGCATATTAGGATTATTCCTAGATATTTTACCTTGATATTGTCCTTCTGTAAAGAATGCTATTTTCATTTTTTATAGTATTTTAACCAATGATCAGTCATTTCTTCCATCATACTTTTAAAAGTATATGTGGGTTTCCAACCTAATTCTGTTCTAATTTTTGTAGAATCTCCTTTTAAATAAGGTAATTCTTCTGGTCTTAAAAATTTAGGATTTTGTGTTACATAATCTTTATAGTCTAAATTTAAATAGTTAAATACTAATTCACACATTTCTCTTACTGAATGTGTTTCCATAGTTGATACTACCCAATCCTCAGGTTTATTATGTTGCACCATTAAGTGCATTGCCCTAACATAATCATATGAATGACCCCAATCTCTATAAGAATCCATATTACCTAATTCTAATTTATCTTGTAAACCTAATTTAATCCTTACTGCTGCCTTTACTACTTTATTAGTTACAAAATTACTACCTCTTCTAGGTGATTCATGATTAAATAAAATACCGTTTGTAGCATGTAACCCATAAGCACGTCTATAATTTCTTACAATATTATAACCAAATACTTTAGAACATCCATAAGGTGATACTGGGTTCATTGTGGTAGTTTCTCTTTGAAAATTATCATTATCAACAGACAAACCAAACATTTCAGAACTACTTGCTTGGTAAAATTTTGCTTTAGGACAGGAACGTCTATATGCTTCTAATATATTAAGAACACCTAAGGCATTTGTTTGTACTGTAAATTGGGGAATGTCAAAACTAATTCTTACGTGGGATTGGGCAGCGATATTATATATTTCATCAGGCTGTATGTCATCTAATAACCTTTCAATACTACCTTGATCTAGTAAATCAGCATAATAAGTATTAATTTTATTATGTATTTTTTCTATTCTTGTATCTTGGTTTTCAGGAGTTGAATTTCTTCTAACTGTACCATGTACCTCATATCCTAATTCTAATAAATATTCAGCTAAATAACTGCCGTCTTGCCCATTAATTCCTGTAATAAATGCTTTTTTCATTGTTTATTTTGTTTGTAAGTAGGGATCTATTTCCTCTACACTATTAAATACTTTCATTTTAGATACATCAGGCCAATCATTTATTGTCCATTGTATTGGTTTAGTTTTAATTGCTTTTGGTAATTTTTCTAAACCTAATTCAGCAGTTTCTGGGGTCATATAATAGTGATATCCTACCATTTCTATATTTTGTTCTCTCCAAGGTATATCTGGATGTCTCCCATCATATGACATTTTCTTTAATTTAATTGCTGCTTCTTTATTATCCGTCAATATACAACCCCCTCTACCCAAAGCCAAGTGTTTTCTAAATTGAAAACTGATATTCATGAAAGTTCCAGGGATATAGCTATTCCTTTTCCATAATACAGCTGCATCAATAATATTATCAGTTAAATAATAATAATCTTTCCAATCTTCATCCTTAAATTCAAAAGTCATATTTAACTTTGATGCTAAAAATGGTACTGATATGTAAGTTCTTTTAGGTACTTTAATTGAACCTATATGTTCATGTCTTAAACATAATTCAATCCCATGAGTACAACAATCTACTGCTACAGCATAAGATGAACCAAAAAATTCAGCTATTTTATTTTCAAATATTTTTATACTCTCAAAACTCATTATATAAGATAAAAACTTTTAAAACCCTCATGATTAAAAAATTGAGCTGCATTAGTAAACCCTGAATATGTTCCTAAAAGAGATTGACATTTAGAGAGAAGTTTTGCTTGAATTATACATTCTTCACCTAATCTTTTTCTATGGTTAAGATCATTAGATGGAGATGTTAACCACCAAGGTTTATATTTATTATTAATTTCTTCATCTGTTTGAGTTGTTTTCCTAAAGAAATCTTTTAAGTAAATAGTTTGGGGGTTTATTTCTAAAATATTGTTTAATATTTCGTTATCATCTGTAACTAAAAATATATTATCAATATCAGGATGGTCATTTAAAAAATCTTTGATAATATGCCCCCACACATTAGAATTTACTTTTGGATACTCTTTATGGAATTTTAACATTTCAGTACCTCGTGCCATAACCCCTAAAATATTTTTATTTGCAAAATATCTTTCAAATAATGTATTTATTTCAAGTGTAATATAAGATTGTAATTTACAATATTTTAAATCCATTTCTCTAGCATAGGGTAATGATGGGTTTTGATGAAATTGATTGGGTACATGAGAAATATTACTATAATTAACTTCTATATTAGGACATTCTTTAATATTAAGAGGTTTATCTTGTTGAAACCACCAATCCCAAGGATTAATATTTAAATCTTCTGCTGTTAAGGTTTCAAAATTAAATGTTGGATTCCACCAAGTATTCGAATTATCTACATAGGGGAATAATTTATGATTATGATGTAAATCTAACATAGTAGACATTACACCAAAATAATTACTAAAAAACCCAGCACTAGGAGTTCCTTCAAAATGTATTCTTCCGTAATTCATTATAAGTGTTTTTTCATTGCAATGTTATTAACTTTAAAACCATTTTTATAATAAAAATTAATTAATGATTGATCACAAGTTAATGTTATTCTATAACATTCTTTACTATAACCAATTTTTACTAATTCTTTAATAAGTTTTACACCAATATTTTTTCCTCTAAATTTTTTATCTACAACTATATCTTCTATATGACCTGCTAATTCTCCTCTTATTTTATTTTCTATAACTATACTCCCATAAGCAATAATTTGATCATTATGTAAACCTACAATAGCATTATTAGAATTATTTGATACAAATCTATTCCAACATACTTTTTTATCTCTAATTGTTCCTAATAATTCTGTTAGTTGATTTAAAAGATAATAAACATCCTTCCAATCTTTTTCCTCTACAGGTCTAAACTTTATAGTACTCATTGTGGTATTTTTTAATTATATCTATTGGATCTATTGGTTTATAATCTGGATCCATTAGTGGTAAAATTTTATTCCATTCATGATATACAGTATTTCTATTCCATAATGCTTTTTGTCCTTTTCTTAAAATATTATTATATTCCTTATCTGTAATAGAATTTATTTTATTTACAGCTTCTTCTACACTATTAAATGTAATGATTTCATCTTCATTAAAATAAGTATCTAAATCAGGAGCTGGTTCTGTTAACAAAACAGCTTGAGAGGGGATTTCAATTACTCTACCTTTTAATTCATTTCTAGTTCCAATAGCATTAGAACTAAAACATAATGAATATTTTGATTTTGCTAAATTTTTTTTCATTTCATCATGAGTTAAAAATTCTTCTTGAGTAATACTACAACCTAACTGATTAAACTGGGATATTTTGGATCTTCTATCACCATGTAATCCTCCATAATGTTGAACATTAATAGATTTATTATTTACATCTTCAGTACACATAGTATTAGGGTTGAATCCCCATTTCATTTTTAAAAATCCTTCCTCAGGTAAACCATCTCTTAAATACCACTCTTTTATCCCTTCAAATGTAATAATCCCATCCACAAAAGGTATCCAATGTTTTAAATTAGAATCATGAAATCTATAAGCATCACTTGATAAAAGAAATACTTTACACAATTCTCTTATTCTATCAAATTCTTTATGAACTCCTACTAAATAATTAGTATGAATAAAAAAATCAGCATTAAATTCTTTTACAGTATTGTATAAATCATCAATATTATAATCATCATAATCATAATATAACACTTCATATCCTAATCTATCTAAAACCCCATACCAATAAATTATAGCTGAACTATAATCATTTAAATTTTTATTGTGTCTGTGTCTTAAAGATAATACTACTTTTTTATTTTTCATTAATAAAAGTCTTATCTAATTTTTGTCCTTCATAAGGACCTGTTTTATATTCATATACAATAGTATTATCTTCTAATATTTTATAGGTATGACCTCCATATAAAGTATAACTAGCATCCCCAGCTTCTAAAATAGGTTCTGCTATTATTTTATCATCTATATCATAAAATATACATTGTACCTTTCCTTTAATTACAACCCAAGATTCTTGAGCAATTTGTTCTTTATAATGTCTATCTTTTGTAATATGTTTATGTGGTGGGAATGTTTTACCTTTTTCCATTTCTAAAGTAGCACATTGAATAAAATTATTTTCAGGTACAATTTCAGTTCTACCTTTTATTTCTGATAGTCTATTTACAATATGTAATAGTCTGCCATCTACTTTTGAATATATTTTTTCCATTATAATATTGAGTGTAATACTATTTGATGAACACATTCTACCACACCATAATCACTTGAGTCAACATGCCATCTCCACATAGGGTTCATATTATTTAATTTATTATTACTATTAAAACCAGTTAAAGCTAAATATGTTATATTATTATTTTCACAGTATTTAGCGGCATTAACTATATTCATAGAATTTCCTGATGATGAAATTAAAATAACTAATGTATCTTTTTCAGTAAAATCATCTAAGAATTCTACATATGCCTTATCTCTACCATAATCATTTATATAACAAGTTAATCTTGAAGGATCGGAAAAACTATAAGATTTTTTTTCTAAAACTTTAGTATAATCTTGAGATATATGAGATGCAATTGAATTACTACCCCCATTTCCTATTATAATAATTTCTTTATGATTATTTATCCAATACCATAAACTATTTTTAACATCTTCTGTTACCTTATTTATTTCTAATCGTAATTTATTTAAGTTCATCTAGTACCTCTTTTAAGTTGCTAATAACATATTCTTGTTCTTCTCTTGTTATTTCAGCATAAAATCCTAACCACATACCATTATTATGATACTTCATAGTTTGGGGTAATTCTGTATTATCATTATAAGCAGGTTCAACATGGATTGCTTGTATATCCCACTTACAACCAATATTTCTTTTTCTTAATAAATCTACAACTTGATCTCTGTTGTATTTATCATCTAAAATTAAATGATAATTTTGCCAATTATATCTTGTGCAATAATCAGGAACAACATTACCAATAGAAACTCCATAACCTCGTAGTTGTTCATTAATTAAATAATTATAATATTCACCCGCTTCATCTCTTAATTCTATTTCTTCATCAAAAAATCTTATTTGAGATATTCCTAAAGCACAAGGAATATCAGCCATTTTAAAATTGTTACCTATAAAATCAAATTGTTCTTTAAGTAAAAATTTAGCTTTATCTCTAGCTAAAGGAGAAATATTAGTACCAAATGCTCTATAAGATTTTAACCATTCTGCTATATTTTTATCTCTTACAACTATCATTCCACCTTCACCTGTTGTTAAACATTTTCTAGCTTGAAATGAATATGTTACTATATTATTACTATTTCCAATTTTTTTACCTTTATACTCACTACCCAAAGCACATGCTGAGTCTTCTATAATAGGAATATCTAACTCCTTAAAAGCATCTAAATCACAAGGAATACCCATTTGATGAACTAAAATAATGGCTTTAGTATTAGGTGTAATTCTAGATTTTATATCTTCTATATAAGGAACACCATATTCATTTACATCACACCAAACTGGGGTTCCACCTGCATTATTAACTGCAAATCCACTTGCAACCCAACTCCAAGAAGGTACTATAACTTCATCAGTTGATTCTAATCTTTTACCTCCATTAATAGCTAATAAACCCATTTCAATAGCTACAGTCCCATTAGATACTGCTACATAATATCCCTCAGGATCATTATTATATTCTTGAATACAATCTTCAAATTCCTTTATACGAGGACCACCACTAATCCATCTTGATTCTAATACTTCTTTAATTTTTGATAATGCTGCTTCTTCTTTAAGATAAGGTTTTCCTAATGGTATTTTCATAATTTATTTTTTATTTATAACATTTATTAATGACCAAATATTTAAAATATTTACATTTGGTTTTTCCCCCAATATAAAAAATTCTAATTCAAGATCCAAATTTGACTTGGAAGTAGTTGTGATTTTTTTACAAGTACCTTCAATAACTTCATTATCAACATAGTGGGTATTATCATAATATAAATCATCATTTTCCCATATAAAGCTTCCTTTGTCTCCTTTTATAATAATTTTTCTTTCCTTTATAGGATAATTCCAAGAAGAATAGAAATGACCAGGTATTTTTCCATCTAATTCTAGATATAAAGAGCTACTTTTTATAGGTAGGTTAAATTCACTAAAACTAGATTGTTGTCCTATTTTGCACTCACCAAATAAATCTCTATAAATATATAAATCGTGAATCATATAATCTTCTAAAATAGAGACATCAGATCTAACTTTAGGACCCATTGATGCTCTAATACTTTTCCAATATTGAGGTTTTCCTATTTTATTTAAATTATTTTTAATATACTGGTATTCATCTGAATATAAAAATATATATCCAGGGAATGCATCTTTAATTAATTCTGCATCTTTTATATCAATCCCACATGGTTTTTCTACTAAAATATTTTCTTGTGGGATATTTAATTGATTTACAATTTTACTATGAAGTTTAGCATTTACTGCTAAAATAACATGAGTATATTTAATGTTTACGTCATTTATATCATTAAACAACGGTATATCAACGTCTATAACAGGTAAAGGATCAACAACACCCACTAAATCGTATTTAGAATTTTTAATTGTTTTATACCAATTTTTCCCCCAATAACCACAACCTATTAATAATATTTTTATATCTCCCATACTGTTACTCCTTTATTGTCTATATTAATTTTTATTTTATCTGCATATTTTACTTGATAATAATCATCAGGGTATTCTAATTCATCTGTTATTATTAAAAAATACCCACCACCTCCAGCACCACATAATTTATGAAATATTATTATATTATCTTTATCTAAGATATTATCTAAAGTAGATAATTCTTTATTATTTAATATTTCATTTGATGTTTGTTTTTTAATGTTCCAAGAATCACTTAATAATTTAAAGAATTCTTTGGAATTATCAAGTGATTTATAAGTTTTATCTACTAATTTTAATAAAGGATAACTTTTTTTAATATTAATAGTTTTAAGAATATTAGTTGACGATCTTTTTACTTCTGTATTATGTAAATATATTCCCTTATGAGATAAAGGTAATTCAATAAATTTTACATCAACATCCCCATTAAAAATCATTAGTTTAGGTGATGGTAAACCACAACCATAAGTATCTTGATAACCCGTTAAGGGATTAAAATTTAATTCTATTTCATGAGCTATTTTACATATTTTAGCTTGTGACCATTTTAATCCTTTAAATTCACATGCAGCAGCAACTGCAGCAACCATATATGAGGAAGATGCTGCTAAACCACTACCAGTTGATGGGATATCTGCATTAAAAGCCATTGTTAATGGAGGTAATTTAAAATATTTAATTAATTCCCTTGCTATATCATTTTTTATCTTATTTGGATCAATTACATTTTCTCTTTTAGTATAATTTATTACATATTTTTTATCATATCTTTTAGATAAAGAAATATATGTGTATAAAGATATAGGAAAACTAATTACTTGTCCATACCCATATTCATCAATAAAAGACTGTAAATCAGTAGATCCTCCTACTAATGAAACTCTTAGGGGGCATTTAGATATTATCATTTTTTAATTTTTTTATAACCATAGGATTACCAGTAACAAAACTATTATCTGGGATATCCTTATTTACTAATGTTAAAGCTCCTATTATTACATTGCTACCGATAGTTACTCCTTTAGTTACAATACTATTAGCTCCTATTTGTACATTATTACCAATTTTAACAGGTGCCATTCTTATGTGAGATCCTTTTTTAGAATCTTTTTCCCAATTGTAAGCTCTAAATTTACTAGAGTCATGAGTGTAAACATGAACCCCAGAAGATAGTGTAACTTTATTTCCTATTTCTAATCCCCCTGAACCATCAACTAAACAAAAATATCCAACCCATATATCATTACCAAATTTAATATATTCTTTTCCTCTTACTATACTAAACTCATTCCAAGGACCTACTTCATTATTTAATTTATCCCAATTATTTTTTATCATTCCAAAATTGAGTTTTAATTTTAGTATCCTCATGGAGATTCATAACATGACCTCCCATAGGATTTGGATCTATTTGTAACCAATAATCACAATTTTCATTGCCTAAATAATATAATATTTCTAAATGTTCATTTAAATATCTTACATGTTCCAAAACATTTTTTGAATAGATATAGTCAAATTTAATATCTTTTGGTAATTCTTTAAAAGTTGTTATTATTTTTACATTTGGAAAAGATTCATATCTTTTTTTAAGAAGAGATGATATGCCTAAATTAGCTTCAAGTAAATATAAGTCTACCCCATCAATATCTCCACTCCAAGGGGTACCAGATCCAGCACCAAAATCTAATACTGTTTTATCTTTCCAAGCAGGCCCACAAATTTGAGTTTTAGATGACCAATTCCCATATTCATCTGCATATTTATATATTGCTAACCATTCTTTCGGGGTACATAAAGAATTAGAGTTATTCCAATTGCTCGCTCCTTCACCAGCATAATTGTTATCTTTATACTTAGAACGAAATTTTTTATATTCTTTAAGAGTAGAACATTCACTTACTAAATCTATTAATTCATTTAATTTTTTTTCGTCTCCGTATTTTTTTATTTGGTTTTTATTATATTGTACGTATTGGTATTCCATTTTATTTTTTATTTATCCACTTATTAGTATTAATAATCCCATCTTTAAGGTTATATTTAGAACCCCATCCTAGTTTTTTTAATTTTGTTGTATCTCCAACTCTTTTATTTTCTATATCTGTTCTATTTTCAGGAACTATTTCAATATTTAATTTAGTATTAGTTACATCTTCAATTGTACTGATTAATTCTGTTAATGTTACTCCATTTTGAGTAGACACATTAAATACTTCTTTATTAGAGTTAAATGTTGATAATATAATAGCATCAATAACATCATTAACATAAACTAAATCTAATATTTTTTCATCCGGATTCCCAAATACTTTTATATTTTTATTATTATTTTTTATATTATTTAACCAATTAAATATTACTTCAGTATATGCTCCTTCACAATCCATTCCTACCCCATATACACTAAAAAATCTATTAATAGTATAATCTAAACCTACCATATTATCATAACTACGAATTAAATTTTCTGTATAATATTTTCCAGCTCCATATATTGTATGAGGAGTACAAGGGTCATCTTCTTGTATAGGTTGACGTTTGGGTTTATTATATACACTAGCTGTACTAGAAAAGAATAATTTAATATTATTTTTAGCACAATAATTAACTACATTAAACCCTCCAGATGCTATATAATCATGTCCTTCTTTGTTATAAGTAGCACACCTATTAATTCTAGTTGCTGCTAAGTGAAAAAAATGAGTTACATTATTTAATTTAGTAAAATCAAAATTACAAACATCACCATAAATAAACTCAATTTTTTTATCTTTAGATATATTTCTTAAACTATTAGTTCTTACTAAATTATCTATTATATAAACTTTATTAAAACCTTCTTTAAGTAATCTTAAGGATAGATGTCCTCCTATAAAACCTGCTCCCCCACTTATTATTGCATTTTTTCTTTCCATAGTTTTATATATTTTTCTTTTATTTTTTGTAAATAAGGAGGTCTGTGGTCCTTATTTTTACTTTTTTCACTATGGCTTATTGAATGGTCTGATATTCTATATAACCATAAAGGAGTCGGTTCATAATACCCTTTAATCCCAAAAAATAACATTCGTGCCCAATATTCAAAATCTCCAACCCCAAAAAATTCATCAAGTGAAGGGAGACCTATTATATTATGAATTTCTTTTCGATATAAAGTTCCAGGAGCTAATAAATTATTATTAGCTCTTGTTACTTCATTATTTTGTACACCAAACCACTCTTTAAATCTATCTAAGGGATTTGAATAATCGGGTTGAAATTGGGGAGAAATCATAGGTCCCTGTTGGTTTAAATTTTCATCAGTTCTTATACCATTACAACTAAAGAACATTATTTCTGGGTTTGAGAAAACTTCTTTTACCTTTTTATAAAAATCAACTACAAAAACATCATCTTGTCCTGTATTATGTATAATATCTCCTTTTAATAATGGAATTGCACCCATCCAACCACCACTACATTTTCCCATTCCATAATTTACTTTGCTATAATGGTATTCAACCTTATCATTTAAAAGATTTTTAATATCATTATATATATCTTTATCACCTTTATCATTAAAAAGAATATATTGATAATCAATCTCAGCTTCTTCTAATGCTAGGATATTATATTGTATAGACTCATTTATATGAGGATTAATTTTATATAAATTATGTATTATTGATATTTTCATTACTTTGCTGGGTTTCCTTTTACTATTGAATTATCTGGTACATCTTTGGTTACAACCGCACCAGCTCCTATTACTACATTATTTCCTATTTTTATAGGTAAAATAGTTGCATTACTTCCTATTCTTACATTATTGCCTATTTTAGTTTTTCTCTCAATCCATTTTCCCTTTTCTTCGGTAAAGTTATCATTTACAAACATAACCCCATGGGCTATAAAACAATTGTTACCAATTTCAACACTACTACAAACAAATGAATGACTACTTATTCTTGTATTATTTCCTATTTTTACATTATTTTGTATTTCAACAAAGGGACCTATAAAACTATCTTTTCCTATTTTACATCCATATAAATTTACAGGATTTATAATTTTTACACTATCATGTATTTCAGGAGCATTTAATTTGGGGTTTTGGTTGTCTACTATTCTTTTTCTTAAGTTAGTAGTTGAATGGTTGTGATTTCTATTATGAAAATATATAGGAGCTAAATCAAATCCCGTTATTTTATCTTTTAAAACTTTCCAATCTGACCCCATTATTCTAATATCTGGATTTATGTTATTAATTAATTTAATTAAATCCTTTTCTGTTGAATATGTTCTAACTTCATCAACATATTTTATTGAACTAACCATTAACAGTCTTTCTTCTAAAGTTTGAATAGGTTTATTTTTAGAAGTAGGCCTATCTATAGTAGGATCTATTTGCAATCCTACAATTAAATAATCACAATGGTTTTTACAATCCTGTAGCATTAAAATATGTCCAGGATGTAAAAGATCAAATGAACTACAAGTAAATCCTATTTTAGAGTGTTTCATAAAACTTATTTTGCTTTTCTTGACGTTTAATATCTTTAGGGTGATATAAACAATACTCTTCATTACTTGGTAGATCAGCAAATTTATTATAACCTACCAATTGTTCATGAACTGGCTTTACCCATTTAATATTCTCAGGATCATTTTTATAAATTCTCATCTGTTTATCAGGGAAGTTTACCCAACTTCTATCATTAAGATTCCATCCCCATTTTTGAATATGTTCTGTAGTTAATCCTTTTACAGTATTAATTCTAGAAACCCAATAAGCTTCAACTTCAGGATTATTTTCTATCATCCAGGGTAAACCATCAAATAAATACTCATTTGGACATTCATCTGCATCAATTAAAAATATCCAATCTCCATTACACATCTTAGTAAGGTAATTTTTTTGTTGTGCAAAATCATTATTTAATGGGTTTGAATGCCAAATAAAAGGAGATTTAGTATTTACTGATTTTGATCTTAAATACTCATCTACTGCTTTAGAGCCATTTTGAGAATCAAATAAAATAACAATTTCATCTTCTTCACGTTTATGTTTTGTTAAAAAATCTACTAATCTTTGTAATTCATTTATTTCATTACAAACGGGGATTGCATAACTTATTTTCATTTTTAATTTATTCAGGTAATACTCCAATATACGAAAGTGCATCTATATAGCCACGTTCTGGGTCAAAAGACTTTAGATTTTCCATATCCATTCTATGTTTGTAATATTCTCCTGATTTTCCAGGAATTGGGAATTTTATCTTTTCTTTTTCACTAACTTCAACTGCTTTTACAGCAGCCCAAGACCAATTATTTTTATCTACACCATTAGCAAATACCATACCTAATTCTGGTTGGTTTATAGTATTAGGTACCCAAATAAGTTCTGTTTTTGGATCAGTCCAAGATAAATCTTTATATAATTCAGGGAGAGTTTGTAATTGTTCTTCATAAAAATCAGATCCTAATATCATTAAAGTGTTAGTCCAAAACCCACAAGATAAACTAAAATAATTAGTTATATCTTTTGATATTTCCATTTTATAACATAAATCCCCACCACTTTTAGGACAGTTTACAATTTCATCATAATTCATATTTATACTTTTTTATTTATCTGTTAGTAAACTTTTTTTAATTTAGGTAATTTTAATTTAGGTAATTCTTTTTTATCTTCTATTTTTTTAAGTTTAGGTAATGCTAATTTTACTTGTTCAGGAATATTAACATTATCCTCTAATATTGTGTTTATTTTAGCTTTCATATTTTCAAAAGCAAAATAAGTTCTACTATGGTACCCTTGTCTTTTTGCTTTTACCAACCAAGCCTTATAATTATCAAATATTTCTTTATAAGATCTATATATTTCTTGAGGATTAGGTTGAAACCATTTAGACTCTGCTATTATTACATCTTTTTGTTGGGCAGATTGATCAACATTAGTTAAAGTACCTTGTAATAACAATGTAAAATCGTTTTGGAGAAAATCTAATTGACCAGACCATCCCGAACATATAATAGGTTTATTTACTAAACTAAATTCTAATAATGGTCTTCCAAACCCTTCACCCCTAGTATGAGATACCATTGCTTTTATTTTAGGATGATTATATAATTCATTCATTTCTTTATTAGAAAAATTACCATGTAATATATAAACATTAGGTAATTTACCTCCCCCACATGCTCGACGAACTGCATCTACTCTTTTCATTATTTCTCTTCTATCCATATAAGATGAATTAACTGAACATATTTTAAGTATTAAAGCAGGTTGTTTCTTTTTGTTTTTAAAAACACTATAAAATGATTTAAGGGTAACACCTATATTTTTTCTATCTTCACCTATATTCCCTTGCATCCAATGTCCTACAGATAAAAAAGCAAAATCCTCAGGAATAGAATTAATGTCTTTTAGTAAATTTAATTCTTTAATTTCATCTTCTTTTATAGGTTTATATAAATTTAAATTAGCACCTTCTAATAGTACTTCTATTGGTTTTTCTATTGATATAACACCTATTTTTTGATTTGTTTTTTGATCTACTTTATCGTATTTTGATTGTAAAAATACTTGTTTTGAATGTTCTGAGGAAACTATATTTAAATCCATTCTATTCATACCTTCAACCCAAGGTGCAGCACATAAAGTAGTTTCTATTCCTGCTGTAAAACCTATATTATATTTTCCTACAGGTGTAAACTCATTAGGTACTGTAATTTGAGCCCAAATATCTGGTTTTTGGTCAATGCCACCAATCATATGGTTTCTTAAAAAATGCCATTCAGGGTGATCATTAACAAACCCAAAAGAACAACTACCCCATCTTTGGCCTAAAATTTTAACATCGTATTTATCTAATTCTATTATAGATTTAACTAAATCTCTTGATCTTGCTCCATATCCACTATATGTGTCAATTGGGCAACTTATAACAAATGTATTTTTCATATTTAATAAACTAATTTATGTGGTAAAATTCTTTTTTCAAAATCTGTGTCTTTTATAAAATTATATTTTTCTCTTGGTTTCCAGGTTTGGAATAATTCTTCCATTCCTTCTATAACTCTGTTCGTCATTATTTTAGATGTAAATCCAGCTTCTTTACTATGAGCCCAATCATATCCTTTCTTTCCTACTTTTTTTCTTTTTTCATCATCCATTTTATATAATTTCATTATCTGATCAACTACATCATTAATATTATGATGATCATCGTATATATAAGGGGTTGGAGGAGATCCTACTAAAGTACTTGCAGCTGTGTAAACAGGAAATGCCCATTCACCATGTTTTTTGTATTTACCATGATGGTTAGAAGGAAATTCACCATTAAATTCAATCCAATTCCCATCTTCATCCTCAAATCTCATTTGATCTTGCATACCTCCAGTAACAGCGGCAATAAAAGGTGTACCTGTTAACATAGCTTCAGTTAATGATAATCCCCAACCTTCAGCATTAGAAATTTGTATAACACCATCAGCTGAATTATACATTAAATTCATTTCTTCTGTTGCTAATTTATGTTGTAAAATTCCTACTCTACAAATTTTAGGATCACAAAAATATTCTACAACAGCATTTAAATCTGTTCCATGTTCAAATGTAGCTTCTGTTTTTAACGTAAGTTGACATTTTACAGCTTCTTCAGGAGTTAATTTATCTATAAATAATTTCCATGCCATTATTATGTTAGATATTTGCTTTCTTCTAATATTTCGGGAATTAAATAATAAATGAAAATTATTATCTTGAGATAAACCTATATTTTCTTTAAAAGTTTTTACTTCAATATCATCTTTTTCTAATATATTAAATTTATCACAATTTAGACCATGGGGGATATATTTAAATATTTTATTTTTTCCTTTTTCTCCTAAAACAAGTTTATTTATATTAACAGTTTGTTTTGAAATACCCATTAATAAATCACAAGATTCGTAGAATTCTTTATTATACATTGGAGCAGGATAATTATCCCAAATATTAAGATAGGCTATAGGTATTTTTCTTCTAATTTGATCTTCATTATGGAATAACCAAGAAAAATATCTAGGATCTGTTATTAAAAATATTGCATCTGGTTTTTCTCTGTCTAATACTATATTTAAAATATTTATGTCTCCATAACCCTTAACAGGATATAACATAAGATACGGATCTTCTTCATCTGTATGATGTTGTTTTACTTCTTCACTCATATCTACAACTTTTCCTTGATCAGGATGTTCAACAGCCCCAGCCATTTGACACCAATTATATCTATTTAATGAATTTATAACAATTTCTCTTCCTACTTGAGCAACACCAGAATGAACTCTAATATCATCTGTAATAAGGAGAATTTTTTTTCTATCTTCTTTTTTAATGTAACCTTCTTTCATTTTTATTTATTGATTAATTTCTAAATTACTGTGATTGTGTATTTTTTTTCTAAAATCTTCATCTGTAAGATATAAATGAATAGCTCTATCAGATAATTTCTGAAATGAGAATTTACGTCTTACACATTCAATCTTAAAATTTTCAAATAAATTACTTTTTACTTTTACACTTGTAAGTGTCATATTTTTCTTTTCAGCCATAGTTTTAATTATTGGTTTATATTTGTCTATACGTATATGTGGATTATAAATTTTTACCAAGGACATTACATAATTTTGCATCTTCTTTAAAAGGGCAAAAGAAGCAATTCCATTTCGACGGTCTTGGAACGTGAAGTGTTTCTTTGTATCCTGTATAGTTAAATGCTTCATTTATAAATTCATTTAATATTCGTGTTGCTTTACTTATTTTATTTTTTCCTGATGCTGGTGTAAATGTTTGTATTCGTTTTTGAGGATATTCCCCACCTTCATATACTTTTCTTCTAACAATTAGGAACTCAATATCAATACTCTTTTCTGCTAATCCAAATTGTTCTGCAAAGAATTTTTTATATAAAACTAGTTGAAAGTGCTTTTCTTCATCCTTTTTAGCATATGAATTCCACCCTTTAGTACTTGTTTTAATATCGATTATTTGAAAAGTATCTGTAGGTTCATGGTACATTACAACATCTAAGAAGCCATTGTATATAACGTTTTTATACGCGTTATTAGGCATAACTGATATGGGTACCTCACAACCTACTAAATGCCATCCTTTTTTACTAAAATACTTACCTTTATGTTTTTTAAAATACCTTAATATTTTAACCCCATCATCATAAAATTCTCTTATTTCTTCTGATGTACTAAAATGTAAATTTTTATTTTTCTTATATTGGATAAGATATTCTTCCCTTAGTTTATCCTCTAATAATTCTTCTACATTTTCTCTATCTGCTGCAGCTCCACTTTGTTCATACATTACATCTAAATAATATTGTAAAACTTCATGAAATGCAGTCCCAAATACAGTATGAATACTAGGGGAATGTTTTTTATGTCCCTCTTTATATTGAAGAGCCCACTTTTGAGGGCAACTTCTAAACATTGAAAGCTGAGAGTAAGAAATATTTTTCTGATAACCATAATTGATAGGCTCAGGTTTATAATTTCTTATTATCTTTACAATTGGGGGGATTTTTTTAGCCAAAACATTATTTTTTCCACTTATTTCTCCCTACTAATAATCCAATAATACCGTAATTAGCTATATCCATAAAAGTATCTTCCATCCCTTCACCTTTAACAAATGCTCTACCATTTAATAATAAATTTTTTAATCTACTAATTTTATCAGTTAACCTAATAGCTAAACCAGTTAATGAGAATTTTTTATCATTCTCATCATGTAAAATATCTCCTCCTAAAGCTATGTTATTTAAACCATAATCCATATGTTTAGCAGCAAACATAGTATACATTTCCAATCCTATCTTTTTATATTCCTCAGATAATTCTGGGTACTCAGTTTCGAATAATTCTACTATTTCTTTCTTATTCATTTTTTCCATAATACTTTTCTATAGTTTCTAATCTCTCTTCAGCTGATGCTAATAATTTTAAACTTTTTGTAGCATCTTTAAGAAAATCATCTGAAGTATGGTCTCCTATTCCTACTGCACATTCAGTTAGTAATTCTAATGCCATTAATGCTTTAGATTTATCTGCTTCTGCTTGAGTTTTAAGAGCCGTTATTAATTTATATTGTGCCATTTTATAATTTTTTTGTTATTTTTTTAATTTCTTTATCATTTATACCTAATTTAATGAGAATTTCCTTAATATCCTCTTTACTTAAAAGATTTACATATTCATTTGCTTCTACAAAACTACATTCAAAATATTTTACCATAGGTTCTAATATTTCTTTTACATTTTGTTTTGTTTTTGACTTAATGTATCTTAAAAACATTTTTTTTCTAGGAAGCATTTCACAATAAAAATTGTAAATTCCTTTTTTATCTGTTGGAGAGAATTTTTGAGCTAAATTAGCAATTTCTATGTAACCTTGATACATTGATACAAATCTATGTACCATATAAGCATTAAAATTCTCCCAAGAACTTTCTTCAAAGCTATCTAAACTAGACTTTTTATCAGTTAGTTCATTTAGCCATTCAAATACATTTTTAGGATTTAACAAGGACATCTTTATATTCCTCTCTTAATTCCTTAGGCATTGAATCTTCTAAAATTTTATTTGTATCTGGGTCATAAAATACAGGTATAGGCATAATTGCATCTGAATCTGTTCCAGTTACAAACTTTGATACTTTACGCAGTAAAGCTCCTTGTTGCCAAATTTTATTTCCATTTTCAGTTTCAATGGATGTTGTGTTTTTTAAATCGATGTTTGGTTGTTGTCCGTTTTGCATAATTAATTATTTTAATATTTGTGGTTTAATTGTTTCTATTATTTTTGAGATTAAAGCCATACAATTGACTTCTTTATCTATTCTAAAATTTGATTGATATGAATATTCATTCACATAAAAGGCAATCATACCTTCTTTTCCTGGGGCGTATTCAGATGAGTTATCATATAAAAATCTATACAATCCTTCAAAATCCTTTACATTAGAATCTGCTACTATTTGCCTAATTGTTCTCCAATTAGGTTTTTTTAATTTTAATTCTTCTAATATTTTATTTTGATAATTACTTTCTACTAATACATCATTATCAAGTTTTAATGTGTTATCTACCGTAGATACTTGTATAGTATTAAGCATTTTACGGACATCAGGGTAGTTGTTGTTAACTACAACTGCTAAATCATTTACGTGTACTTTAATGTCTTCTCTATCAGTAATACCCTTTAAATGTTTAACAATATCTAATTTACTAGGTGGAACTATTTTTAAAGTTTGACATCTAGATTGTAAAGGATCAATTATACGTTCTACATAATTACAAGTTAATATAAATCTAGTTGAACGAGAAAATGTTTCAATTACATTTCTTAAAGATGCTTGAGCCATTATAGTTAAAAAATCTGCTTCATCTAAAATAACAATTTTTAATGATTTAAAAGACATTGTACTAGCAAATCCTGATACTTTATCTCTAATAGTTTCAATCCCTCTTTCATCAGAAGCATTAATATATAATAAATCACAATCAATATTTTTAGCTATTAATTTAGCTAATGTTGTTTTACCTGTACCTGCAGGTCCATAAAATAATAAATTTTGAATATCATTTTTTGATATATAACTTTTAATAGTATCTTTGATACTTTTATTCCCTACATAATTATCTATATTAGTAGGTCTGTATTTTTCAACTAATAGGGTGTGATTTTTCATGACGTAAATATACGAAAGTTATTTTGGGAAAACAAATTATTATGCGCCTTGTTTAAATTCTCCATACATACTAAATTCTTTTGGTTCTTCTTCAGGTATTTCATACTGATGTGTTTCAATAGCATATAATTTACTATCTAAAGGGGATAATCTAAATTCACAAGGATTACCGGATGCCTTAAAATGGGCTTCTAAAGCATCAGTTAAAGTATCATGTACTATTTTTTTCTTATCATCTACTAAAGTCCACTTGTCTCCAGGTGGTACTCTAGTAGCAATAAGCTTATTATGTTCAGTTTCTTTTATTTCCATATTACATTCCCATTCCCATCATTGATGGGTCCATTTGTGGTTGTGGAGTATCTTCTTTAGGTTCATCAACAACTATACATTCTGTAAGTAATACAGTTCCAGCAACAGCAGCAGCGTTTTCAAGAGCTGTTCTTGTTACTTTAGTAGGATCAATAATACCTGTTTGTTTCATATCTTCAACATTATCTGTTTTAATGTTATATCCAGCCCAAGTATCATTACCAGAATCAACTAAATGGTATTTACCTATCATTTGGGCTTCAACTGAATCTTTACCGGCATTAACTAATATTTGTTCAAATGGTTTACCACAAGCTTTATAAACAATATTTTTACCTATACATTTTTTACATCCTGTTAGTATAGTTTCTCTAGCATATAATAAAGCTGCTCCTCCTCCGGGTACAATTCCTTCCTCAATAGCAGCTTTAGTTGCATGTAAAGCATCATCAACTCTATCTTTCTTTTCATTCATTTCAGTTTCGGTATAACCACCAACATGAATAATAGAAACACCACCAGCCATTTTAGCTAATCTTTCTTGTAATTTTTCAATTTCAAAAGATGATTGTGCTTTATCAATTTGAGTAGTAAGTTCTTCTAATCTTTGTTTAACAGATTCTTCATCTCCTTTACCATCAATAATAGTTGTTTTTTCTTTTGAAATAGTTACAGTACGTGCTTCACCAAACCACTCCCAAGAAAATTTATCAAGTTTCATTCCTTTATCCTTATCAAATACCTGACCTCCTGTTACTGAAGCTATATCTTCTAGGATTAATTTCCTTCTATCACCAAAATCAGGTGCTTTTACAGCTGCTACTTTAATAGTACCTCTAGCTTTATTTACAATAAGAGTTGCTAAAGCTTCACTATCAACATCTTCAGCTATGATTAATAAAGATTTATTAGTATTAGAAACTGCTTCTAACATAGGTAATAAATCTTTTACTGAAGATAACTTTTGGTTTAGTACTAAGATATAAGGGTCTTCTAAAGTACAAGTCATAGTGCTATTATTAGTAACAAAATAATGTGACAAATAACCTCTATCAAACTGCATCCCTTCAACAGTTTCTAAATAAGTATCTCCTGTTTTAGATTCTTCAATATGAACTACACCTTCAACCCCTACTTTATCCATTGCTGTAGCTATTAATTTACCTACTTCAGGGTCATTATTTGCTGAAATAGTTGCAATTTGTTCTAATTGATTTTCATCTGAAATGTCTTCTGATATATTTTCTCTTAGATTATTTATAACTTCTTTTACTGCTTTATCAATACCTCTTTTAATTTCAACAGCATTAGCTCCATTAGCTAAATATTGTAAACCATCTTTAATCATTTCTCTTGCTAAAAGGGTTGATGTAGTTGTACCATCACCAGCTTTATCAGCTGTTTTAATAGATGCTTCTCTAACTAAATTTACACCTAAATTTTCAACAGGATCACTCACACTTATATGTTTTGCTACTGTAACTCCATCTTTTGTTGATATTGGTGATTGGTTAGGTCTTTCAACTACTACATTTCTCCCATTAGGACCTAATGTTGATACTACAGCATTAGCTAATGTGTCAATTCCTTTTACTAATTTATTTCTACCCTCAGGGCCAAATTCTATAATTTTACTCATTTTTATTCTTTTAATGGTTCAGTTTCTTCTAATATTTTTTCTAAATCTACTTCTTTTTTTACTTTAGCTAAAATTTGATTTTCAGGACCAACTAAATAATCCTCTCCATCATGTTGTAGCTTTGTAAATCCTTGAGTTGGTAATATTACTATATCTCCAACTTTGCTTATAGTTTCAATAAATGTACCTGAAATTGTATGCAGTCCAGGTCCTACTGCTATTATTTCTCCATGTTCATTTACATCTTTTCCCATATCAGGAACTACAATTGAACCATACTTAGTTTCTTCAGCTTCAATTGGTTTTACTATAACAGCGTTAAATAATGCTTCTAAATTCATATTGTAATTTTTTTAATAAGGTTATTTAAATTTGATTTAATTTTATTCCATTTATCCAGGTATTCTTGAACAGATGGATATTCTTTATTTTTTTCATTTAGTTGATGTTTCATAATAGCTTTTAAAGCATTACCAAAATCACTATAATGGCCTATAGGTTTTTCATAATTTTTACCTAAACTGCCTTTTTCTAAATATTTTTTTTGTGGTGTTATCACTTCATATGCTGTATAGCAATATGCATCTTTACCTATAAAATAAGGCTCTAATAATGGATCTCTAATAATAGTCATATAACTTTAATTTTTTAATTATGGTATAATATACGAAGAAAATTTGGGTAAACCAACCTAAAGGGCGCGTTTGGTTAGTTAATTTTTAAAACTTTTGGCATAGCTTCTTTTGCAAATGGGATTGTCACAATTAGTAAACCATCATGAAAATTAGCTGTTGCTTTTTTAAGATCAAACTTAGTCCCTACTTTATATCCTAAATTAAAAGAACGTTTTGCTATTCCTCTATGAATATAATTTCGGGAGGGAGAATCTGGTGTTTTCTCCTTATCGTAGTTAAAGGTGATCATGTCTCCTTCTAATTTAACTTCAATGGCTTCTTTAGGAATGCCAGTACAAGCTAACTCAAAAGTTAAACCTATATCATCTTCAAAAATATTAATTGGGTATTGTTGTTTGGCTTCTGTAGCCGGAACGAATTGGGTGTTTGCTTCGAATAAATTTCGAAATAATAGGTCAAACGGATGGTGTGACCTCTCTAAAAAATGTGTACTCATATCACTTTGTTTTTATGCTGTCATTAAGATCAGCGGTTAATAAATAATTTAAAACTTGCGCCCTTAGGTCAATTTATTATACATATGTGGCATCTTCTTTTCTTACCATATAGTATAAAGTCTTTATATCTTCTGATTGGAATTCTAATTTCATAAATCCTTCCTCTGTTAATGAAAGTTTACCACTTTCTAAATCTTTATTTGCTGCTAGTATATTTTTAAATGAATCTGAATTAAAAGGTAATTTTAATTGTTTATTTATTTCTAAATTTTCATCTACAATATATTTAATTTTATTTGAAAAATTATTTAAATCCCCAAATGCAAATTGTACTACAGCTCCTCTATCAGGATCTTCTTCAGTACTAATCATTACATCATTTATATCAGTTAATGCACTTTTTGCTTTAATAAAATTGCTTACAATTTCAGGTGTTAAATCAATTATTACATCATATTCAGTAGGAAAATTAATTGTCCCCCTTTTAGGAACTAATAATGAATCTGCTAAAGAATAAGCTACATTAAATGAATTATCTTGAATGTGTAGTTTAGAATATACTTTATGTTCTTTTTCCAAAGTAAGTAATAATTCCCCATTAGTAACTGATATTAATTTATTTAATTGAGAGGTATCAAATATTGCTATTTCACTATCCTCTACAGGTGAAGTATTACATACTAAATCTCCAGCTATGTCTTTGTGTTCTGAAGTAAAACTAATACTTAATTTATTATTTTTAGTTACCCATCTTACAGATTGTACCAACCCATTTAAATAATATTTTGATATTATTGATTGTAATTTTGATTTATTTATCATTTTATTGTTTTTTTATCCATTTATTATCTGAATCTAAGGTTACTTCTCCTACAAATAATTGATTCCAATATTCAGGTTCAATTAAAGATAAAAATAATTTTTCATCTTCTCTTTGATAAAGATAATATGTATGTCCTTTAATAGGAATAAAACTAAATTCAGATTTATTAACTAATTCATTCCATTTATATAAAGTTATAAGTTTCGCATATTCTTCTTTTAATTCTATAAATTTAGTAGATAAATAATTATTTACATCTACTGATTGTTGGGCTACCCAGGCATTAGTATTTGGTAAATCAATTTTAGGAGCTGCTACACTATCACCATAAGGCATAATCGCCTTATTTTCTGCAAACATATCAGGTTTATCTTTATCTTTATCTTTATTTTTAGTCATATTAAAAATTAAAAAATTTATTTCTATGGGGGTTTAAACTTAATGACCAACCTAGATCATTATAAAATCCCTCTAACTTATTTAATAGTATACTTTCAAACACTTTTTGTCTATCAGCATATTGCTCAATAAATGTACGAATTTGTTTTGGTATATCATAATCTAGGAAAGCAATAGCATCAATTCTATAAGGATTATTTTTTAAATAAATCCACTTAATTTTTTCTCCTTGAGTGATATAACTATACTTTTTATCTAATTTCCAAAACCTTAATAGGTCATTATAAATGATAGAAGCTTTAACAGCAGCAGGTGCTCCTTTACCTATTGAAGAAAACATTTCTCCAGCACGAGCTTTACGTTCTGTAAATTTATTTAACTTTTTAACGGCTTGGGGATTTCCTATTTTTTCTAAAGGTATTTCCCCACTCAATATTTGTCTTCTAAATTCTAATAATTGAGAATCAATCTCATGTTTAGGTACTCCTTTAAGTACTTGTTCTAAACAACTTTTAAAAAATTTACCAAATACAGGGGGGAAATTAGCTTTTTTAAATTCTAATCCCTTTACATCTAATATTTCATTTTCAATACCTTCTTGTTTAGTAATCCATTGTGCATAACGTCTTGTAGCTCTAAAATAAGCTGATCTAATCACACATTCAGTTTTCATTTCTAATCTGTGAGAAGTGACATTAAAACATTCTTTAGCTAATTTATCATAATCATTTGTTATAATATCTTGATATTTAAGTGCTTCTTTTTCTAAAACAGTATCTCGTTCTGAATCAGACATTTCATCAAAGTTAGGATACAAATGTCTTAGTAAGGGTTCTGCATTAAAATAATTGGAATCTGTATCAACATAAGCGCAATAATTTACATCACCTGGGTCGCAAATCCACCATGGAGTATCTTCTAAGTGTTTCATATTTTTCCTTTAATTACTTTATTCATATGTCTATTAGCGCATAAAGCACTTTCTTGGATAATACGCTGACCACTTAATGTAATAGCTTCAGATAACACTACATTACCATATCTAAACGAACCTAATGCAGTAGCACCATATAAACTATTTAATAAAATTTTCATAGTATATTGTTTCATGTGATAAGCAGCACCCAGTTCTTTATTACCTGATTTATATGCTTTTTTCATTTTATTTTTATACAATACTCTTTCATCAAACCATTTATTTAATATAGTTGATAATACTGATTCACGATTTGTACTAAACATAACACCATTTGCTGAGATAGCCCAATTATTTTTTTCAATAAATCCAATTAAATCTCCTATAGTAACTTTAGTACGTTTACGTTTAATGTTTTCGATTAATATTTCTTCTTTAGGATCTTTAGCTTTTAAATCATTTAATCCTAATCTATTATTTCTGTCATCAGCATCAATAATTCTAGCTACCATTGTTTCTTTACCGATATTAACAGTCATAATAATTGAGGGGTATAGTGATGTTAAATCCTCATCAAACATATAATTATATAAACCAGCTTGGGGACAAAATAAATAACCACCAGCATATCCTTTTTTATGAATAGGATTACGATCTTTAGCAGGTGGAATTATTTTTTTACTTAATAAATAAGCTGAAATTGCTCCATCTTGTGTTTTAGTATTAGCATATACTTCACTATAATTATGTTTTCCTTTATGAGCTAGATTTTTTGTTAAAGCTAAATAATCTAATTTTTCATCTAATAATTTTAATATTTCAACATCCACAAAATTATACCTAATAAATTTCTGAATATCAGTGTTAAATAAATCATCTAAATTACCTTCATACTCAATTTTATTCATCCCAACATATTTCTCTCCAATTGCATCTAATCTCATTGAAGGTTCATCTGCCCAACTATATTTTTTATGTAAACGCATATAATCTAAAGATTCAACCCCACATATTTGAATATATTGGTCTTTATACCAAGGTGTTTCTCTTACATAACCTATGGGAGATAAAAATCTAGCAAAATCCTGACCTAAAACATTACATAATCTATAATATAAATAGGGAATATCAAAATAATCACTATTCCATCCTACAATAATATCAGGATCAATATCTCTAAATCGCTCTAAGAATTTACTTAATAATTCAGTTTCATCCCCACAAGGAATAATTTCTTTGTTGTTTTTAGTTTTAGTATGTTTTAATTGTTTTTTTTCATCTAAAATAACAATACCCCACTGGTCCATTTGTTTATCATACCAAGCAATTGATGTAATTCTTTTGGGAGCACTTTGAATGTATTCAGGGGTTAAAGCATCCCCCATTTCACACTCAATATCAAAAAATAATTCTCTATGAGTTGTAGATGGGGTATCATCAATACCATACTTTTCAATTAGAAATTTTTGATGAGCAGGCATATCACCAAAATGAATCCTACTATCTTCATTATTCCAATATTTAGTTTTCTTTAATGGTTCGCCATTTAACCCAGTAAAAGTTGCTTCATGATCAGGACATTCAATGTAAGCTTGATTGTCCCATTCTACTTTTTCATAACCTTCATCTGTCCATAAATGTATTAAATGTTTATTACCTTTAATACGTCTTGCAAATGCTTTTTTATACATCTATTATTTTAAATCTTCTTTGTGAAAAAATTGTTTTAAATCTGGTCTAAAATAGTTAATGGATTTCATTACTTTTCTATCTCTTGTTCTATAAACAACATAACGATTTCCAATTTTCTCCCAATGACAAGCTTCATCTTGTTCTTTAGCTCGTTGGGTTACAGTTAAATTAGCTTCTGCTTCATTAACACAAGATTTAGACATATTTGATGCTTGAACTTCTTGATATGCTTTCCAAATATGACCCTTCAAACCATGTAACATAGTTCCATTACCTAATGAAACATAAGCAATATCACACAATGCATCTAAAACTTCTACAATATCACCTTTTTCACAAGCTTCTTTATATTCAGCTAATTCTTCTTGAATAAAATCATAAACAAACATCCATTCTTTTTTTTCAGGGATTGTTGGTTCGTAATTATTTGGTTTACCAAATGTTTCATTGAATTCTTCTACCTCATTTACAAAGGGTACATTCCAATACTTATTACCTAATTTTTCTTTTTTTTCACTCATAACTTTTTTTTTAAATTTGATGTCCTCCATTATTAATTTTTAAACTGTCAAAAAACTCTTTTCTTGCTAAATTAGTATTTTGTCTAAATACACCTGATGCTTTAGTAGTTACCATACCTGCTCCTTGATGTTTAACTCCTCTACAACTTACACAATTATGTCCTGCAACTATAGTTACTATAACACCTCTATTACCTTCAGTAATATGATGCACAGCATTATGAATAGCTGATGTTAATTGTTCTTGTATAGCTCCTCTTCGCCCAAATAATTCAACTATTCTATTTAATTTAGATAATCCAACTACTTGACCATCTTCTCCAGCTATATAACCTATATGAACTACACCACTAATTGTTTGGTGATGATGTGAACACATAGATGTTAATGGAATATTTCTTTCAATTACAATTCCATCATAACCATCTGAAGGAAAAGATGTTATAGGAGACATAGCTGTATATCTACCAGCCCATAAATCATTTACATAAGCTTTAGCTACACGTCTAGGTGTATCATTTGAATTAGGATCATTTTCCCAATCACAATCTAATGCAGTTAAAAATTCCCCATATGCTTTAGTTGCTTTTTCAATCATTTTTTCCTTTTGTTTATCACTTAAAGGAAAATTAGTTGCAACCCCATTTGCAAAACCTTTTTGTACAACTTCTAATTTTTCATGAATTTTAGCGTTTTTATTTTTTGCCATTTTTATTTATTTTACGTTAATATACGAAAACTTTATTAGAAAACCAAACTATTTTAGGTAATCTTGTATAGTTTCACTATCATCTCTTTCCCAAGGATAAATTATCCATTCGTCTCCTTCATGTACAAAAGCATACATTGTAGGCTCTAAACATGATGTATAAGGTTTATAATGTAATACTGCTGTAGGGTATTCTTTCCCACATTTTTTTAAGGTTTCCCCACTATCACATATATCATCTACTATTAAACACTCCATAGGTTCATAATGTTTAGGAGTATCTATATATTCTAAATCTAAAATATGTGAAACTAAAACGGCAGGAATTAATCCTCCTCTTTTTAAACCATGTACATATTTAATATTAGTATGTGAAGTTTTTATTTGATAACATAAATTATCAACTAATTCTTCAATTTCTTTCCACCCAACATAAATTTTATTTTCCATATTATCTTTTTCCTCCAAAATATTCTGTGGCATGGCCCTCATAAATTAACTGCCTATTAATACTTACTTCATCTTCTTTAAAAATTTCTCCTAAGCATCTCCCATATTTTCCTACACCATGAGATTGAAGAATAAATTCTCCATCACCTAACATTTCTATAAGTCTTGCTTTAGAAGCTAAACCTAATTTTTTTTCTTCTAAATCTCTAGTTCTAGACTCAGGAGCATTAATACCCATCATTCTGATTCTTACTTTTTTCCAAGTGTCAAATCCTAAATCTACAAGTGCGTCAACAGTGTCTCCATCAACTACTCTATCTAATTTTGCGTTATATTTATACATTTTTTATATATTCTTTTAATTTATCTATTAATACTAATACTTCCTCTGGTTCCATAGTTATAGCACAGCAAGTATTTACATTTTCTTCTATTTCTTCTAATATTTCTAATGCTTCTTCTTTAGACACAACGTTCAGTGTTAAAAGCCATAATATGAGATCTACCTGTAAATCTCCAACCTCTATCTCTTACAAAATTCATTACTTCAGGATAGGATTCCATTAAACTTTCTCTAGTATCCCCAGCAGGCATAGCCCAAACTTTATCATCTGGTATGTTACATTCCTTTAGAAAATTTTCTACTTCTTCTACCATAGATAGATCTTTATCTAATACAGGTTTAATATGATAATCAGAATGATATTCAATAGATTGATTTATTGCTTCATAATTTAATCTTAACCTATTATGTGTCTTAATCATCCTTTCATCAACATCTTTCCCTTGGGGTGTTACTGCTCCTAACTTTGGAACAGAATTAGAAAACTTAGGGCTAATAGATAGAAGATTAATAGGATAATCTGTGGGGAGAAAGTGAGAACCTTCAGTTTCAATAGTAATAAATATATTACTCTCATGTGCAAAATGTGTTAATTCGTTTACTAGTTTAGGATGCATTGTTGGAGATCCCCCAGTTAACATCATCTCTTTTATATGGGGATTTTGATCATATACATCTATAATATCTTGAAATGAATATGTTCCTTTTTCAGGGTGAATACTTGTATACCAACTATCACACCATCCCCCTTCGCCAAAAAAACATCTGTGAGTACAGCCTGTTGTTCTAATTACAATAGTTGGATAACCTTGACGACTACCTTCTGATTGTACTGCTGTGTATACTTCTAATACGGGAAGAGTTTTGTTATAGTCCTCTATCCTTTTTAATTGTTTGTGCATGTGTTAATTTTTTAAAGTGGTTTTTCATTCACTGTTAATAACTTATTATTCTGAATAAATTGCTGAGTTTTTATTATGTTCTCTAAATTCTACTTGGGTTACTTTAACTCTATTATTAGTCTCAGTTTGAACAAAATTATTAAGCTTATTATAAATATATTCAGCAAATTTTTCAGCGCCGGTAGCGGGGATTATTCTTAACTGTATACCACCTTTATTGTTATTTCCTAAATTAGGAAGATTATCTAACATTTTAAATTCAGATAATAAAGGATCATCTTCAGCAATTATTACTGTATGGTCAAACATAAAATCCATCCAAGCCTTAGGTTGTTTGCCATCAATTAGGGTTTTAGCTCTTTTCATTCCACCAAAATCCCAAACCCAATTTCTATGGTCTAATTCACCTTTAAACCATACTTTAAATGAAATCCCATACCCATGTAAAAACCTACAATGTGTATCTTTAGCTTTCCATTGACGAAATACAGTACTAAAACCATCAAAAACTTTTGTACTTGTAAACATGATTAATTATTAAACCAATTTAATACTTGTTCTTTAGTCCACCCACCAGCTGTAGTTCTTTTAATTTCATTACCTCCCATATCTGTTAATATTAATGTAGGGATACTTCTAGGATTATACTGTTCTACAAATTGTACATCATATTCAGTATTTATACTTTTTACATTTATACCTTCTTTAGAAATTTGATCCATTACTGGTTTTAATACTTTACAAGGTTCACACCATGAAGCATTAAAAAATAATATTCCTTTATTCATAATTTTATTTAATTTAATTTATACTAATTCTTCTATTATACCTATTACTTCACTTAAGATAAGAAAAGTAACTGCCCAACCCAAACTAAAGGGAATAGCAGCATAACCTACTATCCTAACACCGGATTTTACAAAACTAATTTGTTGGTGAAGTCTTGCATCTGGTAGTTGTTGTTTATTTTCCATGATTTTCTAATAATTGTTTAACATGATTTTCTGCTATTTTATAATCTACAGGACCTGTTTCATCAGCATATTCTGCAGGATCAGGTCTTCCTAATTTAATAAATGCCTCTATTCTTTCTACAGAAGATGCTGATTTATAATCTGAGTACCACTTCCATGCATTTGTTTCAGGACGATAGTAATGTTTAATAGGTTTATAAGAAGTGTGAGTTCTTTTATAAACTTCATCAAAATCTAAATCTAATATTTTACATGCAGATTGACCATCCAATAATATATCATATTTATCTCCATCTATAAAAGGTGTATAATACTTTACTTTATCAGCTTCCCAATTACCTTGTTTAAATGCTTCATAATCTGCATCTCTAAATTCTTGTCTACAATCAGGATAAATTGCATGATCACCAGCATGAATACCCATTGCAATATCTACGTTAC
>Ga0209535_1000094_pt1 | contig 53030 bp, 72 predicted proteins | sample LinPmetageLP28_FD_184041 | JGI IMG/M metagenome (GOLD analysis project Ga0209535, IMG submission 184041) | Marine viral communities from the Pacific Ocean - LP-28 (SPAdes) (version 2) | ecosystem: Environmental > Aquatic > Marine > Oceanic | place: Pacific Ocean | collected 2009-08-22 | reverse complement strand
CTGCTACAGAAGCTGCACAGATACAAGTTATTGGTTCAGGTGCAGGTACAGATATTATTTCTGTTAAATTTGCAACAGAAGGAGATGTTACTCTTGGTAAACTCCGTTTCTGGGCAATTATGATGGATGTATCTGATACAGGTGCAGACGATAATATTGCAGCAGAGGTTGACAGAGACTTACTAGCTTAAATCAAATAAGGGGGCAGGGAAACTTGCCCTCTTTAGCTTAATATAAGGATAGCGGATGTCAACAACGTATATAACTTTAGTAAATGACCTACTACGTAGGATGAATGAAGTTCCTCTCCCTACTTCAGGTGATGGGTTTGATACCGCTAAGAATGTTCAGGCTATAGCTAAAGATGCTATTAATAATTCAATACGAGAAATTTTACAGGATGGACATCAATTTCCATTTTTAAAAACAACTGCTACCCAAACACTTACAGCAGGTACAGGAACATATGATTTTCCTGCAGACACCGCTAGTGTAGATTGGGATACATTTTACTTACAAGCTTTATCTTCTTCAAACAATTCTGCTAAAGCTTTGTCTGTAATACCTTTTGAACAATACGTAAGATTTTATAAGTCTATAGAAGAAAACTCTGGTACGTCAGCACGTACAGCACCAAGTGTAGTATACCAAACAGCAGAAGAAAAATTTGGTGTAACTCCTCTTCCTGATGCAGCCTATGTGGTTGAGTTTGTGTACTACAAATTCCCAAGTGATTTATCTGCATACACTGATACAATGATTATACCTAATAGGTTTAAGTTTATAATTATTGATGGTGCAATGGTCTATATGATGAGATTTAGATCAAATGAACAAAGTGCTCAGATACACCAACAAAAATTTAAAGAGGGTGTTAAGTCTATGCGTAGACTACTACTTGATGATCCACTGTCTGTAAGGTCTACTGTTATTCAAAAAGCTAGTTACTCTTCTAATATGTTAAGTCTGAGTTCTTAATGGCAGATGCAGTCTCCACATTTAAATCTGTCTGCAGAGGCGGTCTAAATACTGGATCAGATGTTTTGTCTCTAGGTTCAGAATCTCCAGGTGCAGCTACACAGTTAGTAAACTATGAGCCTAACCTAGAGGGTGGATATAGAAGAATATCTGGTTTTGCAAATAACATGGGGACTGTTACAGGTGCAAGTGGTAAATCAGTATTAGGTGTGTGCGTAGCTAACGGAATACATCAAGGGATACTAGCAGCTAGAGAAGGTTCAGCAGCTAACTATCTTCATCATTGGAATTTTTATTTTACAATAGCTGTGACATCTGGTCAGGGTACAAACTTTACAGTAGGTGAAACTATAACAGCCGTAACAAGTTCAAGTGATGCCACAGCAGTTAGTGCAGAAGGAGTAGTTAAAGCTACAGCATCTGCAGAGTTAACAGTAGACTTTGGATTTAATCCTACAATAGTATTTGCTTCAGGTAATGTAATAACTGGAGTTTCATCAGAGTCTGCTACAACAGCAACAGGAGCAGCTACCAGAGTAGGTTGGGTAGAAGTAACATCTGACTTAATAGCTAATGATAGGAACGGTGTATGTGCAGCACAAACAAACTCAGGGGCTGCTAACTTAACTATTAATGGTGCATTACACTCATCTAACACAATTAACTTTACTACATCTGCAGCAGAACAACCTAGAAAAGTTACTATATTTTCAGCAGGTGGAGATGTTTCAAGTATTACGTTTACTATTACAGGTACAGATTTTTTAGGTACAACTTTAGAAGAAATTATAACTGGACCTGCAGCAGATGCTACAGTAACGAGTATAAATTTTTTTAATACAATTACACAGATAGCTTCTAGTGGTGCAGTTACAGGTAACATAGAAGTAGGTTCAGGTGCAGGACAATACAGACCTGCTAATCCTACGATGACAGGGGTAACTAAAGTACGATTTGAAAAAATTAACTTTGGTGTACCTAAAATAGTTTTAACAGATGGTATTAATCCTGCAGCTACATATGATGGAACAAACTATATACAAATAACAGATACTAATGCTCCAACAGACCCTACTATATCTGCAGAGTTTCAAAACCATTTATTTTTAACAGGTGATCCTGCAGAAGTAAGTAACTTGCATTTTAGTGCTCCTACATCAGAAACAGATTTTAGTCCTGCAAATGGTGGTGGAGTTATAAATGTAGGATTTGAAATAATAGCGATTAAAAAGTTTCGTAACGTACTCTATATATTTGGAACTAATAATATTAAAAGACTAGTGGGTGAAAACTCAGCTAACTTTAGATTAGAAACAGTTACATCAAATTTAGGTTGCCTTGCAAGAGATAGTGTGGTAGAATTAGGTGGTGATTTGCTTTTTCTTTCACCTGATGGTATTAGACCGATTGGTGGTACAAACAAAATTGGTGATGTTAATTTAGAAACAATATCTAAAAACATACAGTCAACAGTTAATAATATTATTACAGGAGAAACATTAAGTAATTTATCTTCTGTTATTATAAGGTCTAAGTCACAGTTTAGATATATGTTTTCTACATCAGGTTCAGCAGGAATTATAGGAGCACTAAGAGAATTTCAAGGTAACTACTCCTTTGAGTTTGGTCAAATATCAGGTATAGAATGTACTTGTGCAGACAGTGGTTACGTAGGTCAAACAGAATTTGTTATACATGGGGCTAGTTCAGGTAAAGTATTTCAACAAGAATCAGGTGACGCTTTTGATACAAGTAACATATTAAGTATTTATAAAACACCTTTTGTATATATGGATAATCCTGAACAAAGAAAAAATTATTACAGCACATCAACATATATGAGTGCAGAAGGAAACTTTGAAATAGCTTTGTCAGTTACTTATGATTATGATAATACAGATATTAGTACACCAGACAACCTTAGTATGATTAATACAGCACCTGGAGCTTTCTATGATAGTGGTAGTAATATAGCAGTTTTTGATACAACAGATATTTATGATGGTAATCCATCACCAGTTGAATCAGTAACCTTTTCAGGTTCAGGTAAAGCATTGGCTCTTACTTATGTTACAGACGATACAAATGCAAGCCACAGTATTCAAGGCTTCACAATTACTTATGGATTAGGAGATGTAAGGTAATGGCAGGTTATACAAGAACAAATCTAGCAGACATTCAGGCAGGTACTACTGTTAAATCTGCCCCAATTAATGCAGAATTAAATGCACTTGTTGCTGCACTACATGCTTCAACAGGACATAAACACGATGGTACAGCAGCAGAAGGTGGTCCTATAACTGCAATGCGAGATGCTGACGGTGACACTAAGATACAGGTTGAAGAGTCTGCTGATGAAGATAAAATTAGATTCGATATAGCAGGTACAGAACAACTAATAATACAAGACGGTGGTATTATACCCACTACAACTAATGACATAGATTTAGGTACAGCTTCATTAAAATTTAAAGATGCACACTTTTCAGGTGATGTAAATGTAGGAGATGACTTAACTATTACTGATGACGTTCTTTTACAGAGTGATGGTGCAGTATTAAAGTTTGGTGCAAATGATGAAGTTACTTTAACTCACGTACATGATACTGGACTTCTTCTTAACGCTGCAATGGCACTTCAGTTCCGTGATGGAAATATTAGTATAAGTTCTGTTAATGATGGCGATTTAATGATTGTTGCTGATGATGAAATAGATATTACTTCAACTCTTATTGATATTAATGGCAACGTAGAAATTAGTGGTACACTTACACAAACAGGTAACGCAACGGTAGGTGGTACTTTAGGTGTAACTGGAAATTCTACAGTAGGTGGTACTTTAGGTGTAACTGGCATAGCTACATTTACAGATGACATAATTATAGGTGATGGTAAGACTATAGGTTCAACATCTGATGTAGACGCAATGACCATAGCTTCTAATGGACAGATAACTCTAACTCAAACATTAATAGGTACAGCCTTAGATATATCTGGTGACATTGATATAGATGGTACAACTAACCTAGATGCTGTGGACATTGACGGTGCAGTACAGATAGATGCTGCATTTACTTCAGGTGTAGATGGGCAAGGGTATGACACCAAGTTCTTTGGTGACACAGCTAGTGCATTTATGCTTTGGGATACATCAGCAGATGACTTAATATTTGGTGGTGATGCAGGACTTATAGTTCCAGATGGGCAGTTTACACTAGGCTCAACAGCCGTTACATCTACTGCTGCAGAACTCAATGCCCTTGACGGTATTACAGCAGTTGTAGGTGAACTTAATGCCCTAGACATAGGCAGTACAGCAGTGGGTACAGCCGTAGCGAGTAAGGCAGTTATCCTAGATAGTAGCAAAGACTACACAGGCATACGAAACTTTACTATTACAGGTAACTTAACTGTAGGTGGAACACAGACAGTTGTAGACACAGTAACTATGAATGCAGCGAATGCTTTAGTCTTTGAGGGTGCTACAGCAGATGCCCACGAAACTACATTGACCATTGTAGACCCTACAGCCGATAGAACAATTAACCTACCCAACCAAAGTGGTACTATTCCATTGTTGGCAGCAGCGAGTAACACAGCCATTACATCTACTCCTGCTGAGTTAAACATCTTAGATGGTGTAACCTCTACTGCAGCAGAATTAAACATACTTGACGGTGTAACTTCTACTGCTGCTGAGATAAACATTATAGATGGTGACACATCCGCTACCAGTACAACCTTAGTAGACGCTGACAGATTTGTAGTCAATGACGCAGGAACTATGAAGCAGGTAGCTCTAACAGACTTACAAACTTATGTAGGTCAAAATATTGTCTTGACAGGGGCAATGAATAGTGGTAGTATTACAAGTGGGTTTGGTTCAATAGATAATGGCTCATCCGCTATAACTACTACAGGTACAGTAACATATGGCACACTAAGTGACGGTACTATAAACATTACTGCATTTGTAGATGAAGATGGAATGGACAGTAACAGTGCTACACTTGTACCTACACAACAATCCGTTAAGGCATATGTAGATGACAACAGAAACGTAACAGGACTAAATGCTACAGGTGCAGAACTAAATACAGTAGCGGATAACTCTGCTATTAGTGTAGACACAAGTACTGCAGTAGCTAATAATGACGGTGTGTTAGTATTTGATACATCAGCTACAGCAGCTAAGTATTTAGATGTAGACCTATTAGACACATACTTTGCAGCTAGTACTAAGACACTAACTAATAAAACACTTACTGCTCCTGTAATTGCAGACAATGGATTTATAAAAGACCCTAATGGAAATGAATTATTAAGGTTTCAAGTTACAGGTAGTGCAGTTAATGAGTTAGAAATAACTAATGCTTCTACAGGCAATGGACCTATTATAGGAGCAGCAGGTGAAACTAACGTAGACATTACTATTACACCTAAAGGTACAGGTGAAGTTGTTATAGCTGCAGGTAATTTAAACTACGCAAGTACAGCTATTACATCTACAGGTGCAGAGTTAAACTTAGTAGATGGTTCAAGTGCAGGTACTATAGTTAATAGTAAAGCTGTTATATATGGGTCAAGTGGTGAGGTAAATGCTACTACACTTCAGATAGCAGGTGCAGCTATTACATCTACTGCAGCAGAGTTAAACATAGTAGATGGTAACACAAGTGCTACAGGTGGCACACTTGCAGATGCAGATAGAATTATAGTAAACGATAACGGCACAATGGTACAGGAAACATTGGCTACATTAAAGACATATTTAACACCACTCATACAGGAAGAAGCTACGGCATTAGCTATAGCGTTAGGATAATAGGAGAAACAAATGGCTAATACTTTTAAGGTAGTAAACTTTGCAGCAGAACCTGCCAGTGCAGGAACACCGTATGTAATGTATACTGCAGCGTCAGGTACAACTACAGTTGTGCTAGGCTTAATACTAACAAACATACATACTGCAACTGTAAATGCTACTGTAAACTTAGTCAGTGATACAGCTAATAGAGCAGTAACAAACAACACAGCAAATGGAACAAGTGTGATTATTAAGAATGCACCTGTACCTGTAGGTGGCTCACTAGAACTAATGTCAGGAAATAAAGTTGTACTTGAAACTACAGACCAGATTACGATTGATTGCTCTGTAGCGGATAAACTGAGTGGTACACTTTCAATTATGGAGATAACATAATATGCCCTACGTAGGAAGAGAAGCTAACTCATTTACTACCGTAGTAGATGTAACAGTTAGCGATGACTTAACGGTAACAGATGACGCTACGATTGGTGGTGATTTAACTGTAACAGGCACAACAACTGTTGCTGCACCTGTTGTTTCAACTGGACAAAACGCATCACATAAAACAAGTTCAATAGTTTTAAGTCAAGAAAGTTCTACAAAAAGTCAAATAAGAGCGTATGGTGCAGATGCGTCTACGGCAGGGCAATTAGAAGTTGTTTTGTCTGCCAACGATGGAAACCCTTCTATTAATAATTCTGTTCTTTTTAGTGGGTCTGAAACAGTATTTAATGATGGTTCTGCTGACGTAGACTTCCGTGTTGAGAGTAACGGCAATGCTAATATGCTTTTTGTTGATGCAGGTAATGATGCTGTTGGCATTGGGAATAACAATCCTGCTGATTATGGCTCTCTTGTTGACAACCTTGTAATTGGTACAACCTCTGGCAATAATGGAATGACTATTGCTTCTGGCACAGATAGTGGTGGAAGAATACAATTTGCTGATAATACAGCATCACCGTTTCGTGGAGCGTTTGAATATGACCACGGTGCTGATAAATTTATATTTTATACAGCAGGTTCTGCAAGAGCAACAATCACTTCTGGTGGTGACATTGATGTTGAAACAGGTGACATATTCTTTTCCACAGCAGGTAAGGGCATTGTGCTTGGAGCTACAAGTAACACAGATGCAAACACGTTGCATGACTATGAAGAAGGTACTTGGACACCACGTATTACTGCTAGTACAGCAGGAGTAGCTACACCAGGTTCAGGTAACGTAGGTTACTATACCAAAATAGGAAACCTTGTAAAATTATCAGGTTTCATTCAGTGGACAGAAATTACCACTGCATTGAATGGAAATAGGCAAATTTCTGGATTACCTTTTACAGTAAAAAATTCTACTAATAATTTATCTGGAACGATGATGATACGACAATTTAATGGTTTTAGTGCATCAAGTCAGCATCATGCTTTTTCACCTAACGTAAATGCAACTACCGCAGATGTAATTTCATTCGGTGGTGGTAGTGGTTCTGGTCAAAATTACACTCACCTAGCTTCCGTGAGTGCTTCAGGAAATGTTTATGATGTCCATATAACATATATAGCAGCAGATTAATTAAGGAGTAAAAAATGGCAAATGGTGATATAACTAAAACAACAGAATACGATAAGATAGAAGTCGTTAATACTTGGGGAATACAAGTCAGGCAAGCGACTATAATTTTGGAAGAGCAAGCTGATGGTTCTAAAAAAGAACTTACAAGAAACTTTCATCGTCATGCTTTAACTCCATTCAATTCAGCAAAAAGTGAAGTTGATAACAAGTGGACGCACACAGCTACAGACATCTCAGGTGAAGACGCAAGCGTACAAGCCATCTGTAATGCAGCTTGGACAGATGCAGTTAAGACAGCTTACAAAGCAGCACAGGAAGCATAGGAGAAACATAAATGCCATATTTAGGAAGGTCACCTACGCAAGCCGTAAGAGCTAGGTATTACTACACTGTTGCATCAGGTGCTACATCCGTAACTGGCTCAGACGATAACTCCAACACACTGATATTCAGTGACGGTGAGTTCGTAGATGTGTCACTCAACGGTGTAACGCTTGTAGCAGGTACAGACTATGTAACAACTACAGCCAACACGATTGGTTCTCTCTCAGCTATGTCAGCGAATGATGTGGTTGAGGTGGTAGTGTACGATGTGTTTAGTGTGTTTGATGGAAACGTAAATAGTGATTTTAGTATAGGTGGAACTTTAAATGTTGCAAGTGGTGCTGTGTTTAACGAGGATTCCGCAGATGTAGACTTTAGAGTGGAGTCTAATGGCAATGCCAACATGCTGTTTGTGGATGGTGGGAATGATGCTATTGGTATTAAATCGAATAATCCTGCCTTCTTTGGTTCGTTAGCAATACGTGGGGCTATTGATACAGCATCAGGGAATAATCATGGCGTGGTTAGTGCTAGTTTTTCTGATGCGATAACTGGGACTTTTTCAATTGCACACGCAAGTGGGTTAGTATCACTGCTCACAGACCAGAAATTTGCGTTTGTAACTGCCACAAATAAAGTAGCTATGAACATAGACACAACAGGTGCAGTCACCAAGCCACTACAACCTGCGTTTCAAGCTATACCTGCTTCAGACCAAACAAATTTTGCTGTCAATGCTGCTGTTGTGGTAGTTTTTGGAACAGAAATATTTGACCAAAATGCTGACTTTGCATCTAATACTTTTACTGCACCTATAACTGGCAAGTATCAGTTAGACGTAAATGTAAGATTAGAAAATATAGATTCAGCAAGCACTAGTTATCATTTAAGTTTAGATACAAGTAACAGGGGTTATACGTTTGACTTTGACCCTGATTTTGGACAAGATAATGCTCTATATACAATGAGTATTTCTACACTTGCTGACATGGATGCAGGTGATACAGCTATTGTGCGTATTGTTCAAGCCTCTGGTACAGCACAGACGGATATTGGGATAGAATCATTTTTTTCAGGTTTCTTAGCCTGTTAAGCCAACGCTGAAATAAGCAAACATAAAGGAGTTTAAAAATGGCAAATCATACTTACACGGTCACACTTACAGATGACCAACAAAAAATCTTAGCGAATGACCTGTACACAGATACAGATATGGCAGGGCTAGATGCTTGGATTGCAGGTGCAGTCACAGGTAAAATAAACAACTGTTGGACAAGGATGCAACAGGAGTGGACTACCAAGCTAATGAACGATGACAGTTTTACTGACAGTATACCTAGCAATCAAGCTGACTTTATTAAATTAGTAGTAGCTAGGGATGATTACAAAAATCGTAAAGCGAGGGATGACGCATGAGCAAAGCTAGACAACTAGCCGACAACGGTGCTGCTACACCAAACCGTAACATGGTCATAAATGGGGCGATGAATGTGGCACAACGCAGTGTGTCAGTGACAGGCTTGGGAACTGCAGATGGGTATTTTACCTTAGATAGATTTTTAGTAAATATTAATGCTACAAGTGCAGGGCGTTTTACAATGACACAAACGGCTGATGGTCCAAGTGGTTTTGCTAATTGTTTAAAGTTAGACTGTACCACAGCAGACACATCTATTGCAGCAAGTGAGCAATTAACTATAGACCATAGAATAGAAGGTCAAAATCTACAAAGATTTAAAAAAGGCACAGCAGATGCAGAACAATTTGCAGTAAGTTTTTATGTGAAAGGTAATGCCTCTGCTACATACGCTTGTGAATTGTTTGATTCAGATAATACCAGACAAATAACAAAACTTTTTTCTGTAACTACGTCTTGGAATAGAATAGAATTAATTTTTCCTGCTGATACTACTGGTGCATTTGATGATGACAATGCTGTTAGTTTAAATATAATTATAGGACTTCATAGTGGTTCAACTTATACAGGAGGCACTTTAAACTCTACAGCATGGGGGGCAATGTCAGATAATGCAACTAGGCGTGCAGGTATCTCATCTTTCTTTGACAGCACAAACCGTACCTTCTTTATGACTGGGTTGCAACTGGAAGTCGGTTCGTCAGCTACACCCTTTGAGCATAAAACTTTTGCACAGGATTTAGAAGAGTGCCAACGGTATTATTATAAAACAGGACCACTTGCTTTAAATGATACCTTTTGTTTAGGCTTTAATGGTAGTGCAACTGTAGCTGTAGGGGTAACACACTACCCTGTAACAATGAGAGCAGACCCTACTGCGGTAGAACAAAATGGTACGGCTGCACATTATAGAATTGCTCATGCTTCTACAAGTACAGCTTGCAGTGCTGTGCCAAGTTTTGATAGAGCAACGATTGACAGTGGTTCAACTGTTTTTACAGTTGGCTCAGGATTAACAACAGGTCAAGCAGTAGAATGTCGAAGTCTTAATGGCACAGCCTTTTTAGCGTGGAGTGCAGAACTATGAGCTATTCAGTATTAGGTAAAACAAGCAGCGATGAAATTACATATATTAGCAGTGATAATAAAAGAACTTGCATTGGAATAGATAATATATTTCAAGATTGGTTACGAGCTAACAAAGATAGTTTACCAGATGATATACAAGCAAAGATAGACGCAGGTACATTAACCATAGCTGATGCTGATTAAATAAGGAAACAAACATGACACAACAAGAATCAAAAGTAATAAACATAGACGGTAAAGAGTACAAAGAGTCTGACCTCAACCAAGAGCAGACATACTGCATACGTCAGATACGCAACCTACAGAATAAAACAGAGTCCATGAAGTTTGAGCTAGACCAAGCACAGATGGCACTGCAGTTTGCTACAACTAAACTAATATCCTCACTCACTACATCTGAAGCAGAGGACGTAGCTTTAGAAAATGCAATAGCGAACTAAAGGAGCAAGACCATAGACCCTATTAGTATAGCCCTAGTCTCATTCACTGCTCTTAAAAAGGGTATTGCTTTAGGGAAAGACCTTTCAGCTATGGGCAAAGACCTCAACAAGGTTTTTGATTTCATTGATGGAACAAAGGAAGCACAGAAGTCTGGTAATAAAAATGACCCACTCTCTGACTACATTGCCTATGAGAAGGCACTGGATATGGAGAAGCAACTGGAGCAGGTCATATGGGAAACTAGAGGGTCAAAGGGTGTAGCTACATTTAAACGCATGAGAGCACAGGCTACAGAGAGAGACATACAATCTAAGTATGCATCAATTAAAAGACGTAATCAGATAATGAATGGACTGTCTATAGCATTTGGTGTCCTTGTATTTGCAGGTGGTTTAGTAGGTATGGTATTCTTAGCTAAGTATTTACAGGAGATACAGTAGTATGGAAATAAGCCCAATAATATTTTGGAATGTAGTCTTAACGCTTATAATAGCACCTGCCTTTTGGACATTCAGAAGTCTTATGAGTGAAGTTAAACGTGTAGACATACTACTCAACAGGACAAGAGAAGACTACGCTACTCGTAAAGAGATGAGAGATGACATGAAGTTAGTTGTTGATGCACTGCACAGAGTAGAAGATAAATTAGATAGAGTATTGAGCAAGGAATAGAATACATGGCAATGAAATTTCCAGAAGCTGCAAGATTAGTTGAAGCAAAGTTTGGTTTTAAACCTAGTAGTATGGCACAAATAAGACAAATTCTAGCCTCTAGTGCAAGCGGAGGTATTGGATTAGGTGTAGTAGGTTCAAATAAAGGTGGTGTAATTAAAGGATTTAATACAGGTGGTTTAGGTGTAACTTCTTGGTCAGGTGGAGAAGAAGTTTACACTATAGATGTATCCAATGATCCTGCTAAAGAAGCTCAATTAATGAATTTAAATTGGGTTAAACTTAGTGATAACACAATGATACCTAGAGCAACAGCTACTATGTTTGATACAGATGGTAGCGGTAATTTTACTGCAGATGAGTTGTCTCAATTTGATGGAGTTATACCTGTTTCAGGAACAAGTGTTGTAGGATCACCACCTGAAGAAAATAACTTTATTTTAACAACACCAAGTATAGCTGATGCAAAAGGTTCTGCTCGACTTGATGCAATGAAAGATGCTGATAATGATGGAGACATAGACCAAGAAGATGCTAAAATATTAACAGACAGGGGAGAAGTTTATGTAGCTAGTCTTATTCCATCTCCTTCAGTAGTAGAAGAAGAAGAACTTCCTTTTGAAATAATTGAAGAAACACCTGTTGTAGAAGAAGAACCTGCTTATACTGGACCAACAGTTACAGGTACTGATGTACCTGCTTATACTCCTACCACTACTCCTTTTGAACCTTCTGTACCCTATGAACCTGTAACAGATAGTATAGGTACAACAGAAGTTGGAATCCCTACTTATGAAAATCAATTTGTAAATCAAGCTGCAGATTTTACACAGAGAGGTCTTGCACAGCAATCTTATATGCAACCACAGACTGTAGCTGAACAACAGGCTGCAGGTACAGGAGATTTTGCAGGTAAAATAGAACAGCGTCAATATCAAAATAGACAAGGTATGATACAGTATATTACTTTTATAGATGGTAAAGCACAACAACCTATTCCACAAGGTTATTCTCCTGTAGCCACCGCTGCACAAGGTATGTATGTTCAAGGTTATCAAGAAGGTGGATATAATGTAAACAAACCTATTCAAACTGGTGCTGCTAATCTTACCGCTGAACAAATTGCACAGGCACAGAGTGATGCTCAAGCACAGGCATTTGTAAATCCTGCAGGTGCTATAGCTGCTGCTCCTGTAGCTAATGTAGACCCTAATGCTGCAGGTACAGTTATGGGTGCTAACACAGGTCAAGCACTACCTGTCGCTCCTATTGTTGATGCAAATCAAATAGCTCAAGTTCAAGAAGTTACTCAAGCTAATTTACCTACTAACTTAACTCCTGAATATGATAAAGATGGTAATCCTACAGGAAGAAATATACAAACTGAATATAATCCTGCTACTGCTGTTGGTACTCAAACTGATATAAACCAAATGTCTTTTGCTCCTGCTACAAGTGAGTACACATCTCAACCTGTCATAGGTAAAGATGGTAAACCTGTTATGGAAAATGTATTAGATGGTAGAGGAAGACCTATACCTGCAACAGATGGTGAAGGTAAACCTATTGTAGATAGTAATGATATGCCAATCTATAAACAACAAATTAAAATGCAAACAGCATTGTCTGATGCAGCTACCATAACAGGTCAACAGGCTGCAGGTACAAGTGTATCAGATGTACAGGCTGCACAGTTAGGTCAACCTATATTAAATCCTGATGGTACACCTGTATTAGATGCAGAAGGTAAACTTACGTATGATGACAAAGCACAGACTGTACAGGATGCTCCTACTCGTACACTACAGGAAACAAGAGAACCTTTAAAAGATGATAAGGGTGAAACTATTAAAGATGCTGATGGAAACATTATGTATAAGGGTAGTGAGTTAGTATCAGGTAGTGCAGTAGATCAGACTAAAGTAGGCGATGCTTTTGGTACAGGTGAAATAGCAGCAGCATCTGTTCAAGATGAACTATCAACTCTTATGGATCAGTTTGAGGGTGGTAATACACCTGCATGGGCAGCAGGAAGTATGCGTAAAGCAAATCAAATACTAGCTGCTAGAGGACTAGGTGCTTCATCAATGGCAGGTCAGGCAGTTATACAGGCTGCTATGGAAGCTGCACTACCTATAGCCCAGATAGATGCAGGTAACAAACAACAGATGGCATTGTTTAAGGGTGAGCAACGTGCTAAGTTTTTACAGATAGAGTTTGACCAAGACTTTCAAGCTAAAGTTATCAATGCATCTAAGGTTAGTGAAATAGCTAACATGAACTTTAGTGCTGACCAACAAATAGCATTAGAGAATGCACGTATGGCACAGACAGTAGACCTAGCTAATCTTAGTAACAGTCAGGCTGTAGTTATGGCTGAAGCTGCATCACTGGCTAACTTAGATATGGCTAACCTTAGTAACTTACAACAGGCTGCAGTTCAGAATGCACAAAACTTTTTACAGATGGACATGACTAACTTAGCTAACAGTCAGCAGATGGAGATGTTTAAACAGCAGACACTAGCTAACTCTATACTTACAGATGCAGCAGCAGAAAATGCTATGGCACAATTTAATGCTACAAATGAAAATCAACGTGACCAGTTTATGATATCTATGGCTTCACAAGTTAGTCAGTTTAACTCTTCTCAAACTAATGCAATGAAACAATTTAATGCTAATGAAGCTAATGCCATGACTAAGTATAACTCTGAGATACAAAACCAGAGAGAGATGTTTAATGCTCAACAGTATGCAGTAATAGCACAGGCTAATGCTAAGTGGAGACAAGATTCTACTACAATGAATACTGCTGCAGCTAATCAGTCTAACTTTGAATATGCTAAACAAGTTAATGGGTTGTCAAATAAAGTACTTGACCAGATATGGCAGAGAGAAAGAGACCTTATGCAGTTTGCTGTTGCTCAATCTGAGAGTGCTCTTGAAAGGTCTACTCGCCTTCTCCTTGGAGATAAAAGTTTAGAGGGTGTGAGAGAACAAGCAGATGCTGCAGAGGGTGCAGCTAAGACTGGCTTCTTTGCAAGGATGTTGTTTGGTAATAAAGGTTTAAATATATTTGGCGATGATGGATTTTTAAATATTGGGAGTGACTAAAAAATGGTAATGTCTTTACAGTACGAAAAAAGATTGTTAGAATTGAGGAGTGGGGAGTACTTAAATAAAACAACTCCTACACCACCTAAAGATTCTTTGTTTAATAAACCTAATAAAAAAGAAAAGGTAGAAGAAAAACCTAGTCTTGATACATTTCAACAGGACGCTTTTACAAATGTTGTAAGAAAAAATTTAAAACTAAAGGAGATGTTAGATGGCTCAGTTTGATCGTCCTATCCCAGGTCAATCTTTAACTGCTCCCCCTAAAGGTGCTGCTTATGAAAGACCCCCACAAACTTCAGACCCTGAAGAAGCTTTAAAAATACACTTACAAAATTTAAATGATCCAGATGCTGTAGAAGATATCATACATTTTGTTCAACAGGGTGTAGATATAAAAACTTTAAATGAGGGTTTACTTAGAAGTGCTGTAGCAGAAGGTTTACATTCTATTGATATAAGTATAATCATAGCTCCTGTATTGCATGAAGCAATAAAAGGTCTTGTTGAAGCTGCAGGTATAGAGTATGATGAGGGGATAGATAATAGAAAAGAAAAAGATATAATAAAGAAATCTAGAATTAGTGCAGAGGCTCAAAAAATAATAAGAGAAGTACAAAAAGATATTGCTAGTGGTAATGTAAATTATGATACACCTACAGAAGAAACAGAAGTTACTCAATTAGAAGAGCCTGTTGTAGCAGAAGAACCATTACCAAAAGAACAAGGCTTAATGGAAAGGGTAGTTTAATGGGATGGTTTAGATGGCAAGGATTAGAAGACTACTCTAAGGAACTTAAGGAACAGGAAAGATATGACCAAGCCTTTAAGTTACAGGAAGAAGCTTCAGAGTTTAAACAAAAAACTTATGATCTTCAGTTAAAAACTCTAGAACAAACTATAGATTATCAAACAAATAAAAATGTAGTAGATGCTCTTGGAGAACTAAGAAAAGCAGGTCTTATTAGCAATACTGGTACTAGAACTGGAACTGGAACTGGAACTGGAACTGGAACTGGTACTAGTACTGATCTAAAAACAAACAAAGAATATTTTGGTATAATACTAAACGAATACGAAGACTTTAAACCTAAAGCTGCAGAACTATTAGCAAAAACAAATTTACATAAAGATACAGGGAAAACTTTACATGATTTTATTAGAACTTTAGAAGCAGCTAATATTAAAAATACTGGAGACTATGTTCTTAATACAAATCAAATAACAGATATTTTAAATAAATTAGTTACTAATGAAGTTGAACTAGACTTTAGTGGTGTACAAGGACTTGTAGATTCTTTAGTTGGAACAGCAGGAGATAAAGTTAGAAAACAATTAGAAGATTCTAGTTTATTTAATAAAATAACTACTATGATAAATATAGGTACTGTTAATCCTAAGAGACCACTAATAGGTCCAGAGAAACTTAATCAAATAAAAACAAATATTTTTAATCAAATTGAAAATAGAATTGATTATGAATCAAATATGATAGGTAATACTTTAGCAAGTTTTGAAAGAAAAAGAAGAGAAGGTAAACCTTTTTCTGATGCAGAAAACGAACTAGAAGCTTGGATGCGTAAAAGAAATTTACAGATTAAAAATATTGGTACTGTTCAAAAAGGTAATAAACTTGTATATGAACTTTATGGCACAGATAGTTTTTATGAACAACAGAAACAAGCGTTTTCTCAATTTAAATTCCCAAATACAAACCCTGATATAAATTTAACAATACCCGATGCTATATTATTTGTACCAAGCTTATCATTTTTAGAGTATCTATATAAGATAGGTATGGTTAGAGAAGGTCAACGAGTTAGAGTTCCTGAATCTCAAGCAGATGATGATGGTAATACTGTATTTACAACACCTGCTTTTAATAGATAATAGAAGGTAAATTATATGGCAGAGAATTATCCTGTAGGTAATATTAATTTAAATAATGTAGAAGAGTTTGTTATTGACAATGAAGAAGTTGTTATTGAACCTACTTCAGATTTTATAGTGGATGCACCTGAGATTAAAAAAGATTATCCTACTGGTGTCATTACTGACTATTTAAAAAACTCTGCTCCACCCCCTATTGATTATGGTGGAGTAATAGATACTAGTAATATACCTGTAGGTAATATTGACTTTAGTAATATAGTACCTATAAATGCACCTTCTTTAACTACTATAGGCAGTAAAAATAATGTAATAAATTTACCAGAGTACATAAATAATAAAGCAAGAAGTCGTGCATTCAGTGGTAGGGGTACAGCAGAAACTGTAAATATTAGAGGTAGTGACATTGAAGTAGGTGATCCTATTGTTGATAGACCTTTAATTCAAGAAGATTATTATCAAGGCACTTTGACTAAAGAAGATTTACTTAATGATGAAGTTTTTGTAGAGACTATACGTTCAGGATTACAGGCTAGATTTTCTCCTACACTAGTAAGTAAACTTGCAGGGTATACAACTGCATTAGCAGGTGCTCCTATGGGTGGTAATAGTAGAGACTATGCAAACATGGGTAAAGAAGAACTCTATGAAAATTATAAAAATTGGATGAGACTTTTTAATTCATTAAACTCTGTGACTGTAGCTAATGAACTTATTGCAGGTTTATACGCTGATGAAAAAGAAAAAGGTCAGATGGGTGGAGCTTATCATCTCTGGTCTAAAATGGATAATGCTATAACTGGTCGTGGTTCTTGGGGAGAAATGGGAGATGCACTCTGGGATTATAGTAGGTCTGCTGTACATGATCCTCTTAATATAGTAACTCTTGGAGTAGGTAAAGTACTCTTTGGAGCAGGACAAAAAGCTGCTGCTGCAGGTGTAACAAAGTTAATGCAGGGTTACTATAAAACTATGTTAACTAAGGGAGTACCTGTAAAAGTTGCTAGGCAAAATGTTTTAAAATCTGTAGGTAGAAGAGAGTCTATCTTAGCAGCAGGTACTTATTCTCTACCAGACTTAGTTATGAATATTGCTTTAGATATTGGAGAGCAATCACAATTAATTAATGTAGGTAATCAAAAAGAAATTGATAAGAGTAGAGTAATGTTATCTGCCTTAGCGACTATGGTTATACCTGCATACATAGCAACTAATCAAAGTCTTAAGGAATTAAGAAGATCAGATGGTTTAAAAGATAGTTGGCTAGGTTATGTTGATATAGACAATAAGATAAAAGTAAGTGGTAAAAAAGCTAAACAACTTATAGACGATAAGGTTAAGCCGTTTATCCCACAAATGATTAAATATGTAGATGAAAACTTTGGTAATATTGTAGGTGATCCATCTAAATTAAAGAGTTGGGAAGAAGCAAAAGAAAAAGCTATTGTATTATTAAAAAATGAAAAATCATATGACCCTTTTGAATTAGATTTAATAAACACTAAAAGATTTTTTAAAGAATTTTTTACTGACACCGTAGATGAAAAAGGTAAAGTTATTACTAAAGGTTATGTTTCTGTATTACAAGAAGCAGGATTTTTATTTCATAAAGAGATGTTACAAGATAAAAAAGTAAGTGGTATTTTAGCAGAAACTATTGAATATCTACCAGAAGAAGTACTTGAAAGGATTGTTAAGAAGTTTGAAGATAAAACTGGCAGACCACTTAGACTAACACAAAAAGATACAAAAGGAACTCTCGCTAAAAGAATGGGTGCTCGATTTATATCAACAGCATCTGAAGCAGGTGCAATTCAAAACATATCTTCTCAAGCTTTCTTTAAATTAAATACTCAAATAGGTGATCCAGAAGATGCTTTAAAGGTATTACTAAATGACGGTGGTTTAGATACTAGTCCTGCAAGAATGCAGTGGGCTTTATCAATATTTAAAAGATTACTAACCTCTCACCCTGCAACAACAGGTTCAAACATAAAAGGTTTTAAAGCTCTTACTATATTAGATGCAGCTTCAGAAATTAATACCTCTGTTTTAAATATGAGTCAGTCACTTTTTTATAAAACATTTGACCCTAACAAAATAATTGATGGTGTAAAAGCACCAGAATATTATCACAATCAAATGTATGGTAATTTTCTTGGTGCTATAAGAAGAGGTGTTTCTGTTTTTACACCAGACTTAGAAATAAAGTTTTCTAGAGATATACTAGAAAGAATTCCACACTTTAAAAGACAGTTGTTTAGAGACATAAGTGGAGATGGTGGTGCTTTTGATTCTAAAACATTGTATAACATGGATGACAAATCTAAGTTATTTCCAGGTGAAGATACATTTATTAATATAGTAGATGGCGGTACTAAACTCATGCAAACTGTAGCCTTAGTTAGACTTCAAGATGAGCTAACTAAACTATGGGCTTTTGGTAATAATGTAAACTCTAATATTATGAAGACATATGGAGTTTCTCCTTCAAAATTTTTTGACAGAGATGATATTGCTGTAGAAATGATGACACCAAAATTTATGCAGTTGTTAGAAAAAAGTGCTCACAGAACAAAAATGCAAACTGCTTCTGTTAATTGGAGTACACTAAAAACTAAACATGGTTCGACTATAATGTTAGAACTAGCTAAAGGTTTAGAATATGCTACTAATAAAACAGTTGTAGGTTTTGGGATACCCTTTGGAAGTTTTATGAATACTGTTCTTGCTACCTTTGCAGATACATCAGGTATACAAGCTATAAGATACATGTCTCACAAAGCATTAAGAAAAAAGTTAGACCCTGTAACACAAGAAGCTACAGCAGTTATAGGAAAAACTATGGCAGGTTGGGGTACAGTTGGTTTATTTACTGTTGTGGGTACAAACTCTGCTATAAATAAAGTTACTGAGGGTAGAGCTTATAATGAAAATATTAGACCAGATGGTAGTTTAGATGATTCTCAATTTGATTGGAATATAAATCAAGGACAGTTGATTGCACAGATGATTGCACATGGTTTATCTGGAGATGGTAGAAATTTAAAACAAGATTTAAGTAAGTTAAATACTGTAGCTGATTACGAAGAATACTTTGCACAAAATTTTAATCCTAAAAACATACCCTTTGAGTTAGTTGAAGAACTAGGATTACAATTAGGTGGATCAGCTATACGACAGGTAGATAGATTATATAAAGCACTAGGTACTACGATGAAAGATATTGCAGATGGTAGGGTAGATAGTGGAACAGAATTTCTTTTAGATAGACTTCCAATTCTTTTTGCTAGAATTGCTCAAGGTGCATCAAGAGGATTTGAACCTGCTAGTACAGTTGCAAATGTTTTAAATGGTAATCATACAAACTTTGATTTAAAACAGGGTGCAATTAATTATAACACTGCTACAAAATATATAGAGGGTCTAATACCAGAGGATAGACTTAACATATTTGATATGGAGATACCTTACTCAGAGATGTATGAAAAACCTGAACTTAAAGGAAGTATTACTTCAGGTACAGAGTATCGTCCTGACTTAGCAAAGTTTTTAGGTTCAAGAAACTCTCAAAAATTAACGTATGGAAAAGTTTTATTAAATCAAATAGGTTTAAAGACTTGGGATTTTATTAACTGGCAAGGAGATGCTAGAGTAAAAAATGCTATGAATACTATAGCTGCACCCATCTTTGAAGAGTTAGCTATAGAAACTTTAAAAAAGTATCCTACTTTTGGTAAATTAGATTTAGATCAGAAGAGAGAAATTATACTTGGTAAGGGTGGGCTTAAGGAAGAATTAAAGAAAAGAACTTTAGAAATATTAAATGCACAAACACCACCAAGTCTCAGTTTACTTAGGGATGTGACTAAGGGTTCAAAAGTAAAAAGAGATTTTGCACTTAAGTTTCTAGGTCTTGAAGATGATATGGATGCTATTCTAAAAAGAGAAGATGCTGTACAAGTACTACAAAATATACTTTATTATATGAAAGAATATGAAACAATTAGTTTAGGTTTGCAAAATATAGCAACACAATAGACTAACTACTTGTGTACCTTCTTGTAGTTCTCTATCAACCACCCCAAGTACACTTGTGCCTTCTCCAAATCTTCTAGTCCATTCTTATACTCATGTCTCCATACATACTTCAAGACATTACCTGCCATGTAAGCTGACGTACCATTCATTGTGTTAGTCATTGCATTGATAGCATCAATACACTCTATGCCACTCTGATTGTAGTGAATTGGTTTCGTTACTGTGTCAAAGTTGTTAGTTTTAAATACATTCTCTGCTGTCATTTGCTTATTCATTTTATCTCCATTACATATTTCACACTCAGGGCATTCCATGTTGTCATCAAGAAGATAACCACACATGGAACACATCTCTATCCCCCACTTAAATACTGTCATACTATGCCCCTATGTCTACAATTTCACAGGTGTCACCACTACAAGCAAAAGTTTGACTGCCTGATGTAGTATCTTCCTTCTCATAGTCCATCAGTCTATCCCAATTTATGTTGGTGTTAGTAGACTTAATCATAACATCATACTCTTCTTTAGTACAGTCTTGATATGGTGCTTGTTGATAAACATGGTCAGAGTGTGGCAAGAATGATACACCTGACATTGCATCAAAGTGATTGTAAACATATGCACCTACCTCTACCCATTCGTGGTCACGTACTGTTACAGTACAGCTAGGTTTATGCTCACACCAATGCTCTTGATATGCCATCCACATTCGTAGTTGTTGGATAGCTGTCATGTCATTACGTGTGACTGAACCTTCAGGTGACTGCATAGGAAAACTAAACACTGTAGTAGCATCAGGCTTCATTACGTCAGGCTCACTAGGTATACCTTGGTCAATCATAAACTGTGTCAGTGGGTCTTTGTTGTCACCACGTACAGTCCTGATGTAGTAGTTGCTGTGTCTAGCATGTATGCCACTCGCACTGTCACAGAGTTGTGACACTGTACCTGATGGTTTAACACAGGTGATAGCTACTGACTGAGGTATCTTCCATTTCTTAGCATACTCTTTATTTGTATCTACAGCTTCCTGTTTTAATCTAGGTAGTATAGTACTCAACTTTCCTTCATGTGATATGAACTCCTGTCTGCCATTGGTCAACTGATTGTCCATAATACCTGTAAGAGATACACCTAGTAGTCTTTCTTCCTCTGTGTTTGTACTCCATATCTTACGCAAGTAAGGGAACTTAGTGAGTGTAGCCTGTGCTGTACCCAAGATAGTAGCTATACGTACCTTACGTTTTAAGTCAGCCAAGGTATCTGTAGCTCGTATGATTACCTCAGTAAGATTACAAAATTGGTATGGACGTAATATTATTTCTGAACAGGGGTTACAGCCAAACTCATGGTCAGCATCTCTCCTTCCATTCTTAGCAGCCTGTTTCTTAGCAGCTACTCTATTGAAGATACCACGTTCACCAGACTTAGATTCAATCAGAGATGTCCACTCACGCATGAATGTCTCTGCGTCAGGCTTGTCTGTGTAGCTAACAGAGTTGTTAGAGAGTGCCATGTGAGGTGCAGTATCCCACCACTGTCCAGACTTAGCCTGTCTCATACGTATGTCTGAGAGGTTACTCAGGCTAATCATAGCTGACCTACGTACACCACCCACAACCACAACCTCACCTATCTTACACATAAGAGAGTGGCAGTCATAGCTTGTGAGCTTCTTACCTGCATTGTTGTTGAACAGGTTGATAGTAAACTTGAATAGGTCTACGAGAGGTGCAGGACCACTGGCTCTGCCACCAAATGTTTTAAGCCTAGCTCCTGCAGGTCTAACTTTGCTGACATCGTAAGAGGGTATCTCTCCTGCGTACAGTAACGCTATCAGCATACGTAGTGACTTAGCCCAACCTTCCTTGCTGTCCTTAACAACTATTGTAGTGTCGCTTTTGAACATCTTCTCTGGTATCTCAGGTAGCTTGTCAATGTACTGACGCTCAACTGAGAAGCCTACACCTGTACCACACAGTAGGATGTACATAGCCTCATCAAAAGACTTAGGGTCATCTACTGGTAGGTAGCTACAGTTGTATCCTGCTGTGTTGTCTCTCTCTAAAGCTGTACCTGCACTCATCAAGGCTCTCATGCTTGGCATAACATCTAGCCCTAAGATAGCCTGTTCAATCTCAGACTTGTCTTCCTTAGAGAACTTAACCTTGTCATGCATATAGTTTACGTAGCGTGACACAGTTTCACTCCACGTTTCTCTACGTCCTTCATCGTCTAGCCATCGTGCATAACGTGATGTAGCTATAAAGTTTTGGTAGTCTGATGGTAACATGTTGTTCATCTATTATCTCCTGACCCTTGGATTACATCTCTCTTCTTTCTATCTTTTAACTTAGCCATGTTAGCATCTGCTACAGCCTGTAAGTCATCACCTAGATAGTTTGCTATAGCAGTGACATAAAAGAGACAGTCACCTAGTTCCTTAATAATTTCTTCTTTAGAATAAGTTTTGTCTCTGACAAGCTTCTTGATCTTACCAAGTACCTCACCTGCTTCCTCTCCAAGACCTAATGTATTTTCTAACAACCTATTTCTAGGCTCTGTTATAATTAATTTTTCTACTTCCTGACTGTAAATCTTCATTGTATATTTCATCTAATCTCCTTGTTACATCTAAATCTTCTATATCTACATCATCTAAATCATACAGTGCTGACTGTATTGTTTCTTTTATAACATTAAAATCACTAACCCCCTCTACTTCTAAGAAGTTTGCAGTAGGTTCAATATCTATCGTCATCAATATCTCATAACGTAAACCCATAGTTATACTCCATATACTTTAAATGTCAATTTATATTTCCATAATTTTGATAGTCTAATATACCCTCATCATCTAACTCAACAGCTTCCATATGAGAGTCTATATAGTTTTTAAATTCGTGAGCGTTGGTCAGTGTAGGAAACCAAAACTCATGGTCTTCAAGCTTACCATTTTTTTCTACCTTGCACACAGTAAAATAATTACAACCTTCTGGATGATCCTCTGCAAAGTTATCATCATAGTCTACTTCATCTATAGATTTTGGACCTTCAGTAACAGCCCATATCTTTACAGTACTCATTTACTAACTCCCCAAGTTCTAATCAAATCCATATAGTGTTCCATACCTACCATAACTATCCAAGGCTTTCTGTCTGACCTAAAGAATACTACAGGCTCTCCTGTATTATGTTTAGCTGCCTGTTCTATGTAACCGTATGCAGTTTTCATACCTTCCTTACGTCTTTTAACTTCTATAGACAGTGGTATAAGTCTTCTAGCAGCAGGAGAGAGTTGTATATCTTCTCCTGTATCTCCCATAACTGTACTCTTTATATCGTCAGGGTGTAATTCATAAAAAGTTTTAAGTAGTGTATCCCTAACTTCTTGTTGACCTAGCCTACCCTTTGCCTTACCTGTCCTAGTCTTAGTCATGGAACACCTCTGGTACTTTAGGTTCATTAACGACATTAATTAAATACTCAGGTCCATAGGAGTAGATGAATGTTCTCACCTCATCCCAACAAAGATACTTGTATTCACAGTAGCTGCACTGCATACTTAGCTTTGTATTGGGGCTTGTCTTAGACTGTGGTACAGCATCTATTCTTTCTTCTGGAATGTCGTTCTTAACCATTTCTGCTGCTGCTAACATTTCTTTTTGTTTAGTCTTTAACTCCTCAGTAAAATCATATACATCCAAACAAATATGTCCATTCTGTTTGTCAACTGCCAAAAAAGCTCCATGTGTTTTGTCAGTAACAAGTGGGTCATCCTTACCTGCGTAGACGTAGGAACTAAGCTGTGATATATATCCAAATGGATCATCATCTCTAAGTTTTCCTTCCTTAAACTTTTTAAATGCGTAGGTGCTACAGGACTTAACATCTACTGTCATACCATCAATCACTGCATCTCTATGCCCCTTGATACCATGAACATTGAGTCTATCTTGCTGCCCTTTTATGTCATGCCCACTGGCTTTCGCTAGTTCTAGTATCAACTCCTCTATCATATCACCGTAGAAGAACTTTAGTAGAGTGTTAGGTGTTAGGCTCTCTCCCTCTCCTGACTTGTTTACCTTGTACCAGAGCTTACGTTTACAAGGAGTACCAATAGAAGAAAGAGATAGATAACCTCTGGGTTCTTGAGGTTTACTGAAACGTTGATTAGATAGAACAGAGATGCCATCAGCCAAAGTCTTACTGCGTATTTCATTCCACTCACCCTTACCCTCTAAGGTTTTGTACATATCTTTTACAAGAGTCTTTATTGTTTTCATTCTTTAAGTCCTAACTTATGTTTTCTTTTTCTAAAGAGCTTCTTGATCTTAAGAGGGATAACCTTGAGGCTATACTTGGTTGTCCAAAGTTCTTTAGCCTCAAGGTTTCTGGGTTTAGAAGAGTATTTCTTCCGCATTTTCTCTGCTCCCTGCTGTGACTTGAGTCAGAGGTGGTGGTGAATGTGGTGGAACTACCTCATCTACATCATCAGGAGCAATGTACTCCACATGATCTATAACCTTTACCCTGTCTAGTCGTGTACCTACAATAGCTTTACGGCTAGTGTCGTAGACAGAGAGGGTAACTTGGATGGTAGAACCATTACCAATCGTACCATCTTCATCGTAGTTCCACCTAGTACCATCAGCCTTGGTCACTACAGGAGCACCACTATCCCAATCCCTACCAGTATCAAACTTACGTACAAGTCTAACCTTAGTTCCTCTACCTTCAGGGTCTGGTGTTCCCTTCTTCATAGACCTAGATGCTGTCAACCTCTTCATGTTGTCATCATCAAGTATCATGTCAATGGTACACGCTCCATCACACACTTCGTATGCACCTTCATAGCCTTTAGTGTCACGGTTCTCTTCAAAAACCTTTGCCCACTCACCTATTCCAGTTAATATTACTTTTCTTGTAGCCATTTTTAGTCTCCTAATTTATTGAAAGTTTATTCTAACACGATTAATAATTATAATGCAAGTACTTTAATGTATTTCTGCATAGTTTTTTCCATACTGTACATCAATACCTAACTGTACATTTAACTTGAGTTGTTCATTCAACTTAGTGATAGCCCAACTCAGTACACTTGTATGCTGTTGCTCTTCTCCTTTTCTAACTACGTTAATACTTTCATCGTGGAACTGACCCACAATGTTTGACCTCTTGATACGGTAGAATGCTACCCACTTATCAAAGCAATAAGAACCTGTGCTTTGGTTGATGGTGGAGAAGGCATCCTTCTTGTACCGTAGGCTGTGCCAGAACTTACTCACAGGGTTCTGTATCCACATCTCACCACCTATCTCTCTAACATTCTGTTCTTCAGCAAACTGTTTGACTGACCAGTTACGTTGCCAGTATGCGTCAAGTAACTTCTGTGATTCCTGCACTGACATACCTGTTTCTCTTGATAGTTTTGCTGCACCAACACCGTAAGTTGCAGAATAGTTAACCACCTTAAAGTTCTTACGCAGTGGCTTCAAGTCCTTCTCTCCACTCACATGCTTGTCTATATCACCCTGTGTAATCACACCTGCATGTTTAGCAAGGTCAAGGTGTGGGTCAAAGCCATCTCTTGACATTTCCTCTACATACTCAGGGTCATAGGGTTTCATATAGTGTCTCTTAGTTGTATCTTCAAGTGATGTCATGTCAGCACCACAGAGTGTGTAACCTTCTGGTGCAACCAAGCAACTGCGTATCTCTCTACCCCAAGGCTTGTCCACACTAGGTAAATTAACCAATGGTTTCTTATGCTTAAAGCGTAGTGTGTTGGTTAGTCCATCTATCTCTGCTCTTACGTAACCATCATGTTCACACTCAACAAAGCCTTTGAATATACTGAGGCGGTGTTGGAGTATTGTCAGACCATCAAGTACCTCAACAGCAGGGCTGTCTTTGATAAGTAAACGTACTGACTTGGTTAGCTCACCATTCTTTCGTATCTGTGATACCTTCTTCTCTTCACCTGTCTCCTTGTTCTTATTGTACTTGTATGTACATGGCTTCCAACCTAAAGAAGTTAACCAATCTTTTACCTGTTCAGTGGAGTTAGGGTTAGCTTCTTCTGCACCCTTAGTCACTGTAACATCACCGTTGTAACCGTCTGGTAGTCCATACTCATCTAGTAAACCAAACCATCTTGCACCATGAGCAGACAGTGAGCCATCCTTCTTGTGGCAAACTTTAGGTTTAGTCTGTACCTTAGTCAGCTTACGCATGGGCATAACCTCTATAAGTTCTGCTACCTTCTCTTCCTGTAGCTTAGTTATCTTATCAACACAACTGATTGCCAAGTCAGTGTCTAACTTCCAACCCTGTTGCTCTGCTTCATTAGCACAGTCCATCTTGAACTCAAGGTAACGAAAGAACTTGTCTAGCTTTACCTTGTCCTTGTAGAGAAACATAAATCTTTTCAGTAGATTGTTCCACAAGGCTTGTGTAATCAGTACATCCTGTTCACATCTGTGAGCGTAGTCAGTCGGTGATAGGTTGTGCCAATCATCTATCTTAGGTTTCTCAATACCAAAGTCAGGGAAGAAACTATCCAAGCCATGCTTACTGCGTAGTGGATTGAGTACCCACGACATAGGAAGTGTATCAAATAACCTAGCTGTAATCTTAATACCAAGTATCTTATTCAAGAGTGGTACATCGTAGCGAATAATGTTGTGACCTAGCAAACCTTTTGCATTTACTAACAGATGCCTCATGTCATCATAGTGATGCAGTGTCTTTAGTTCTTCTCCATCTAAGTAAGAGAAGCAGTGTATCTTAGTGGCACGATCAAGTAAACCATCTGCTTCTGCGTCAAATATTATCATGCAACCATCCTATCTTCTGTACCCCCTGACTCTTCAGTAAGCAACGTAGTCTCAGGATCATAGTAAACACTACCTGCCTTACCCAACTTTGCAAAGGGTCTGTTCTTATCAACAATAAAGTTAGTTGTATTCTGAACTAATTCATCATCACTGTCAACATCTCTTTCAATCTTTATACAAATGATTGCTTCTTCTTCAAGAGATGATGCATATTTGGTACGTCCATCATCATTAACCTGTGATATTAATACCACACCTATGTTCAACTCCTTAGATAGCTGTGCCATCCTAGCTCCAAGTGATGTGAGTACTGAGGTAGCACCATCTACACCTGCCTGACTGAGGTAGGCTAGTCTTTGAACGTGGTCTACAAAGATGTACTCTGCACCGTAGACAGTAGCTGCAAGTCTAGTGTACTCTAGTAGCTTGAGTGGATCATCATGTGACCTCATCTCAAAGACTATGGTACGCTCACCCTGTGTAGCTAACTTAGCAGCAGCCACTACGTCATCCTCAGAGATACCATTCTCCTTTGCATCGTCCTCAGTCCTAACATTAACACCAAGGTTGTACGTTGCCATTGCTCTGTAGGTTGTAGACTTCATCTCTTCCATGTGTAGCAGGGCTATGCGTGTATCAGGGTTAGACAGTAGCCCTGTCTCAAAGTATCGTATCACCTCTGTCTTACCTGTACCCCTTGGTGCTTTGAGAAAAGTTAAGCCACCCTTGACAATGCCCCTGATCTTATCGTCAAGTCCTGTGTGACCTGTTGGTGTGTACTGGTATGGACTCTCAGTCCTTATCGCCTGTTCAACTTCCTCATCAGAACAAAAGAAGTTGTCAGGTGAGTAGCGTTGTGGTTTCAATGCAGTCCACTTGAGTGCCTCACTATCACCTGCCATCAAGAACTCGTTAGCATCCTTGTGCTTGGACATAGGTACAAAGTATAACTTAGCAGGGAAGGCTTCATATATCTTCTCTGCACTACGCTTACCTGCATCATCAAGTTCCCCTGCGTAGATTATTTCCTTGAAAGAGTTGAGGTAATCATAATTCTGCTTGATAAACTTCTCACCAATAGATGCAGAAGGTAGTGACTTCACAAAGTATTTCTGACCTAGTATCTGGTAGAGACTTGCAGCATCAAACTCTCCCTCTGTTATGTATATCTTGTTGGAAGAGTTGGAGTTAAACTCAGGTCCAAATAGGTGATTCATACCTACACCCCTGTCTTTAATCCAAGTCTTAGACTTATCGTTGAAGTCTCTGTACTTGACGGTGTGTGGGTACTTGTATGCATACCTTACAGGCTCACCGTTTGCACCTGTCTGTACCTGTATGCCATACAGTTTGCATACATCTGGGTTGATACCCCTGATGTTATCAAACGTCATACCTTTAACTTCTACTTGCATTACATTCACCTTCTGTTTTACAGGGTAGCTCTCTCTTACCCAATCAAATATGCCTATTCTCTTTTTAGTAGGGTAAGATTCCCCACAACTGTGACAGAATCCATACCCATCGTCATTCCAGTTGAATGCATCTGATGATCCACAGTCTTCAAATGGACATGCCTGATGTGGGTTATCACTCATTCATTAATTCCTTCCATGATACAGGGAATAACTTTCCCATCTCTCTACTAATATCGTCTGCTACCATTCTGCTTTCTACTTGAGCATCTTCTGCACATCGAAGTATACACATGTCAGCGAATGCGTCAAGACTACCAGACCAATACCATTCAGTCATGTGACATAAAGGTAACACCATACGTGCCTGTTCCTCACACACACCCATCTCTAATAGTCTCTGATAGGCTTGCATAGCTTCAGCAATTACATGGTTCAACTCAAAGTTGGCAAGGCTCTGTTCTGTTTCAGATTCTAATACACCACCACTGCCCTGCTTCTTATCTTTTGTTTGCTTTCTCCAGAGTGCAGTGTTCTCATCATTCATGTCTGGTCTGTACCAGTTAGGTGTAGTGTCTACGTATCTCCTACTCATCTCATTCCAACGTAGGAACTTATGCTTGACCAACTGCCTAGCTACAAAGATAGGGGCACGTACATGAAATTTAGCAAAGCAATGACCAAAGGGTGACATGTGTTTGTGTTTAGCTAAGTACTTGATAAGCTTAATGTTTCTTTCTTTACTCATATCAAATGAGTTAGACCAGTTGTTGAAGCTAACCCTTGCTGCATTTACTACACTCAGGTCAGACCCCATATGTTCCATATAAGTTACTTTAATCATCTACTTCTCCCATCTATAAAATATGTGGTCATCTATCCTTGATGTCCTTGTCTTTGTGCTTGCCCAATCAGGATACACAGAGGTGGAGTGGTAGTGTGTTGCACCCTCTAACATATCAATAGTCTTACCGTCATGTACAGTTACAGCCACAAGCAGTGCCTTTGCCCAAGCTGAATCGTCAGTAGGATTGTCCTTCAGACCGTCACAATACCATGAGAACTGGCACTTATGCCTTACAGGTAGGTCACTACCCGAATGTCTTACTGCCTGTGTAACGACATCACACACGTTGTCAGGGTATCTTTTATCATTTACCCTGTTGATTACAACCTGTGCCACAGCAATTTGACCTGCTGTAGATTGTGACCTAGCTTCCCAGTATACGTTCATTGCTAAACATACGAGTGCTGTTGTAAACATTATGTTTCCTCATGTATAGTGTGGTTAAATTTTAAGTGGTGTTTATTTTCTACGCTGTGTATAGCATGACAATTAGCACAAAGAATTTCACATTTTCTAATTTCATTTTTAAGCTTCATCCAAGTTGAAATCCTACTTACATTTGTAGATTTTGTTTCTTGATTTAAATGATTAAAATGTAAAGCAGCAGGGTGTTTTTTATACCCACATTCTCTGCAACCAAACCTCATCTTAACCCTAGTTGTAAACTCCCTTAATGTTTTTCTTTTTCTTCTTGCAGTACTGCACTTATTTGATCTAAAGTTAGGGTTCTCGTATACTGTGCATACCTTACCACTAAGTCTAGACATAGCGTAGTGTAAAAATTTATAACCTTTTTTATTTACTGTGCCTCTTAGGTCTGGTAAACCTAACTCTATTGCTTCTTCTTTATTAATATAAGTTTGATACTTTGCCAATCACCCTCTCCTTATATCTAGTGCAGACTTTGCAGTCTCATAGTTGTGTTTGTTGTATGGGTTAAGACTCTGTACATTTTTATGCCCTGTTACGTGCATGATTGCCAGTGCATCAACTCCACTCTCAATTAACTCAGTGATGGCAGTCTTACGTAGGTCTCCCATATGTAGGTCTGAAGGTAGCCCACACTCAGCCTTAACCTCATTTGCTAGGGTAGATACCTGACCTGATGGTATAGGTCTGTATGCCCCATCTGAAGGTCTCTGGTGAGGTATAACATACTTCTGCCAATCCCAATCACCTAACTGTTGTACCATAAGCTCCATTATCTTATCCTCAATGGGTAACATTACTGTAGCACCACGCTTAGTCTGCTTGATTGTTACCATCTTCTTATCAAAATCTATGCTAGACCACTCAAGTAGAGTAATGTCAATGGGTCTTTGTCCCCACTCGTAGGCAAGGAGTGCCAGTAGTCCAATGTTTCTCCACTTAAATTGAGAGAAGGCAGTCTCAATGAATAGCTCTACCTGTGGCTTAGTCCATACTACAGAGCGAGGTGTGTGTGAACGCTTCTTAACCCTAGACATTGGGTTGGTGTCTATCAGTTCAATGGAACGACAGAAGTTTAATAGGACTGAGAAGATTCTTGACAGTTGGTTAGCATGGTCAACACTCACGTTCCTAACCCAAATCTCATAGAGTTCTGTGCAGTGAGCAGATGTGACAGCCTTGACAGTTATGTCACCTAACTCCCTAGCAAACAGCTTAGTGCTATTGATCTTTGCAAAGCCATACTCGTAGGTCTTCCTAGTCCTTGACGACAAAGAATTAAACTGTCCAGTGTTAAGGTAGTGTGCTGTCACCTGTCTTAGGTTACTCTTAACACCTAGAGTACCAACAAGTATGTTACCCTTTCTGAAGTCATCAACAATCTTTACAAGCTTTGGTACTTCATGTCTCGCCTGTCTCCCATCGTGGAAAGTCTTAGGTGATACAACACCTGCTGACTTAGCATCATTGGGTGGATTAAAACGATAGACAGCAGAGCCATCCTTAAGTTTTACCTTAGTCGTATATTTCATTTCTCTTCTTTCTTTTTTGGTATAGGTGGCATCATCTCATCACATGGATCATCATCTTTACCTAGCATCTTCATCTCCTCTTGGATACAAAGACCCTAGTTATACTTAAAGTTTACATAAAGTATACATAAAGTTTTATCTTTCTTTAAGTTGTAGGAGTTAATGTCTTACTTAAAGTATACTTAATGTAATTATACAGTCACTTACAGAAGTGTGACAACCCTGATAATATATTTTTATTTATCAATGTGTCTTTGATACAACACTTCATCTGTATCCTCATACCCATCAAGACATTCCAGTGACCATACAACAGTCAGTGTGTCACCACTCTTAGTCATACTGTCAGCCTTACCTATCTCATCAGAGAATATCTTGCCATGCCAATCCTCTACTACCTCATCATTTCTTTCTATCGTTATGTGATACATCTTACTTCCCTTCATACTTTTCTATTGTTAAAACTTTGTAGTCACCTAGTATCTGCTTAATGTGTAGCTCACTAGTTGCGTACAAATATATAGACCTCACCCTAGTGTTCACACCAGAGTCATTAAAACTTACACCCTCATACTCTACAGCATAGTTATACACTGGGCTTGGCATCCATGCTACCATCTGTTACTCCTTCTCACAGTTATCTATTACATTATGTTTGTTGTCCTCATACCTGCATCTGTCAGGGTGAAACATCTCTTTGTATGTTGCTACCCAAGGATCTCCCCACGCTAGGTAGCCTATGATGTAGGGCAGAGGTACAAGTAGAAAGATTACTAGCAGTGCTGCCTTAAAGAAGCCCTCGTTGTGGTATGGTTTCATGTTCTACCTCTATCCCACCACTCAGTAGTCATCTTTAATCCCTCAAATTCTAATTCAGATTCAAGTGCAGACCATGACATTTCATATGCGTGGTCAAAATTTAATGTCTCACCACCTTCTACATCGTAAGTTGCCCAAGCCTGTGCTATGTAGTCTAAGCTAGGCTCATGGTTCATGGGTAATTCATTCTCAAAAAACATATTAGTCTCCTACTATTAAAGCATAAGTGAAGCCACTCATACCTATTTGATTAAGCCAATACTCTATACAGGCAATGACTAAAGCTATGCCTATACAGATGTGTACCTCTAGTGGGTGTACCTTGTTCATCACCACTCAAACTCCTTACACGCTATCTTACGTATGCTCTCTGGTATAGGATGTTGCAAGCCATACATTACGTGCATCATCTTGTCTAACGCATCTACGGTATTGTTGTAGGATTCTATTTGCATACGTCTGCTATCTTCAGATAGTGCATCCCACTTAGCTGTAGTGCGTATCTGACATTGCTCTCTGCGTTCATCGTAGTATCTGCCTTGTACATCTTCATCGCAATCTTCCCACGTTACACCCTCTTGCCAATCAGGTTGCCTCTGTAACCACAGTGCTTGAACTAAATGGTGTGACGAATGGTTATCCTCATCATCTAGGATGGGTGTGGTACTCTTCTGGTATCTCTTGTCTGTGTTAGCCATTGTCATTCTCCTTTTTTAAATTCAATATTCTTTATGCCTCGCATACCCTTACTTACTTCCTTGTATGCCTTGAGTTCTTCATCATCTTTACATAGCTTAACCAAAGGCATAGTGCTTTTAGTTAATGTACGCATAGCTTCTAAGTCTTTCTTGTACCATCTATAATCTAATGCCATCAGCCAAACCTCTGCTGTAGTTGCTCATACTGTTCGCTATCAAAGGGTAGCTCCTTGCCTATGTGTATATTGTAGTAGATAGTCTCACCGTCTTTAGCTTCAGTAAACCATACGTAGTCACCTGCCTCTGTAACTTTACGTAGCTTGGGTATGGACATACGCTTGTCACCTCTGGCTGTCTTGTAGAACTTAATGAGTACATCATCCATGTCAAGATGACCATAACAACCTACATAATACAAAGGGTTACTTCCCCATAAGTTCATATCAATCTCAAAAAAATCTATTACCTCATTCTTAGCGTCAGCATAATACTTGTTACGCATAGTCTCTGTTATTTTTAAGTGTGGTATAGCCATCTTTAATCCCCTTTATTTTTTTGTATGCTTCTACTAGTGTGTTTATATCTTCTACTTCTTTACTCGTTAATCCTTTGAGTGTCAACCAATAACCTTCCCAAGCTCTATCTATTCCACTATCTATCCTCATCATACACCTCTTCCATATCTCCATAGGCTACAGCCCACTCACTTGATGTTATACCAGACATGATAAACTCCCTCTCTTCTGTTGTTAAGTTAGGCATAGCGTTTTGAATGAGCATACCTCCTTCCCATTGCTCAATCTGTTGTTGCGTTACATCTAACTCCATAGTGTTAGTTTGACCTGTCATCGTGCTTGTCTTTGTGATAATCATATCAACTCCAATCCCACGTTACAAAATGTTGTAGCATATCCAGACTTATTACAGGTTCTATGCTGTCACCCTCATCATCACACCCTAGCACTAGCCCTCTATTGACTAGCTTTATAGGTGGTTGGTGGTGCAAGTTAAACTCCCACTTGTGCATCACATCAGCGTATAACCCTTCATCATCTACGTAGATGCCATCAGAACCAAATGGTATCCCAACGACATCAAAAGTTTTACACCCTGTTAGAGCATAGATTTCTCTATAGTCTCCACTATATTCTACTTCTTTTATTACCCTCAGTTCTGGGTCAATTAAAAATGCTTTCATCGTTTAAATCTCCTTCTATCCCAAGGTCTAGCACCTATGATATAACCTGTCAAGCATCCACTCCAAAATAATAATACTGTTATAAAAATTACCATGTATAGTTCCATAATTGTCACACTTCATCCTTCCATATTGTGTGGTACATATCACACACCTTGTGTAATTCTGGGTGTCTATGTATCCACATTCCACTATCAGTAACAAATTCTTTAGCAAAGAAGTCATCAAGCTTATCATTACCTGTACCAATATCTAAACCTGCCTTCACCTCTTTAGCTAACTCATCAAACTCTGCGTCACTTACAAGGCTATCATTCTTAAACTCATAAGCGTATGCAAAGACAGCAATCTTAATCCTATTGCGTGTCTGTATCTCACCCATTGTTGCCATTATATTACCCTCACATTAAATAAGTTTACGTCTACTATCTCATAGTAATCTAGAAATGTATGTAGTACATCAGCCTTAGTATTAGCCTTAACTTTTAGATAGATATAGCTACCATCTAAGCGTTCCTTATCTAATAGTACTACACTCCAGAATCTTTCTTTACGTAATGCCATGTATTCTTCTCCATGCTACCCAAGTTATTGCTTGTAATTCGTAGGCTTTCATATCTAATTTCTTAGCTACCCTCACATAATCACCTTGTATTTCTGCGTATAATTTCTTGCCTATGTTGGTTTTATCTGTGGTTAATCCTACCCTCTCATATCTCCAAATATTATAGGCATGTCCATCTATACAACAGGCATCATATCCCATGATACACTCGTAAAAACTCTTGATTTTTTGCCCATTAAGCCTAGTCAATATATCCTCATCAGTCTCTAACATATCCTCAAGCATAGACCATGCCTTGTCTTTCATTGCATGGTAGGTGCTAACTTTGATACTTTCCTTGTGTTCTCCGTTCAAGTATCCCTCTATTAAATCCTTAGCATTTATTACATTGCGTTCCCATTTATTGTTAGGTGATAGTGACGCAATGACACCCACCGCAGTAGTTAAGGGTATGCTGTAATAGATTGCCATGCGTCTGGCATCTGCTTGTGCTAGTGCATACCATGTCACACCATCTTTTTCTTCTTCTGGTGTTCTTAAGTTAAACACCCTCTCAATATTATTTCTATTTTTTACAGTCATGTTACACCTCAACTTCTCTTGTTACAAGTTGGACATCATCCCAACCCTCATTAATTGCGTCTTGTATATCACCACCAATATCATCTGAATCATGGTAAACAGCGTATACGCTTTCTTGTACGTCACCCACACTTCTATCAATACCTATAATTAAAAATATTGTATATGTCATATTACACCTCTTGTTTAAATTAAGTATAACCTCTATTAAATTTAAATAGTTGTCAAGTTATTATTGTTTATGCTGTACAAAATTAATTCTTGTCTTTGCATTGTTTTTAAATGGTGTCTTTTTTGCCACACTTTCAAGTGGAAAGTATGACGTTTGATCACCCATACATAGTGCAAGAAAAGCCTTATCACTCACACCACCAGAAGTAATATAGCTACCCCATCTATCCTTAATATTTTTATGGGTGTTAAAGTAAACAGGCTTTTGACCTTGCTTACTTAGACTTCTACTTGTTCTTTTAGTAATCATTTTTACGCTAAATTTTTGTAGTATATTCATAATATTTCCAATCATAAGTTTGAGAGGTTATACTTAATTTAAACTATAGGATGCAAGTTGTCATCATATCACTATGCCTTGCACCCTCTAATCATTATTTATAGGCTTATATATTCACCTAAAGGATAACGTCTGTTGGACTAGCCTTGTCATAGTGTTACCATAACTATGATAGACAACAGCGTGGCTTAATTATCCCTCGCACTGTGGTAGTAAAGACTGATTGACCTTAGCTCTTTACGTTTACCATTATCCTTTTAAGACACCTAATACAATCGTAAGGATTGCGTTAAAGTTAGCCCATGTGTTTCCACAAAATCAATAAATGGCGTGTACCTTTTCTAATATCACTTAGAGAGTGGCTTGTAGCGTCTATACAAGATCTTTTTATTTCTAACCTACCGCTTTCTTACCGCTTGTTTATATCGTAATCTTAATTCGTATTGTTAGTCAAGTATTAATTTTAGTCTTAGTGTTTAGTCTTATAATTCACATTTTTATACTAAATGAAAGTTTTTAGTTTAGTCTTAACAAACTAACTTATTTTAAAGATTGCCTTAGCGGTTATTAAAATGTTTTTGTTTGTTGAGTACAGTTCTAATTTAAAAAAATAGATATGTAAAGAATTATTTTTATTTTTTTTTAAATTATTTTTATGACTATATATATGCGACAAAAAAATTATACTTGAATACTTCAAAATTCGTGCAATGGCTGTAAAACTACCAGTAAAATCAATAACTTACACGTAATAGAATGTATTATTGTATAAGATATTGTTTAAAATCAATGGTTTAGCTGCACGTGTTACCTGAAAGCTACAATATGTTGCATCACTGTGGTATTTTTACTACTGGGTTGCATGAGCCACCCTACCCTACGTAGATACTATGTACATACTCTGCCAGAGAAGGGGGAAACAGAGTGTTAACTACATTGTATTTCTGCATACAAAACGTGCAGTTGTATTATATTGCCTATTTTTTAGGCATTTATGCAGAATACACAGAGCATCTTGTAAATCCCCTCTGAGGAGGGAATAGATACGTTAGGTATGATACGATGTAATAACTCCCAGACCCCACTCAGTGAACAACCTAGAGCCTCTCAGCCACATAATGTACAACTGGGGGCAATGTTAAGAACAACTCTGGGAAATACACTGTGAAAAACCTATATTTGTTACATATTAGTTAAATTAATGCTTGACATAATGTATAATCGTGGTATAATATACTTAAAGTAACTTAATGTAACATTAAGTATACCTAATCTCCTCCACCTATAAGTATATACTTAAAGAACATAAGGTATACTTAATGTAACGAAAATATATTTTAGAGATGGGGGAGATTTATTGTCGTTTCTTGTTGACAAAAGAAACTTTAGGAGTATAACTAGTACCATGTCCAAAATTAAAACTTACATTAGTGATAATGTAATAGAAGAGTTCTATCACGCACTAGCAGATGAAGATGAAGTAAGACTTAGAAGATGCCACATCCCTCGTTCTGACGTATTCTATGTTAGAAAGAAGATTCAACTTGACACTGGAGTACTGTACACACTGGATCACGTAGAAAGAGCTATGTATCTTGAGGGTATGCTAGAAGCTAGGGATGTTTACAAGCCACACATGAAGAGAGAACACTATGGCGATACCTGAACGAGTCAAAACGCTGATGAAGAAGTATGGACTTGAGGGTGTCAACAAACCTAAGAGACTTAGGGATGATCCAAGTGGCAAGTCTCACGTTGTGATGGCAAGTGAGGGTGGCAAGTACAAGCTAATTAAATTTGGAGAGAAGGGTGCTGAAACTGCAGGAAGTCCTAAAGCAGGAGAGTCAGCACGAATGAAAGCAAAGCGTAAATCATTCAAGGCGAGACACGCTAAGAATATTAAAAAGGGAAAAATGTCTGCTGCATACTGGGCAGATAAAGTCAAATGGTAGGAGAACCAAAATGAAAATGAAGAAAAAAGGATACTCAATGGGTGGCATGATGCCCATGGATCAAAAGAAAATCAACCCTACTACTGGTATGGCTATGAATAAGGGTGGCATGAGTAAAAAGAAAAAGGGTTATGCTAAAGGTGGTATGACAGACCTGCGTAAGACAGGGATGTTTTATGGTGGCGGTATGGCACGTAAAAAATAAATGGCTAACGTACTTAGCACCTCACGTTATAAGAATGTTAAAGTAGATTTAACCACAGCTACTGCAACTACATTCTATACCTGTCCACCCCTGATGACAACCTTTGTATCTTCTATACTGGTGTCTGAGGATACAGGCAATGCTGACACTATAACAGTAACTATCACAAATGGTAGTTCTGTTTTTAGTGTATTTAAAGTTAAGGCAGTGGGAGCTAACGGTACAGTAGAATTATTAACCAGCGATTTAATTTTAGTTTCAGGAGATATTTTAAAAGTGACTGCAGCCACAGCTAACAGATTACATGTGATAGCTTCTTTAGTTGAAGTACCTAAGACAACAACTGCATAACGGAAATGCATAACTATCTATAGTAAGATAGGAGTAGATATGGTATAACTACCTCGTACACAAAACACAGGAGGTAGTACAATGATTAAGATACTAAAGGAATGGTTTAAACGATCACAAGAAGCCAGAGCACGTAGAGCAGCAATGGGTGAGTTATATAGATTTAGTGATAGAGAACTGCAAGACTTAGGTATAGGACGCAGTGAAATATATGCAAGAGTTTATGGGATAAAATAAATGGTAGTAAATGCAGCTAAGAATTACACGAAACCAACTATGCGTAAAAACTTAGTTGCCAAGGTTAAAGCAAGTTCTAAGGGTGGAGGTGCAGGTCAATGGTCTGCACGTAAAGCCCAGATGGTTGCCAAACAATATAAAGCCAAGGGTGGGGGTTATAAATAATGGCATTAACTAATCAAAGTAAAAAGAAAGTTAAAAAAGTTATTAAGGGTTTAAATAAAGCTTCTAAGTTACACGCAGGTCAAGCCAAAGTTTTAAAAGGCATAACAAGTAAAAAAGCTAAATAACTGTGACAAAGAAAAAAGACCCTCTAAAAGGAACTGGTAAAAAACCTAAAGGTAGTGGCAGAAGACTGTACACAGATGAGAATCCAAAAGATACAGTGAGTATAAAGTTTGCTACTGTAAAAGATGCTAAAGAAACAATCGCAAAAGTCAAGAGGATTAAAAAATCTTACGCTAGGAAAATTCAAATCTTGACAGTGATGGAACAACGTGCTAAAGTTATGGGTAAGACTGAAGTTGTGAGACTTGCAAAACAAGCAAAGCTTCAGTTGAGAAAGCAAAAGGAAAAGGAAAATGCTTAATGCCCTACTTACAAAGCAACATCCCATACTTCAAGGCATGGGTAAGACGAGAGTATACGTGTAATTTTGAACAGTACCATGGTGAATTTTTACACTGTATGGTAATAGCAGTAACGAGTATGCCAAACAGATGTTTGAGTTTTCAAGTTATCTTCACAGGTTGTGAGTCAGATAGTACAGATGAACCAAACATACATGGTGGAGCAATGTGGGCTAGGTTGCCTATTACAGCTTTGGTTGGAGATACACCTGTAGAAGAATGGGCAGAACCACTGCCAGTATATGCAGCACAACCTTGGGATTGTATGTCACATGACCACTCTGTGTATGTTTTAAATAGAGCAACTCCTGCACCGTGGATTGCTAAAGTTGATGGAGAATTTTACCCTGCTAAGTATTACTTTACTGTAGACTACACAGACAGTGAAATAGCTGATGACCCTGCACAACACAAACAAAGTCATGTGCTAGAGTTAATGGACGCAGGTAAGTACACAGGTAACATTGTTGCGTTACCCAATAACAGAGTGAGAGTAACGCACCCTGCATGGTTTGAAACAGGAGAAGGAGCACCAGACTTTAGACCCAACCAACATGTGTTTCATTCTAAACTAGAAACTGATTACGTCTGGAATACTGAACGAGTATTTGATAACTTATATAATGAGGAGAAATAAGATGGCTGCAAAAAAACTACCGATGGTTAAAAAAAATGGTAAGATGATTCCTGCTTTTGCTGCAGACGGTAAGGGTAAGATGAATAAGGGTGGCATGATGAAGAAGAAAGGTATGGCTAAAGGCGGTGCAATGAAGAAGAAGGGCATGGCTAAAGGTGGTGCTGTAAAGAAGAAAAAGAAGTAATGGCACTCGCAAAGTCTCAGAAGAGTCTTAAGGATTGGGGTAAACAAAAGTGGAGAACCAAGAGTGGTAAACCTTCTACGCAGGGTTCAAAAGCAACTGGTGAGCGTTACCTTCCTGCTAATGCTATCAAGAATCTATCTTCCTCTGAATATGCTGCAACCAGTAAGGCTAAGAGATTGGGTAAGGGTAAGGGCAAACAACATGTTGCCCAACCCAAAAAGGTGGCTAAGAAGACGGCTAGATACAGGTAGTACCGTAAATTATTTAGGGGGCAAGAAATGACACCAGAAAAACTATCAGCTTGGAGAATAGTGCCACGTATGTTAATACTATCTTATATGATAGTGTTTTATCAAACGTGTAATTGGTTTATGAATTTAACAGACCCTAACAACGCACAGGCAGGGTTTGTTTCTGTCGTTGTGGGGGCAGGTGCAGCATGGTTTGGTATCTATGTTAATGGTACTAAGTCATCTGTAAAAGGCAAAGGGTGTAACAACCCCGACTGTAAATGTGGGTGATTAGATATGACTAGATATGATGCAGCTTTAAAAAAAGATATGAATGCAACTGATATAAAAGGTTTAAAACGATTACGCAGAATCCATAAAACTTTAGATTCTAAATCACCTCTTGCTAAAAGTCTTGTAAGACTAGCAGGACAGTATGTTAATGGTGGTATGGAATATATTGATAACTTTAATAAGGGTGGTGTTATTAAAGGTAAGAAAAAGTAATGAGCATTATAGCTTCTCTCATAGGACCAGTATCAAGTATCTTAGACAAGGTAGTACCTGATGCTGATGAGAAGGCTAGACTAGCCCATGAGATTGCTACCATGTCAGACCAACATGCACAACAGTTGGCACTGGCACAGGTAGAAGTAAACAAAGCGGAAGCTGCAAGTGGAAGTTTATTTAAAGGCGGTTGGAGACCTTTTGTTGGTTGGATATGTGGTATAGCTTTGCTGTATCATTTTATTCTATCCCCTTTAATTTTATTTGGTGTATCATTAGCAGGAGTGGACATACCACCTATACCTGAGTTTGATATGGGAAGTTTGATGACAGTCCTGATGGGTATGTTAGGACTAGGTGGGTTAAGAACCTATGAAAAACAAAAAGGAATTACTAAATAAATACTGTCTTGTATGTAGTGAACCTTTATTAATATATACAGTTTATACAAGACAACAAAAATTTATAGAGATGAATAGTGTTTGTTTACCCTGTAAAGAAAAAGCAGACAGAGAACGACTACAAAACAAAAAGGATATATAATGGGATTCACTCTCTCACAACGAAGCCAAGATAGACTAGACGGTGTTAATGCAGACATGGTACGTGTAGTTAAGAAAGCTATAGAACTTACGAAGATAGACTTTGGCGTTATCTGTGGTATGCGTACCATAGAAGAGCAGGAAGCACTAGTAGCTAAAGGAGCTTCACAAACCATGAAGTCAAAGCATCTGGAAGGACTAGCTGTAGACTTAATGGCATATATTGGTGGGAGGGCTTCATGGGAACTCAATGTCTATGATGACATTGCTGACGCTATGAAGGAAGCTGCAAAGCTTGAGGACGTAGGTATACGTTGGGGTGCAGCTTGGCAGATAGATGATATGCGTCAGTGGAGTGGTACTATGGAAGATGCTATGAATGCGTATGTTGATCTTAGAAGAGGACAAGGTAGAAGACCATTTATTGATGGTCCACACTTTGAATTGAGTTGATGTTTTTGCCGTTAGTTACAATATGTTTACTATCACCTATAGACCAATCTGTAGATTGTAAGATGTTTAATCCACAAGAAATGGCAATAACACAACAAGAATGTAGAAAAATGGTAGGAGCGTTTGTAAAACAAATGACACCTAGTCTTCCTGCTCCACACACAATACAGTATAAATGTATTGACAAGTCAGTAAGGATATGATATAATGAGTAGAAATCTAACAGAAAAGCAACAAAAGTTTCTGGATGTTTTATTTGAAGAAGCTAGGGGTAATCCTGCAACAGCACGTAAACTTGCAGGTTATGCTGATACGGTAGCTACTTCTTCTATTACAAATGTTTTACAGGATGAAATTGCAGACATAACTAAAAAGTTTATTTCTTCTACAGCAACTAAGGCTGCATACTCTATGTATGAAGTAATGAGTAGCCCAACAGATTTAGGTAATAAAGAAAAGATGACAGCAGCAAAAGATATACTAGATCGTGGTGGTTTTACTAAGACTGATAAAGTTGAAGTAACATCATCAAGCCCTTTATTTATATTACCACCGAAAAAAGATGAAGACGAGTAAGGATTGGAAACTTCCAGTGCCTGACAAAACTGAGTTAGGTTTTGATTGGCAACCTGTAATAAGGGTAGGTAGGATTATACCCTTTGGATATACACAGGATGAGGAAGATAGAGATATGCTCTTACCTATTGAAAATGAGTTAGAGTTACTACAAAAGGCAAAGAAGTTTCTTAAACAGTACAGTTACAGGGATGTAGCAAATTGGTTGAGCACAGAATCAGGGAGATACATATCTCACGTTGGTCTAATGAAAAGAGTAAAGCTTGAGCAAAAACGTAAAACAGATGCTTCAACGCAACGCTACCTTGCTCAAAGGTACAAAGAAGCCCTTGAGAAAGCGGAAAAGCTTGAAGAAAAAAGAATTGGTGGAAGAACAGAAAGTTTATCCCCAAGTTAAACCAGAACCAATAGAAGTAGAAAAAGCACAGGGAGTAATCTTTCAACCAAACAAAGGACCACAGACAGAGTTTCTTTCAGCCAGTGAACGAGAAGTATTATATGGTGGCAGTGCAGGTGGTGGTAAGAGTTATGCAATGTTAGCAGACCCTGTTAGATACCTCAACAACCCACATTTCCGTGGGCTACTTGTAAGAAAGACAACAGAAGAACTAAGAGAACTTATATCAGTATCCAAACAACTCTACCCACAGGCAATACCAAATATAAAGTTTATGGAAAGAGACAAGACTTGGGTAGCACCATCAGGAGCAACACTCTGGTTGTCCTACTTAGATAGAGATGATGATGTTACACGATACCAAGGACAGGCTTTTAGTTGGATAGGATTTGACGAGTTAACGCAGTGGGCAAGTCCATACCCATTTGACTATATGAGGTCAAGACTGCGTACTACAAAAGGAAGTGGCTTAGACTTATATCAGAGAGCTACTTCAAACCCAGGTGGAAATGGACACAGTTGGGTTAAGAAAATGTTTATAGAACCTGCCCCACATGGGGAATCATTCTGGGCTACAGACATTGCAACAGGTGAAACCTTAAAGATGCCTAAAGGTCACAGTCGTGAAGGAGAGCCATTATTTAAACGTAGGTTTATACCTGCTACATTGTTTGACAATCCTTACTTAGCTGACGATGGGATGTATGAAGCCAACTTATTATCACTACCTGAACACCAACGGAAACAATTATTAGAAGGAAACTGGGATGTTAATGAGGGGGCTGCTTTTCCAGAATGGAACAGGAATATCCATGTTATTGAACCTTATGATATACCCCATAGTTGGTCTAGGTTTCGTGCCTGTGACTACGGATACGGAAGCCACACAGGAGTCTTATGGTTTGCCGTCAGCCCATCAGAACAACTAGTTGTCTACAGGGAGTTGTACGTGTCTAAGGTTACTGCTGCAGACTTAGCAGATATAATACTAGAAGCAGAGGATGGAGAAAAAATTAGATATGGTGTTCTTGATTCGTCACTCTGGCATAAACGTGGAGATACAGGACCATCACTAGCAGAACAAATGATATTAAAGGGTTGTCGTTGGAGACCTGCAGATAGGAGTAGAGGGTCAAGAATAGCAGGTAAAAACGAAGTACACAGACGATTACAAGTTGATGAGTTTACAGAAGAACCAAGAATAGTATTTTTTAATTCGTGTGTCCAAACAACTTCTCAACTACCGTCTATACCACTAGATAAGAATAACTCTGAAGATGTTGACACTCATTCTGAAGATCACCTATACGATGCTTTAAGATATGGAATAATGACAAGACCAAGAAGCAGTTTATTTGATTTTGACCCTGCAAGTCAACGCACTGGTTTTCAAGCTGCTGATGCAACATTTGGATATTAAGGATATAATATGGAAGAAGATAATATAACTGCAGACTCTGAACAAGTAGTTGCTATTGAAGATATGGAAGAAGATTCTTATTCAGATGAAAACGTAGGAGATATTGTAAAGTTTGTTAAGGGTAAATATCGTAAGGCTGAAACAGCTAGGAGAGGTGATGAGGAAAGGTGGATACAAGGCTATCGTAACTACCGTGGTTTATATAGCCCAGAGGTTCAATTTACATCTACAGAAAAATCAAGAGTATTTGTTAAAGTTACAAAAACAAAAGTACTTGCAGCCTACGGACAACTTGTAGAAGTTTTATTTGGTAGTAATAAGTTTCCTCTTAGTATTAACCCTACAGTTTTACCTGATGGAGTAGAAGATACAGTTAGTCTAGAAACTAATGCTCAACTTAAAGAAGCCACAGGAGAAACAGAAACAGGTGCTACAGACGCTCCACAACTTCTGGCAGGTGAGACTATGCCAGAGTTTAACGAGCGTGTAGGACCACTTACAGACGATCTGAGTGCAGTTGAGGATGATATTGAGTTTAAATCTACTGGTAGTCCTACCTCTGTAAACTTTCATCCTGCTATGGTTGCAGCTAAGAAGATGGAGAAGAAGATACATGACCAACTAGAAGAGTCAAATGCTAAGAAGCAGTTACGTTCTGCTGCATTTGAAGCTGCACTCTTTGGTACTGGCATTATGAAAGGACCATTTGCTGTAGACAAAGAGTATCCTAATTGGGATGATGAGGGTGTGTACACTCCTATTTTTAAAACAGTACCACAAACTTCTAATGTATCTGTATGGAATTTTTATCCTGATCCTGACGCAAATAATATGGATGAAGCAGAGTATGTTATAGAAAGACATAAGATGTCACGTTCTCAATTACGTGCTCTTAAACGTAGACCATTCTTTCGTGCCAATGCTATTGATAAATCTCTTGCAGAAGGAGAGATGTACAATAAGGAGTGGTGGGAACATGTCATGGAAGACAACGCTGAAGAAGACAGAGCAGAGCGTTTTGAAATCCTAGAGTTCTGGGGATTTGTTGACAAAGAAGTTATTGAACAGCATGATGTAGATATCCCTGATGAGTTAAAAGATGTAGAGCAAGTTAGTGTTAACGTGTGGGTATGTAACAACAATGTACTACGTTTAGTTATGAATCCATTTACTCCTGCCTATTTACCTTACTATGCTACACCCTATGAAATGAACCCATACAGTATATTTGGTGTGGGTATTGCAGAAAACATGGATGATACTCAGACATTAATGAATGGGTTTATGCGTATGTCTGTAGACAATGCTGCACTGTCAGGTAATCTATTAATAGAAGTAGATGAAACTAACTTAGTACCTGGACAAGACTTAAGTGTATACCCTGGAAAAGTATTTAGAAGACAGGGAGGAGCACCTGGACAAGGTATTTTTGGAACTAAGTTTCCTAATGTTTCTAATGAAAATATGCAGATGTTTGATAAGGCTAGACAACTGTCAGATGAGAGTACAGGACTTGCATCATTTGCACATGGACAAACAGGTGTAACAGGAGTAGGTAGAACAGCCTCTGGTATCTCTATGCTTATGAATGCTGCTAATGGTTCTATACGGAGTGTTATTAAGAATGTAGATGACTACTTACTAGGACCACTGGGTAAAGCCTTCTTTAGTTTTAACATGCAGTTTGACTTTGACCCTGAGATAAAAGGTGATCTTGAAGTTAAGGCACAGGGTACAGAAAGTTTAATGGCTAACGAAGTACGTAGTCAAAGACTCATGCAATTTATGCAAACTGTATCTAATCCTGCACTAGCTCCCTTTGCACGAATGGACTACTTAGTTAGAGAGATTGCTAAGAGCATGGACTTAGACCCTGATAAGGTAGCTAACTCAATGAGTCAGGCTGCAGTACAGGCTGAGATACTTAAGAAATTTCAAGAACAAAATCCACCACCACCTCCACCTCAACAACCACAGGGTCAACCACCACCACAAGGACAAGCTCCTGTAGGTGGACAAGTACAAGACACTCAGGGATCAGGTGGTGGAAACATAGGAACAGGTTCAGTGCCTACTCCTGATGAGCAAGGGTTTTCTGCTAACAGTGGTTCTGTGCAATGAACTTAAAACAGTTAGTCAACAATAAAGAACTGTGGGATAACTTTGTACAATACTTAAATCATACTATTGCAATACATCACAGTGCAATGGAACAAGCAGACGATATACATACTCTCTATAAAGCACAGGGTTCAATCTCTGCACTACGCAGACTTAAATATCTTAGGGATGAAATGAATGGCACTGAGTAAATTATCAAATAACAGTGGTGTAATTTTTAGTCAAGATAGTGATACAGAAGCAGCCATTCAAAAAGCTATAGCAACTGGTGATACTTATGTTAAAGAACCACTTAGCTACGGTGAGTTAGCTGTTGATAATTTACTTGGATTAGATAATAACTTTACTTCAGCAGGTGAAAACCTTATTAAAATAATTAAAGAAGACCCAGTTGAATTTGGACAACAAGTAATTTCAAGTGTTTATGAAGGCGGTAAAGATTTTCTTACACCTGAAATATTTGGTGGAACAGGTCCAGTACAAGGCACAATAAACTATGGTACAGAAATATATAAGAGTGCTAGAGATATATTTACAAAAAGTTTAGATGAAAGACTCTTTGAAAAATTTGATGTAAATAAAGAAGAAGCAACATGGGAACAATTAAATCAAGCAAAAGAAGGTGTTCTTGGAGATTTATTAATTGCATCTGAGGTAGTACCTTTAGCAAGTTTAACTACAAAATCATTAAAAGTAATTCCACAAACAGAAGAAAAATATAATAAAGAAATTTTTAAAAATGTTTATGATAATCTTGTAACAACAACCCCTGCATTAACAGTACAAAAAATAGATGAATATAATACCATTGCAGAAACAACAGTACCTGTTTTTGGAAAACCAATTAAATTAGATGGTGGTCCAGTTTTACCTTACGTAAATTTTGATGATAAAAAAATATTAGATATAAATACAAACCCAATAAATCTTGATATATATGATTTAGGTACACGAAGTGGTATAACAACATTTAGTCCTACTGTAGAAGCACTGCGTAATTTTCCTACAACTGATTTTACATCTGAACTTATACTACCCTCGACTCTATATAACTATATAAAAAATATACCTGAAGATAATAAAGCAATTTTAAAAAGTGTTGATGCAGATTACATTTTTAGTGAAGATGGATTAAGTGCTAAATTTTTTGAAGATAATGGTATTATTCCTATAGATGAAGAAAGAATAATAGCATCATATATAGATCCTTTAGAACCTAAAACTGTAGAAAGTTATATTTTACAGTTTAATAAACAAATACAAGATGCTCAGTTTGATGAAGAACTTGGTGGATACAGAATTGAACTATTTGATGAAACTGGACAAAACACTAGACCTTTAATTATACCTAATAAAGAAGTTTATTTAAACTATTTAAATCAAGAGTATTTTAATTTTATAAATAAAAAACTTCAAAGATCAGAACCTAATTCTTTAGGTATTAATTTTGAGGTAGATGTTTATTCAGATTCAAAATCTGGTTTTGGTAAAACTTCTGCTATAGTACAACAAAAAAAAGAAGCTGAATCTCTTGATATTGATTCTGCAGAAGTTGCAATGCAAGAAGGAACTTACCCTATTTTTCCTTTTAATCGTTATAAAACTAATCGGGCAAGACCTCAATTTGCTAGTGTACAAAGACAGGTTGAGCTTGGTTTAAAAACTAATTCAAATACGAATCTCAAATCTCCAAAAATTAATGGCTACGTAGAAATTGTTGTAAGACAGCCAAGTACAATAGAAGATATAGAAGATAGAGTTGAATTATCTAGACAAATAGATATAATAGATTCAGATAATAATCCTATTAGTTTTTATTCCCCTCGTAAAATTAAAAACTATCTAATTAATGTAAAAAAACTTAATTTAAAACCTGAATATTCTTTTCTTTTTAAGACTACAAATAAACCATCAGATGAATTTATTTTAAAAAACTCAGGGCAAACTTATACTTATAGAACTAATCCAGATTATTTTGAACAAGGAGATTATGGAAAACCTCCTCCTTTTAGTGGATTAGTACACGATAATTTACTTAGGTCACTTATAATGGATATAGGACCATTTAAAACTTTAGATGGATCATTATCTAAAGAAATAGATTTTAGAAGTTTTAAAAAAATATTTAATGAGGGAACAGAAAACGAAACTACTACTAGAGTAACAGGAGCAAAAAATAAAATTAATGCACAATGGCGAGATACTTTTTGGAAAAATTTTTATAGAGATGATAGTAAAGAAGTAAGATTGCCTTATTCTGATCAGTATATTTCTAAAGAAGAAATATTAAAAAGTTTTAATACAACCTTTAATGCAGAATCAAGTATGCAAAATTTATTTTTAGATCAACAACTTAATTATCCAAAAACAATAGAAGAAACAAAAAGTTTTTTAGCTTATTTAATAGAAAGACAATTAATAGAAAGAACAGCAGGAGATATTAACAATATAAAAAAATATGGTATTCCTGATGATTCTAGAAAATTTTATGACCCAAGACTTTTACATGGTTTTGGTGAAGATCAATTAGCTCATTCACGTTATACTATTAATGGTGATGTAGCAGTTATTGATGAATTACAATTTGATGCAATTCAAAAACAATTTATGGATGATTTAGATAACCCTGATTTAGAAAGTATATTAGAAGAAGGCAGAAAAATTTTTTCTCTGCCACAAAATTTATTAAATATTGTTAAAAAGAAAAAAGAAAATGGAGATAGTTTTTTAAATATTGTTACAGAACTTCAAGATGGTATAGACAATAAAAAAGATGGCTTTGGAAAAATAATAAAAAATATTGGAACAAATAAAAATGTACAAGTAAAAATGGTTGATGGTGAAATAGTACTTGTTAAACAATTAGGTATAAATAAAGTTTATGAAGCAATAAGAAAAAAATCTGAAGATTTTATAGAAGGTAATCCCAGTTATCCTATTAAAAATATACAACAAATTTTAGAATATAGTTTATCTGCTTTAATTTTAGATGCAAAAAAACGTGGTGTAAAACGAATAGTTTTACCTAATACAGAAATGTTGGCTCGTTCAAGAGATAAAACAAATACAGGTGATTTAGAAAAACTGTATATAGATAATAAAATAGGTTTTAATACAGATAAAATTGGAGAACTTGCAGTTGATTCAGATGGTAAACAGAAGTATTATGATCCAAATATATATATACCACAATCAATTGTGACAGTACGTACTCAAAATTCAGCAACTGGATTAACAACCTTTGAAGAATTTTTAGAAACAGGGGACGGTAGTTTTGATATGAAACTTGCACCTACCGATCAATTATTTAAAGATATATACGGTAAATTTTTTGATGAAGCAGTAGCTAATCTTGTAAAAAAATCAAGAGGTAAAATAAAAGCTTATAATGGAGATTTAGAATATGAAAATCAACCTATTAAAGTAGATCGTAAAGAATTTCAAAAAGTACAACAAGCTTATGAGTTATTAAGAGATGGACAAGGTGGTGAATACGAAAACAACTTAGTAAATAATTTTGAAAAATTTCTTAAAAATAATGTTGGAGATAAAAAAGAAGCTGCAAAAATTATTGACATTAGTGAAATATTAAATGATGTAGAACTAAATGAAACAAGAGTAGGTATGGCACAGGGCGGTTTTGTAGCATGAAACAACAGGTAAATATAAATGTCTGAAACAGAAAAAGCATTTAGTTCTAACCCATTTAAAAGTGAAAAAACTTTTAAAAGAATAAAAAATGTAGTGCGTAATGCTCCTGTAACAGGTACTCTAATTGATATTGCAGATATTGGAAAGTCATTACTAACAGGCAACTACAGTCAAGCAGCTATAGATGCAGGTTTAGCACTAGCAGGAGTAACACCTGTTGGTAAAATAGCAAGTAAGGGTATTCAAAAAACATTAAAGTTATTTTCTAAAAATAAAACAGATAATCCTATGGGTTTAGTAGGTTCACAAATAGAAACTCCTCCTATGGATTTTGGTAGGGGAATTGAAGGAAGGGATAGCTATGTAAAAACAGTCCTTGTTCCTATAGAAGAAGCTGAAAAATTATTTCCTAATAGAAGAAGAATTTCAGCAGGAGATGGCTCAAGTAGTATGGGTATTGACCGTATAGAGTCTTTAAAATCAGCAATACAAAGTGGGAAAAAACTAGCTCCTCCTTTTTTACATGTAGACGTACCTAAAAAAGGAAGTGCATTACTTAACATTGGACATGAAGGTGCTCATAGAATTGCTGCATTAAAAGATTTAGGACATGAATATGTACCTATAGATATTTTATCAAACATAAAATTACGTGGTAAAGAAGGTGAAAAAATATATAAAAATATATTAGAGGGTGATAGATTAGCAGGTCAACAGGGTTATATGTTTACAAAAAACACAGGTAAAGAATTTAATAAGGGTGGTACAGCAATGAAACAACAAATGAATATGGCTTTTATGGAAGAAGGCGGTCTTAAGGATGATGGTACAACCAAAGACCCTGTAAGTGGTAATGATGTACCTTCTGGTTCTCTAGCAGAAGAGGTTAGAGATGACATACCTGCACAACTTAGTGAGGGTGAGTATGTTGTACCTGCTGATGTGGTAAGGTTTTATGGAGTAAAGTTTTTTGAAGATTTACGTACTAATGCTAAGATAGGTTTAGCTAATATGGAACGTAATGGACGTATAGGTGGTGAGCCTGTAGCTGTAGCAATGATTACTAGTTCAGGAGAAGAAGAGTTATCCTCTGAAGAAGAAGACATGATTAGAAAAATAACAGGTGCTGCAAAAGGTGGTTACATAGGTGGCTACAATGTTGCAGGAGATGTTAAATCTCTTGAAACAGGTATAAAAAATAAAGCAGCTACTGCTTTAATAACTGATCCACTTCAAGGTTTTAGATATGGTAATGTAAGTGGAACAACAGCAGCACAAACTGCTGCATCAAATCTTCCAAACAATAATGCTATAATAACTTACAAAACATTTGCAGACCCTGTTACAAGAAAAACAATGCAAATACCATTTACAAACGATGTAGTAAATCCTGCTTTTCAAAGGTATCTTGATGAAGGTTATCTTCCAATAGAACAACTACCTGCACAAAATGTAGTACAAACTAAAAAAGATAGAGACCCTAAACCTGAACCAGAAAAAATTGCAAGAGAAGATTTAGGTGGTGCTTTAATAACAAATAAAAACTACAATGCTTTAAAAACTTCTTTTGGTCGTTTAGAAAAAGTAGAAGGAATAGATTTAAATTTTACAGACTATTATAATCTACCTCTATCTAAACGAGTAGCACTTATTCCTGCTGAAATAAAATCTGCTACAGGAAAAGATGTTTCTGCAGATGATATTAATGCAATTATTAATGACAAAGATAATCCTGATGCATTAGAAGGTCTTGCTAGTACACTAGGTTTTGGTTTATTTGGATCAGCACTTACAATAATTAAAGATGTGTTTGAAGGTATAGGTAGTGTATTTAAAGCTTTATTAAATCCTAGCACTGCTGCTGAAGTTTCAGGTGCAGTAGCAAGTTCATCTCCATTACCAAAATTTGTATCTTCTGGTAGTTCAAAAGAATCTGAAGATAAAAGTCAAAAAACTGTAGATAATTTAAAAGCACTTTCAAAACAAAATATAGGGTTGCAAGGCAATAAGTATCAAGCAACAAGTGGAACAGGTTCAGAAGCACAAGAAAAATTTGTAGGTGCTGATAAAGTAGATGCTTTTGGAGTATTAAATAAAGGAGGATTATTAACCAAACCAAAACGTAAACCAAAGAAACCCAGAGGTAAGGGTTTAGCAAGTAAATGATAATTGGCTACTCAACAGTAGTTGACCCCAAGCAAAGGAAAATAAATGCCAGAACTAGGACAAATTGAAAAAACTAAAGATGCAGGTTACATGTCAAGAACAAGGACAAGTAGCAAAGAAAAAATTGCAAGAGAAGAGCAGGAACTTAAGGAACTCATTGCTAAAGAGCAAGGAGAGAGAGTCCAAGAAGGAACAGAAGAAGCTCAAGAAACCTCTTCAAGTGAAGCAAGAGAAGAAACTAGAGTACCAGAAGAGGCTCTTACTGAAGAAGAAAAATCTTTTAAAACGAGATATGGCGATGTTAGAAGACATCTTGCTGCAAAAGAAAAAGAGTTTGATGCTAAAATAAAAGAACTTGAAAGTCAAGTAACGTCTACTAAAAAACTTGTACCACCTAAGTCTGATGAAGACATAGCTGCATGGGCAAAAGAATATCCTGATGTAGCAGGAATAGTTGAGACTATAGCTGAAAAGAAAGCTCAACAATTATTTGATAAGGCTAATATACAGTTAGAAGAATTAAGTAAAGCTAAGTCAGAAGCAACAAGGAGTCGTGCAGAAAATGACATTAGGGAATCGCATAAAGACTTTGATAAACTCCGTGACTCAGATGAATTTCATAATTGGGTTGAAGTACAACCTAAATGGGTTCAAAACGCTTTGTATGAAAATACAGATGATGCTGCATCAGTTATTCGTGTCTTGGATTTATATAAAATTGATAATGGGCTTAGTCCAAGTGCTAAGAAAAGTAAAGCAAAAGATGCTGCGTCGTTAGTAAACAAGGGTTCTAAGACAAGTGTAGATGCTGAAGAGATGGCAGATACAATAAAAGAGTCTGAAATAGAAAGAATGTCTGATACACAGTACGCTGCTAACGTAGACAAAATTAATACAGCAATACGTTCTGGTAAAATGATTTATGATTTATCAGGAAATAGAAGATAAAGTGTTGACAAATAACATTTTATGAGTATAACTAGTGAC
>Ga0209535_1000093_pt1 | contig 53167 bp, 71 predicted proteins | sample LinPmetageLP28_FD_184041 | JGI IMG/M metagenome (GOLD analysis project Ga0209535, IMG submission 184041) | Marine viral communities from the Pacific Ocean - LP-28 (SPAdes) (version 2) | ecosystem: Environmental > Aquatic > Marine > Oceanic | place: Pacific Ocean | collected 2009-08-22 | reverse complement strand
TTATAAGAATGCAGATAAGACTGCTGAAAGAATATTTGGTAAATCAGATTTTCTGAATCCTGAATATATGTTAAGAGTAGAAAAATCGGAGGAAAAAGATGATACTTGAATACAAAATGCATATGACCGCAGGGGGTATGAAAAACCCTGAGTGGATCGATGATGGTGGGTACTACGCTAAGTCAGATCACACTTTAATTGGTTGGTCACCAGACGAAGCTGATAGAGAATACTATATCCCAGATACGGTGACAGAGCTTACCGCAGCACAGCTAGAAACTAGAGTTTTAGGGATGCACAGCGCTAACGCTTTTACGAAACCGGGTGCAGAACCCGGCGAAGATGAAGAAGAGATGACTACTGATGAAGTTAAGGCAGAAGTCGCTGCTTGGATAGCCGCAAGAGACTCATAGGAAACACCTAGATGTTTGGCTTTTATCCAGTAGCATCGGCTGCAGTAGCTGATGATCAGTCAGGGGTAATCGTTCCGATTACTGTCTCCGTTACTGGGTTAAGTGCAACAACATCTATAGGAACTTCTGCGGTAACAGGTGCTGTAGATACACCGCAGACAGGTCTTGGCTCTTCAGGCGGTGTTGGAAGCCTCACTGTTATAGGTGTTGGTAACATCGATGCCACTGGTGTTGAAATAACCGCATCTACAGGTGCATTAGTAGTAAGCATACCAAAATCTGTAGATGTGTCTGGTCTTCAGGTATCAGTTAGCTCAAATGGTGTGACCGTAGACGGGGCGGCAGATGTAGTTGAGACTGGTCTTCAAGCATCTACTGGAGTTGGCAGCGCTACCATAAGCGGTGTAGCAAATACATCAGTAAGTGGATTGACAGCTACAGGTTCTGTTGGTTCTGCAAATATTTCTATAGATGCGTCAGTCTCAGTAACAGGAGTGACCTCTAGTACTGCAATTAGTGGAGTTAGCGTTTCTAGTCTTGCTAATGTAGCTATTACAAGTCCATCAGTAAATGGATCTGCAGGGGCTGTAACGACAATAGGTACAGCCGATATACCATCAACAGGGCTTGCAGGTTCTAGTTTAGTCGGATCTGTAACGACTGTTGCTGCAGCAAACACATCGGTAACTGGTATATCCGCAACTATATCTACAAGTTCAGTTACACCGTACATATCATTTCCGACAACAGCGGAAAGTTCTTCTGGGCTTGTCGGGAGTGTGGCAATATCAGCTAAAGCAGGGATCTTTGTAACGGGGATTTCTACTGGGACTGCTGTTGGTCAAGTAAAAATGTTTAATGAGGTAGATCCATTACAAGAAGTTAATTCAAATCCGTATTCACCCTTCGTTATAGACGTTCCAACAGATAATGTGTACACTGACATAAATTTAGAAGTCGATGAAGCTGGCCCACCAGTATGGTCAGATTTAGATATAGAAAATGAAGCAGCTTAGTAAAATAAGTTCAATTGAACTTTTTATAGGAGAGTAACATGCCTAGTACATTCACAACGAACACGGGTATAGAGAAGCCCGCACAGGGTGAGCAGTCTGGTTCTTGGGGTATAACCGTAAATACAAATAGTGATATACTTGATCGCGCAATTAATGGCGTTGTTTCGTTGAGCCTTTCAGGAACATCTAGTAATCTTACAACAAATAATGGTTCAACATCAGACGGGCAAAACAAAGTCCTTCTTTGTAGCGGAACTCTAGCAGCAACTCATACTATCAGCATACTCCCCGCAGATGCACAGAAGGTTTACTATGTAAAGAACGATGCAACCAAAACAGTTACATTTACTCAAGGATCTGGAGCGACTACAGCGAGCGTAGCCACGGGTTCTTTTGCAATCATATATGCTGACGGTAGTAATGATGTTGTTAATCTTATAGACGACTCGCAAGCAGGTCAGCTTAAACAAAACGGAACTGCTGTTACATCCTCTGCTGCAGAACTTAATACCTTAGACGGTGTTAGCGCCTCATTAGAAGCCGCAGACTTAAACCTTTTAGATGGGGCGGTGGTAAACACTGTTGTTGGCTCAAAAGCTGTTATCTACGGAAGTGGCGGTGAAGTTCAGGCGGGTCTAGTAGACTTTGGAGCGTGGACTATAGATGAGGTAGGGGGTAAATTGGTTTTTGCTCACAACGGTGTTGTTAAGTATAGTATATCATCTTCGGGAGCCACAGTAGCCGCAAATGATGTGACAGCCTTTGGGTCTCCCTAATGGCTCTGCCATCATCTGGAAACTCACTAAGCCTTAACCAAATTCAAGGTGAGTTTGGGGGTACTAATCCTATAAATATATCTGAGTACTTTTCTGCCGCTTCGGGCATACCTGCTTCTGGTAATACTATTTCTGTAAGTGATTTCTATGGTACAGCAAACGCTGTAAGTTTTACTTACGAAATTATAGGTGGAGGTGGAGGTGGAGGCTACGGCTTAGAAGATGGCTATGGCTCTTCTGCTAGAGCAGGGAGTGGAGGAAATTCAAGTATAACAGCTTCTGGCCTTACAACTATAACTTCATCTGGAGCGCAGGGTGGAACACATGCCACCATTTCTTGGAATACACCCGTAGGCAGGGAGGGTGATACTTCATACTATGGTGCAGGGCCAGTAGGTACTCCCAATGGCGTTGCAGGAGCTTCAGCCACAGCATCTCACTACGGTGCAGGTGGTGCGGGGGGTGGAGGAGACTCTCCTAGTAAATTCGATAGTTCAGGCGGAGGAGGAGAGGGTGGAGATGCCTCAAGCCGACAAACGGGTACAGCTACTGTTGTAAGCGGCACGACCCTTACGATAACTATTGGGTCTGCAGGAGCGGGAGGTACTGGAGGAAATCACGCAGGTGGTAACGGAGCGGGTGGATTTGTGCAAATTGTTGTTGGTAGTAACGTACATCCTTTTACATCTAATGGAACTTTAACATTAACGAGTTAAGATAAAATGTCTTATATAGGAAAATTATTTGCTCATCTTCATCCATCAACTAAGGATTTAGATTCACAGATATTAAATAAAACAACAGAACTTATATACTGCTATAGAAACAAAATTGAGAGTGTAACTTTAGTAACTGACAATATAAAAACATTAAGGTCTTTGGTTGGGAACTTACCTGTAGAAATATACAATACAGAAAGATACGCAGTAGATCTAAGTACTATTGGAACAGATAAACTTAGAGTGTATTTAAACTCTAGATCTAATGATGAGTCTATATTAGGATATTACTTTTCTAGTAACAAAGACGTAGTGCAAAAAAAGATATATAAAAGAACTGATACTACCGATGCCTTAATAGACAGGTATGAAGCCAATGGTGATGTAATATCTGTAGACGAAGTAGAGGTTGTCGGCTCTAGATCAGACTGGGGTGGCGATAGCTCACTTGCCGACAGCTTGGAAAAAATTGCTTCAGATAATAATTTTTTAATATTATACTCTAAAAGAAAAGATAAAGATCAAAGTTACATAAAAGTGTCTGTTTATTGAGGGTTTATTAGATGGTACTACAAAAAATGCAATTTAGGCCCGGTATAAACACGGAGCTTCCTGATTATGCCAATGAAAACGGTTGGAATGATGGTAACAAAATACGATTTAGAGAAGGTCATCCAGAAAAAATAGGTGGTTGGGCTAAAAAGGGTGACAATCAATTTATAGGCGCTGCTCGTGCCATGAAGCAGTGGACTACGTTAGATAGAGACAACCTCATCGGTATCGGCACTTCTTTAAAGTATTTTGTAGAAGATGGTGGTGTATTTTATGACATCACACCTATTAGAGAAACAACAGGTGCGGGTGATGTAACCTTCTCCGCGTCTCAGGGCAGTAGCGTTATAACTGTAAGTGACACTAATCATGGTGCTAGAGAAGGTGACTTTGTTACTTTTAGCGGAGCTGCTAGTTTAGGCGGTGCTATGACTGCGGCTGTCCTCAATCAGGAATATCAAATTCAAACTGCACCAACGACAGGCACGTACACAATTAATGCAAGAGCAGCGACCACAACTGTAAATCAATACTATGAGGGTGGAGTCATAGATGACAGTGCTGCTTTAGTGACTGCTACATCAGGTGACACAAATACTGGAGGTGGCTCTACTGTAGGTGCTTACCAGATACAGACTGGTGTGGACGTTACATTGTTTGGTAATGGTTGGGGTGCAGGTGTTTGGTCTAGAGGGGCTTGGAACTCAAGAGCAACAATCGTGGTTCAGTCTGAAACTTTGCGTCTGTGGCAACACGATACGTTTGGGGAAGATCTTATTTATAATATAAGGAACGGCCCTATATTCTACTGGGATGCATCTGGAGGTGCTTCACAAAGAGGTATTTTCTTAAAAGATTTAAATGGCGCTCAAGATTCTCCCATCGTAGCTAAACAAGTAATAGTATCAGATGTGGATAGGCACGTTATTGCTTTTGGGTGCAACCCACTTGGATCTAACGTACAAGATCCTTTGCTTATTAGGTTCTCAGCACAAGAGAACCCTGCAGACTGGAGACCCTTGACTACCAACACAGCAGGAGATCTTCGCATAGGTTCTGGTACAGCGATAATTCAAGCTGTTGAGACAAGACAAGAAATACTTGTGTTTACAGACCAAGCCTTGCACTCAATGCAGTTTATAGGCCCGCCATATACTTTTGGTATTAATAGAATATCAGAGAACATAACCATTAGAAGTCCTAACGCTGCTGTTGCTATTGGTGACGCTGTATACTGGATGGGTAAAGATCAGTTCTATGTTTATAATGGTAACGTCAATCAACTAGATTGTACCGTGAGAGAGAAGATTTTAAGAGATATAAATGACGATCAGTTAGAAAAAATATTTGTTGGGGTTAACTCTGGTTATCAAGAAATATGGTGGTTTTACCCATCTCTAACTAGCAATGATGTGGATAAGTATGTTGTCTACAATTACGATGCTAACATTTGGTATTACGGCACATTAAACAGGACTGCGTGGGTTGATCGAGGGGTAACAGATTATCCTGTAGCTGCAGGTACAGATGGGATATTATATAATCACGAATATGAGGCAGATGATCAAAGCGGAGCAGCTCCTGTTGCTATAGAATCTTTTATACAATCTGCGCCTATAGACTTGGGCGATGGAGAGGTGTTTAGTTATGTTCGAAGGTTAATTCCAGATGTGACTTTTAGAAACAGCACTAATTCAGCACCTCAAGTAGATTTTACTGTAGATGCTTTTAATTACAATGGTGGCCTACAAGTAAGCTCTGATACAGCAAACATCGTAAAATCAGCTTCTGTTCCTATAGAGCAATATACAGAAAAAGTAGACCTTAGAGTTAGAGGAAGATCTATAGCTATAAAAATAAGTTCTGATCAAGTAGGCACAACGTGGAGAACAGGATTAAATAGATTAGATATTCGGCCTGATGGTAAGAGATAATGGCAGACAACCCACTACCAAGATACTTCTTTGGTGTACCGCCAAAAGACTATGATCCAAACTACATGCGTGAGTTGGTTAGGTCTTTTTCTCTATTTCAGGAACAACTGTCAAATCCGGGCAAGCTTACAGCCAACGAGTTAAACTTATTACCAGAAGGTGGTGGTATAAGGCAGTTTGCTAACAATGTAGAAGCCTATGCTGCAGGTCTGCAACCGGGCGATATGTGGATGCTTTCTACAGGTGAAGTTAGAATTACCATTGATCCTAATGTAACAGTGCCAGTAAATATTGAGTTTTTTAGGTCTGGTATAGGACAGGTGGGTACTGTAGCTACATTTGATGCTTCTGCAGAAATAGAGCAACCAGTATTCTTTACAGGTCAGGGGCAGGTTAGTGCCGTTAATATAGAGAGTACATATACTATTGCAGGTACAACCGCGACTGCTACTTCTGCAGCGGGTTCTGTGACTACAGCATCTGCCTATTCTTTGACTGGAACTGCTGCGTCTGCTAGTTCTGGCGTGGGTGGGGTAACAGTTAGTATAACATAAGGAGTTATTATGTCTGACACAGTAATAAATATGCCTGATGGCTCAAAATGGTCACCTTCTTCATCTACGGATGTAGTAAAGTGTGCAAATTGCGGAAACGAGGTAGATACACCTGCAGAGATTGCATCTTATCCTGATGGAGATTGTCCAGATTGTGGAGAGACTTGGACAGGCAGTGAAGTAAGAAAAACTACAATATCAGTAACAGCACCTGAGAAGATTAGTGGCTCTACCTAATGACCTTACCTGCTTCTGGAAATACGTTAAGCTTAAATCAAATTCACGTTGAAGTGGGCGGGACAAGTGGATCTACAGTCTCTTTGAATGAAACAGATGTCAGAGGCTTAATAAGCAAGGGCTTAAATGCGTCCAATTCTATATCAGATTATTTTGGAGCTTCGTCAATTCCTCCATTCACAGCCGATAACAATACCACAGTAGGGACTAGTGCTAATAACACAGCATATTTTTATACTCCGTATCCTAACAGTGGCACAGCGTACCCGTTTTATAATCCAGATGGCTCACTTAATGTTGGGGGGCAAGCAAATGTACATTATACCACCAATGATGACGCAAATGTCGATGTTCGGTACAGGCATATGACCATTGGTGGTCAGACTACTTATGCATCATTAGGTCGGTCACCTTCTGGCTATAGAATGCAAAGCCCTGCAAAAGTACAAGACGCAAGTGGTCACGAACATCATCATGTAGCAGTTGTAAGAGATGGAGGTGATGGGTATGGTCCTGAAGGGGTACTTACTTATTGGGAAGCCCAATCTGGCGGGGCTTTGTCAGGTTCAAACTGGGGTTCAGCAACGGTCTATAATCCTAGTCTAGACCTTCAATCGAATGGTGCAAATGGCATGACAGGCTATACAGACAGCAATAACCATGTAGGACTGATGGCTGACGATCGAACGGGATTTAACCTCTTGAATGCTAACGGTAGCCCCTTTACTTATGGTGATATTGCTATTCTGTCTCAATGGGGATCTATTGTCAGTACCTCCAATAATGGACTTACTGCGGGTATAATGTATTTTACTACGAGTTTTAATTAATGCCTAGAACACTAACAAACACACAATGGAAAATAGCTCATAAAGCAGTTTATGCTTGCCGTAATAGAGTTACGTCACTTGTAATAGGTGTTGTTAATAAAGATCACGCAAAGCACTTAGCAGCAGAGTTTGGCTATGAGTATACTGCTAACATAGCGTCAGATGATCAATATCATTGGTTGGATCTAGATAGCCTAGGCACAGATGAAAATAGAATTTACATCCAAAATGATGATCTAAATCCTGAATTTGGAAAAGGATATTATTTGGATGAAAACAATAATATTACAATTATCAAACACTATATGCATCAAAGAACAAAAGCATACCCTAATATTCCCTTTTTTAAGATAATTAGAAAAACCCCAAATGGTGATTATATTGATACACAAAATGAATGGTTTTCAAACGATAGAGAAGTCTGGAAAGGTTCAAATGAACCTTGGGATTTGTGCGAAAGGCTAGGATTTATAGCCCCCAGATTGTTTAGTTACAGAGATGGCCCTACCGATCAATGTTACGCTCACATACCAAATGTTGCTGAGCAACATAATCCAGAAGCTTTTTTAATATCTATAGGTAAAGGCTGATGATAGACTTTTTAAAATATACAAGTATAATATTTGATAAATTTATAAGAGCGTATTGCAATGTCTGATAAGTTACCAAAAGTGAGTATTGCTGTAGTCGGGGTTGTTATAGCCCAGATCGGTGGATTTATTTGGTGGACTGCTCAGCAAGCTAGTACAATATCTAACCTTGAAGAGACAGTAAATATATTAACTGTTGAGAACAACGCTACTGATAAGACTAATCTAATCAGAGATGTGCAGCGTAATACTGATAACCTTCAAGAAATTATTGATATTCTGTCAGAGGTCTATGAAGACATGGAAGATGCAGACAATGAGATTTGGCAAGATATAGATATGATTAACGAAGACATGGGCGGCATGGCGGCTCATATGATGGAGATCATTAAGCTGCAATCTAGGATAGCAATCTTAGAGAAAACAGTAGAGTTTAGCAGACGCGATGGAATGTGATCATGGTCGATCCTATCACGGTTCTTAGCGGCATAAAGTTAGGCCTCCAAACTGGAAAATCCATAGCTGGTCTTAGCAAACAGATAGGACAATTCTTTGACGCAACTGACCAAGCTAAGAAAACGCTACAGAAAAAAGGTATATCAGCAAAAAGCTCGAATGCTACGGCGTTGGATCGTTGGGCGAAACTTAGACAGGCTGCAGAAGCTGAAGAAGAACTCAAAGAGTGGATCACTCAAACCTACGGAAGATCAAAGTACTTAGAGCTTTTAAAAATTAGGAGAGAGGTCTTAGCAGAGAAGCGTGAGGCCGAAGCACAGGCAAGGCGCGATGCTATACAACAACAGGAATTAATGGTTACAATAGTAGGTATAATTGTACTCCTTATTATGACATTTATAGGAGCAGCAGGGTACTTGCATTATATGGGTTGGGTTGATGTTTGGGATTATTTTCCATGATTTATGTTTTGGTTTTTTTACATTTTATCAGTACAGATCGCTTGCAGTATTATCAGATCGGCACATTTTCGGATAAAGAACAATGCCTAGAGCAAGCAAAAAAAGCACAAATACTAGTAACGCACAACTCAATGAAGGTGACTTGCCTAGAAGTGAACAGCCAACAATAGTAGAACATGGAAAGAAGTTTGCAGCCTATGATAAAAATGGTAAGTTAATTATACTAGGATACGATAGAAAAATAGTACAGGATTACGCAAATGCCCAAAAAGGACTACGATCTAAACGATAACGGCAAGATTGATCCAGATGAGCGTCAGATAATGCTCGAAGATCGCCGCCGTATGATGGAAGATGCCGACGCAAAGCGCGACGCACAACTACGGATGACGTGGTTTGCTTTAAGTGGCATGGTTTTATATCCTTTCGCAATCGTCATGTCTTCTTGGCTAGGGTTGGAACAAGCCTCAAACTTACTTGCAGATATAGCCGCAGTGTATGTAGTTGCTGTGTCGGGTGTAACCGCAGCATATTTTGGTTTTACAAACATGGGATCTAACAAATGATAGGACAGTTAATAGGACCAATAGCAAACCTTGCAAGTAGTTATTTGCAAGGTAAAGCTGACAAAGCCACCGCAAACACAAAGCTAAAGCTTGTAGAGGCGGAATCAAAAGCAGCCATTTTAATGTCAAAAGAGACCTCGACTGCCGATTGGGAAAGAATAATGGCAGAAAGCACCAAGAACTCGTGGAAAGACGAATTTATAACTATTGTTGTAATGATTCCAGTTATTTTATGCTTCATACCGGGTCTAGAGAATGTTGTAAAAAACGGCTTTGATCGTTTGTCTGAACTCCCAGAGTGGTATACTTGGTTAGTTTTTGCTGTATGCAGTGCGGCTATAGGAATCCGTGGCGGTAAACAATTTATGGGGAAAAAATAATGTACACTTATTTTGTAAAATCTATAGATAGAGTTGTTGATGGTGACACAATAGACATCAGCATAGATCTTGGGTTCGATCTCACCAAGAAAGAGCGGGTTAGGCTCGCGGGTATAGATACACCAGAGAAGAGAACTAAAAACCCAAAAGAAAAAGAGATGGGTTATCAAGCTACAGAGTTCTTGGAGATGCATCTTATGGAAGCAACAAAGCTTACCGTAAGAACTGAAAAAGATGGTAAGTTCGGGCGTATGCTTGGTTGGCTGTACAAATCAGATGAAGACACAAAGTCTATTAATCAGGTTATGATTGATAAGGGTTATGCTTGGCCTTACGATGGCGGCACTAAAGTAAGGAACCTTGAAGATCTTATGGCTAAAAGGAATGAAGCTGATGGCGTTTGAAGCATTAAAATTACTGCAAGAAAAGTGTGGTGTAGAACCAGATGGAGCGTTTGGCCCCAATACCGCTAAAGCTATGGTTATGCATCTTGAGCTGTCACCAGAGCGTGGCGCACACCTGCTAGGTCAGACTGTGCATGAAAGTGGTTCTTTTAAGCATACGGCAGAAAATCTAAACTATTCTGTTGAGTCTTGTTTGAGGGTGTTTAGTAAGTACTTTAAAACAACAGCGGAGGCAGAGCCGTATGCTAGAAACCCTCAAGCTCTTGCTGACAAGGTGTACGGACACCGTGGCGGTAACGAGGGACAAGGCTATGTGTGGCGGGGTCGAGGTTTCCTTCAATTAACGCACAGAGACAACTATAGGATGTTTTCAAGCGATATGAGGCTACCAGAGGTCATGGACAACCCTGATCTTGTATCTCATGATTACGCTATGGATTCAGCTTTGTGGTTCTTCAAAAGAAACAACATATGGAAAATATGTGATGAAGGTGTAAATGAAGACACAATTAAGCGCGTAACTAAGGTTGTAAACGGTGGTTACAATGGTCTAGATCATCGTATAAAAGAAACTAAAAAGATTTATGGTTGGTTAAAATAATACTATAGTATAAAATGTAATAAAATGTTAAAGTTCAATTGAACTTTTTGGAGATTTAAATGGTACTTCCCCTCTTAGGTAGCTTTTTAGGTTCAGCAATACTGCCCGGAATGTTTGGTTCAGCTTTAAGTCCATTAGCAGCAGGAGCTATAGGCTCTGGTTTAGGTAGTTTACTTCAGGGTGATGATTTAGATGAAGCTATAGGTACAGGTTTAACAAGCTTCATGGGTGGTAAGCTTCTAGGTGGTCTTGGTAAAGAGTTTGCTGCTCCGAACCCAGATGCTACAGGACTAGCGAAACTTAAAGATATGGTAAATCCACAAATGGCGAATGCAGTAACACCTGCAAACACCAGTGGCGCACTTGAAAGTCTTGGTGGGGCCAAAAATGCCTTGCAAAGTACGTTTGATACTGGAGTTAACCTTGCCAAAACAAATCCATTTACAACCGCAGGTGTAGTGGGCGGCACAATGTTAGCAGATGCTTCTAAGCAACAGGAAGATCCCGCAAAAACACCATTTAAGCCAAGAGAAACAATACCAATACAACAGAACATACAACAGCCACCAATGGGATACAGGCCCGGAATAGATCCAGAATTTAACTATGGCTTTAGAAATCCATCTGCAGATGAGCTGCAAACTAAGTTTATACAAGAGGGCGGTATAGCCGATTTAGCTCCAACAGCAGCTCCACCAAACGAAAAAGACCTTATTGTAAACGCTGTAAATGCCGTAAAAGGCAATATGGATGAGCAGTCAGCATCAATAGCTTTGGCACAATTCGTACAGAAGTACGGAGAAGAGGCTCTACAAGAGCTAGTTCAAGATGTTCAAGAAGGTGAATACAATGATGTTGGTGGCAAGGCAGAAGGAATGATTGATGGCGGTGGTGACGGAATGAGTGATTCAGTTCCTGCAACCATTGATGGAGAGCAAGATCTTCTTATAAGTAAAGATGAGTATGTGGTTGATGCTCCAACAGTTTCTATGATTGGTAACGGATCTAGTGATGCAGGTGCAGAAAAGTTAGATAAGATGAGAGAAGATGTTAGAAAAGCTGCAACAGGATCTTCTATGCAGCCTGAAGAAATAGATGCTATGGGGATAATGGGTAAGGCGTTGTCATGAAAGATGTAAGAACAGGATTAATGTTTACTCCAGTTCCTGTTGAATTTCTTGATAGTGTTTGGTCTAAAGTGTCTGATATAATGGAAAAGTCAGTTAAGACCGCAGAAGGAAAGTACAAAGTAGAAGATCTGTATCCAGAGATTGTAGATAATCAGATTGTATTATGGATTGTTGCTGACCACGATAGAGATGATGATATTATAGCCGCAATTACCACCAGATTAATAGAATATCCTCAAGGAAACTCTATGGCTATGGACTGGATTGGTGGTAAGAGAATGAAGGATTGGTTGCCGTTGGCACAAGAAAGAATATCTCAATACGCTAAAATACATAACTGCAAGTATTTAGAAGGTTATGGAAGAAGGGGTTGGGATCGTTGGCTTAGAAAATATGGTTGGAAGCCAGATTATATCGCCTATAAAATGGAGTTAAACTGATGGGTAAGGGTAATAAGCAAGTAAAATCGGGAGAACAGACAGTCATTAATTCACTGCCTGACTACGCCCGTCCGTACTTTGAAAACCTTATGGAACGTGCTGAAGGTGAATCCTTACAAGGATATCAGCCATATCAGGGTCAGAGAATAGCCGAGTCTGGAAGCATAGCTGACATAGTTAACTCAAGAGATATGGCTAGAAACGTGGCAAATCAGGGTATGCCTGAGACACAAGAGGCTATAGGTGGTATTAGAGATCTATCTCGACAGGGTCAGTTTACTGGGCAAATGGCTCAAGACTACATGAACCCATACATGGAACAGGTTGTAGATAGACAAAAACAGGGTGCAATACAAGATTTTAACCGTATGGGTGCGTCTAGAAATGCCCAAGCTGTAAATGCGGGGGCGTTTGGTGGTTCTAGACAGGGCGTAACTGATTACTTAGCGCAGGAAGGTCTGCAGCAACAGCTAGGAGACATCGATGCTAGTGGCAGAGAAGCTGCTTTTAGGGATGCTAGATCAGGTTTTGATGCAGACAGACAAGCAGGTATGTCAGGGCTTGGTCAGCTTGCACAACTTGGGAGTGCTAGAAGAGCAGGTGACATACAGGGCGCACAACTTCTTGAAGGCATAGGAAAGCAACAGCTTGGAGAACAACAGGCAGGTATGGATATAGGTTATCAGGACTTTATGAACCAACAGAATTTCAATAAAGATCAGTTGGGTTTCTTTTCAAACATGCTTCAGGGTGTTCCTGTCAGGCCAAATACATCACAGCAAAACTTTCAGCCATATAACCCAATGCAACAGGCACTTGGGGCAGGAGTTGCAGGTCTAAGTCTTTATCGTGGGTTAACGTAATGAACATAGTTGAAGTACAAGACACTCTTAAAAACTTTTCTGAACAGCAGCTAGTTGGTGAAATAAATAAGCCATCTGGGATGGTTCCTCAGTTTCTGGTTCTTACAGAGCTAGGCAGACGCAACCGAATGAAGCAAGACATAGAAGGTCGGCAAGCTCAAAACCAACCTACAGTTGCTCAAGAAGTAGTTTCTGCAGCAGGTGTACCTCAAGGCGGCATAATGGACATGGCTAGATCTATGGCTCCAAAAAGTTCAATTGAACAAAATGATGGTGTCGAGATGATGGAAAAGGGTGGAAAGCCATCTCGCAATAGAATGGATATGCTGTTGGCATACCTAAGAAGTATAGGTGCTGATGAAGAAGAAGAAGTTAGGGAAGCTACTGGCGGCAAGTCTATCGCAGAAATGATTAACTTTGGTGGGGACTACAGACCTGTTGAAAAGAAAGCTGATGGTGGCGTTGTTAAGATGGCAACAGCAGGTAGCCCAACTAGAGAAGTTGTGTACGAGGGTCAAAGATACCTCACAGATGGTTCTGGCAGAGTTTTTAAAGCTTCCAGAAGCGGCAGTATGAGGCGTGGGCAAGAAGTAACAAGTCCTGAGATTGTAAGTGCTGTTTTAAACACTGGGCCAAATGTTACTACTGATCTTGGTGGAATAGGAAATATATCTGCGAACCTAGATACTTTTAATCCTATGTCTGAGATAGCTCCTGTTAATACCCCTGACCCAATGTTTACACTGGGTAATCAGATGCCATCAATTGCATCCACTGATAAGCAGCCTGATGAATTTAGAGACCTGCCTCAAATGCCTTTAGTGAAGGACAAAAATTTTACCTTAAAGCCTTACGAAGGCCCAAGCGTAGAAGCTTTCGATGTAACAGGCACAGGGAGTTCTGAAAATATAGACACTGCATCTAATATGCTTAAGTCAAATCCTGAGACAGAAATTGAAAGCCCAGATCTAAAGACGATATTTGAAGGCACAGCTCTTCAATATCCAGATCAAGGGCAAAATCCTTTAGATATGGAAAGTATTGCAGGGTCAAGGAGGTCTACAAGTGGTCTTCCTAGCATAGAAGCTATGGAAAATATTGGTAAATTAAGAAGTCAGCAACTAAGCAATTTAGATACTACAGACAATATACCTGAATTTACTTCTGAAACACCTGTTAATAGAGCTATGCCTGACATCCTAAGTGCTAGAAATTCTAATTTAGATTCTTTGGGAGACACGTTTGCTAATTTATCTGCTGAACAATCACTAATGGATGAAGGTATGCAGATAGCAAAATCTATGGATGCTGAAGATAAGCGTTTAAAACCTGCTGATAAAATAGATGACGATCTATTCATTGATCCCACAAAAAAGAAGCCCGACCCAAATTCTGCTGTTAGCTCTCTTGAATCAGAAATCGCTAACATGTTGAAAGAAAACGAAGAAGATAGAGAGCAAGATAAATACCTAGCTTTAGCTAAAATGGGTTTAGCACTTATGTCATCTAGCAATCCTACGTTTGGTGGTGCTTTGGGCGAAGCGGGTATGGCAGGTGTGGAAGATCTTCAGGCTTCTAGAAAATCATATAGAGCTGATAAGATTACATTACTCGATGCTCAAAGAAAGCTAGAACAAGCTAGAGCCACTGCCGCAGGTAAGGATAAGAGCGGTCTTTCGGGTACTAATGTTATTTCAAGATTAAATAATATTCAAACACGAAAATCTAGCCTTATGGAAAAAATAGCCGAAATGACTTCTCCCTCAAAAGAAGGAATAATTTATGATGATGAGCAAAAGAAGCAATTAGCAAATTCAGTAGAAAGTCTTAAAAGAGAAGTTGCAGATCTTTCTGTCAAAGAAAAATATTTTCAATCTCTACTTGGGGGCATAGGCTCTTTAGGTGTCGATCTTGATGCAACTGCGAAATAAATGAGGATTGGACTATGGGCGTTATCCAACAAAAAGGTCAATTCTCAGGTAAAGCATACTCAGTTCAAATAGCAGGTGATACACCAACCGCTGCAGAACAGCAAAAGATAGACAGCTTTCTTACACAGCAAGAGCAGCCCTACAAACAATCTTACAATTACTATTTCGGTCAAAGAACTAATGAGGATGTTCCTCAAGAAGTTCCTATTCAAGAAGAGGGTGGGTTTCGTAAGGCTGTAGGCGCAGGTGTTGACGCTCTTCAAACTGCATATGGGTCATCTATAGAAGGATTAGGAAGTGTAACTGGGCTAGAGGGTCTAGAAAATTATGGTGCTGATGTTGTTGAAAAAAATGAAAGAGAAAGAGCTGAAAAAGCTCAAGGCTTTACACAACTAGAAGATGCCGAAACATTTGGTGACTACGCAAAATTTTACACAGAAACTCTTGGGCAACAACTTCCAAACCTTGGGTCTACACTTGGAGGTTCTGCCGCAGGTGCAGTGGCAGGTTCGTTTATTCCCATTATCGGAACTGGTGCAGGTGCTATAATTGGTGGTTTGGCTGCTAACATTCCTTATTTTTATGGCGATAACAGAGAAGCTCAAAAGGATGCAATAGATAGAGGGATTAAAACAGAAATAGATGAAGGCGCGGCTTTTCTTTATTCACTTCCTCAAGCAGGTTTAGATTTAATTATAGACAGACTACTTGTTGGTGGGATTATTTCAAAATCATTTAGTACAAGTGGTGGAATATTTACTCGTGGAGTTAAAGGGGTTGGTCTTGGTACTGTCGCAGAAATTCCATCAGAAGTTGGTCAAGAAATTATAAACAGATACCAAGCAGGCTTGCCTTTATTTGATGAAGAGGCACAAAAAATTTATTATGATGTCGCTATAGCCGCAGGTATTGTTGGTGGTACTGTTCGTGGCGGCACTAATATAGTAGCAGGTGATCAAAGAGTTAGAGATAAAAATAAAGAAGAAGAAGAAAAATCTCGACAGCTTCAAGAAGATCAAGAGGAAGCAAGACAGCAAGCTCTTGTTAAAGTACAAGAAGTAAACAAATCAAAAGTAATGATTGATGAGGATTTAGTAATAGATCCTGAAGAAGAGCAAAGAAAGTTAGAAGAAAAGCAAGCGGAAGTAAAGAAATTAGCAGGACTTGATGAGCAGCCTTTGCAGATTGAATCAATGGCTCCACCCGCTGATAACAATAGGCTATCAACTGACGAAGAGAAGATGGCACTTCTGCAAGCGGCTAGAGAAACCACACTACCGCTTATACCAGTAGACCTGTCAACTTTGGCACTAGATGAGCAGACTAGAATTAGAAATTCTAGAAACGCACAAGGAGTAGATCCTACAGCACCTGTTTCAGTAGACGAAATAAGAAGAGTTCTTGGCGAAGATGTTGCTGATAGAGAAGTAAGGAAGCAGAAGCCTCTAGGGGGCGGTGCAGCACACTTCGGCCCAATTAGCGGTAAAGGCTTCACACAATCGCAATACGACCGTGCCGTACAAGAGGTTAAGGCTCAGAAGAAATACACTTTTAACGCGGTGCAAAAAGCTTTGAAGGCTACAGGCCTAAAAAGGGTGCCACGACAAATGGTTCTTGATGTCAGAGATGAGATGGTAAGCCGTGGCTTATTGCGTAAATCTGATAGAGTTAGGACTGGGTACGTTGTTGAAGCAGATGTCGAATCTTCTTTCGATGAAGCGGCATCATACAGAAAAACTGTCAATGATATCAGGACAGTACTGGATGGAGAAAGAACTGCTAAGAAAAAAGCAGAGAACGAAACTGATGAAGAGTTTCAATCAAGAAAATTAGGACTAAGATCTTACAGAAAGAAACTTCTTGAGGATGCTAGAAGAGCGCAACAAGTAGAGAATAATGTAAGAAAGGCTCGACAGCTAAATGCTAAGGCTGACTCACTTGAAGGTGAGATAGCCAGAGCAGAAAAGACTGTTACTGATTTAGAAAAGAAAATTGAGACAGATCCTCAAGGACAAGCAATTCCTGCTACAGAGAGACCAAGAGTACTATCATCCGAAGAAAAGCAAGCGATAGAAAGTCAGGAAACAACTCAGGGTCAAAGAGAAGCTCTCCAAACTAGCGTTGATAATAGAAAAGCAGAGCTTGATGAAAAGCGTAAAATGCTTCGTAGACTAAAAGCTAGAAAAGCACCTGTGCCTCAAATTGATCAGGTTGCAATAAAAGAGCTTGAGAACGATGTAGAAAGATTAAAATACTTTATTAAATCCGCTCAGTCTAAGATAGACGCTCCATCATCTCCAGTGCAAATAGCTCCTGAAGCCAAGCAAGCCAAGACAGCTAGAACGGTTGCTGATCTGGCACTAAACAGAAGAAAAAGCGATGTCTTCACAGCGAAAGAACAACAGGTATTCAACGCTTTAAGAAAACGTCTTACAAGGCTTGGACTTAGAGATGTTGCTTTAACAGCAGAAAAAACTCTTGCTAGAACTGTAAACATCAATGGTCAAGATGTTCATGTAGACCCAGAGGGTCAGTTTGATGCCAAGGATGGTAACAGAGTTATATCTCTAGCTATGGAGGCTGTTGATCCTAACGCAACAGCGCAAGAGCAGTTCGATGCCCTAAAAGGTATAATGAACCATGAGGTTATACACGCTCTTAAAAATCTTGGGCTATTTACAAAGCAAGAATACGCATCATTAGTAAAAGCTGCCAAAGCTAAAAAGTATGTCGCTGTAAAAGATGGCGTTCCAACAGAAAGAAAATATTCTTATTACGATAGATCTAAATCTATGTATGAAGGTTTGGGTTCATCTGAGGCCACTATCGAAGAAGAGTCAGTGGCAGAGCTGTTTAGAGATTACGCGGATAATAAAATCAAACTATCTGGCAAGCCTCGAACACTTATGCAGCGCATCAAGGATTTCTTTGTCAGTATAGTCAAAAGCAATAACGATGTAGGTATATCTAGTGTAGAGGATATATTTGATAATATCAGAAGCGGAAACATAGGGGCTAGAGGCATCATCTCATCTGAGAAGAAGCCTTTCCAAATGATTTTAAATAGAGATTTTGGAGACCCAGAAGCTGACGTTGAGTCTGAGGCGTTAGCTTTCTCACTTAAAAACTTCACTCCCAAGCTTCCGTTTGCTCCAGATGGCTCTAGAGCGCATAAGTTACCGCATGAATTGTTGATAGAGGGTTCGGGCAGACCAGAAACCATACAGATTACGCAAAAGTACAACAGAGGTAATGCTGAAAGAAATAATAGTTCAATTGAACAAATTTTAGAGCAACATCCAAACGCTACAGATTCTGTAGAAAACTGGATGGACGCAATGCAAGATGCTTTCGGTGGTGAATATATTCCTGCTCCACCCCTTGTTGCTATACAGTATAGTTCTTCACCCGAAGCTATGGCTGAGAAGCTTAAAGCTCTTACGCCAGAGTTAAGAAAGGGTGTGGATGAAGGCTTTGGTCATGTAAAAGATTTACAAAATATATATAACAGCGGTAACGCTACGCCTAGAATGACCTTGGATTTATTTATCTGGGGAATACTTTCAAGAGGCGCAGGGCCAGTTCAACAAGAGTCAGCATACATAGATGTAATTGATCAAGCTCATCCATTGTTAGAGAAAGCTGTTCGTGAACCTTTGACGGATGATGATCTTGATCGATGGATGCTTGAAGTTTCCACGGCAATTCCTGAAGGTTCACCCGGAAAACAAGTTACTATGAACGTAAACGCAGCAGCTAAATTAGTTTCTGCAATGTCACAAATGATTCCGAACACAAACAGAACAACTCTTGATTTAGTTCATGAACAAATGGTAGATCAGAATGTTTTAGCGTCTGATATAAGAGAAACATTTCTTTCAAACACAGAAGGCGCAGGAATAGATAATAAAGTATTATCCTTTATTCTTCTTGTTGCAGGTAAAGATGATGTTCTTGTGATGGACAGAATACAAGGCAGACACCTATGGGATGATGGCAGATACGGTGGAGCTAATATTTATGATGGCATTGGGCCAAATGGTGAAGGTCTTAACGGAATATTTAGAGGCCCAAAAGGTATTCTTGTTACTCGTATGCTTGAAAATGGTATGCGTAAGAATGTTAATAAAGCCTATGAATTAGTTGGAAGACCAAATGATGCTTCCCTAGGCAGGTTCCACTGGGAGACTTGGGTGATTGAAGGAGAGCAGGTTGTTAATCACGGCTCCTTGAAAGCAATCATAGACAGAAAGACTGTAGGAACTAGGGTCACTGAAGGTAAGACAGATACTTTCTCATCAAACATGACATACCTAAAAGGATCAAACGCCACTGTTGTAGAATATCCTTTGTCAGATGGTGATGTGGTTTACATGACACCTCAAACATTTAAAGATTTTACTGGTGTTATGTCTAAAGACGCTAGTAGAAAAAATTCTAAAACAGGTATATTTAAACAAGGTAATTTTAAAGTAACGTCAAGAGCCGACATCCCTTGGTTTGAAAGGGTTGATGAAATAGACAGAGGCTCTGTAGATAAATTAGCAAGGGAGTATGAAGATGCAAAATCCAATGGCTCAGTTCTTAGAAGCGATGAGAGGACTGGAAAAAGCAAGGACGCCTCTAGAAGAGGGAACTCAGACCTCGACAGAAGATACAGCCTCGGCTCCGAAGCAACAACAGGATCAAGGCTCACCTCAGCAGACAGAGAAGGATTTATAGTAGCTCGTGAAAAGTTTGGCTACAGACAAGACAATCCATCAGTTCGAGATGGTAACGAAGAATATATTTTAAGAAAACAAAAAATAGCAGAAGAAGCTGCTGCAGGAGATCCTGATGGTGCTGTTGGAAAACTTTTAACTGGCCCAATAACTGCTGTTATGGGAATGGATTTTGAGAAAAAACCTTTATTTATAAAAACATCTTTTCTTCGTACTCTAACTGGAGCAAATGATGAGGTTAGATCTGGATCAGATGCAAGGTATCAAGCTCTTAGAGAAAAAGTTTCTAAAGAAGGATTTGATCCTGAACAAGCAGATGGTCAGTACGGTGGTAGTGCCATCGTGGTTGGAGTTAATCACAGAGGACAGCCTTATATAATAGAAGGTAATACAAGAGTTGCTGTTGGTTCAGAGTTTGATGTTCCAAGTATAAGAGCAGAACTTAAATACTTTAATGGTGCAGAAGAAGTTGAAAGTGATTTTTCACCAGATAAGATAATAAATTTTGCTGATACAAATATTACAAAAGACATTGATCCTGCAGTAGCAAAAGAAGAAAGTTCAATTGAACCTTCCGCTTTTACTGAACAACAAGCACAAATAATTGAAGACCTTACATCAGATACTCAAGCTGTTGAATCTACATCTTTTTCTTTAGGTAACATAGAGCCTAAGACAATTATGAAGAGACCTGATCTCGATCCCGATGATATAAGATCTAATGCTCATGGATTTATAAATAAAAAACCAGTGTTTCTTCGAGCAGGGGAAAATACAGAAGTATCTGGAATAGGAGTTGGCACTGGGCTTAGGCACATTTTAGATAGAAGACACGAAGGAGAGCTTAAGAGATACTCCAACTATAGTAAGTACCCAAGACCAGTTCAAAAAGCAATTATAGACATCCTTGAGAAATTTAAACGTCAGGGATTTAAAAGCGATCCAGAGGGAGTTGAGCTTTCTACCGAGATAGATAACGGAAGACCCACTGCTGTATTACAATGGACACGAAACACACCAGAGGTATCTCCACCTTTAACATTGGTTCTAGTTAAAGACAGAGAGGCTCCTAATGGTGCTTTTGAGGTAAAAACCTTCTACGCAAACATACAACCAGAAGACAGGGCTATTAGAAATGGTAAAGTTCAATACAGCTTAAACCCTGCTAGTTTGCCAAATCAAATACAAGAAAAACAGTATTATCAAAACTATGCTCGATCAGCAGATTTTATTGGAAAAGCATTCAGGATTGCATTACCTGCAGACAGGGCGCAGAAGGCCGCTGACGAAGTACTTAGAAGGTTTCAAGATAGCTTCCTGCCCGTAGGCAGAATGATACAAGAGCTAAAAGAACAAGGCCTTACTATTGTTGATGCTATGGATACTTACCTAAAAGAGGAATTGTATCACCGTAAAACTACAAATGAATTACTCAAGAGAGAGAAAGGCATTTATAAGAATGCCACTGACGCACTAAACCAGTTAAATGTAACAGATGCAGAAATTAATAATTTACAAAGAATTTCTGATAGCGCTGCTAATGGTAAAGGTTTTGTCTCACAAGCTATAGAAAGCTCAAAAAACAAAGTTCTAGCGCTGGGAGATATTTATTTATATGCCAGTCACGCAAAAGAAAGAAACGCATACATTCGAGCCAACAAAGACTCTAATAATCCTGAAGGGTCTGCAATGTCTGATCGTGAGGCAGATGCAATATTAGATTGGTTCAACAGTCTCAATGCAGAAAATAAAACAACGGTGTCTAATTTCGGCACTGCTGTAAAAAGCATAATTAAAGATACAAACAAAGTTAGAATTGATTCAGGTTTAATTCCAAAAGAGTTTATAGAATTTACAAATTACCAGAATTATGTCCCACTTCGGGGTGTTTTTGACCCAGAGAACGAGCAAGACATAGGACTTGGTGCTTCTCTTGGTGGATCTTTTGGGGGAAAAGGTAGGCAAGACCCAACGGCCCTTGGTCGGTATAAATACGCCACAGACATTTTTGCTACAACGATAGCTCAAAACCAGAACTCAGTTGTTAAATCAGAGAAAAATTTAGTTGGTCAATCTTTCCTAAAACTTCTGCGGGCAGATACTGAGAAAACTGGTGTTTATGCTAAAATATTAGATCGTATCCCAACTCAAAGAAGAACCGTCATGTCTGACGGTAGGCCAGTAACAAAAGAAAGCCCTGACTTTAATGCCGCTCAAGATCCTATGATCATGACAGTTAAAGAAAACGGTGCTGATGTATACGTTAGGTTCGAAGACGAAAAAATAGCTAAAGCTATGAAGGGAAGCAGTGGTCTTGGCTCTGCTAGTATGAATATAATTAACAGGGGTATGTTGAAGGTAAACAGATACCTTTCAAACATTAACACATCATACAACCCAGAGTTTGTTGTTAGCAACTTTTTACGAGACCTTAGTACAGCAGGTGTAAACGTAAATCAGTACGAAGAAAAAGGTATGACAAAGGCTATACTAAAAGGTGTCAGACCTGCTCTTGGAGGAATTGAAAAATCTATACGATCAACCCCAATTTTTGCAAAGTCTAAAACTGATCCTGAATCTAATTTAGAATGGTCAAAGATATACGAAGATTTTGTGGAAGCAGGTGGTAAAAACGCTACCAACCAAATGGACACAATCGCTGATCAGATGAACAATTTAAGAGGTATTATAGGAGATATTGGCGAAGCAGGTCAAAAGGGTAAGTTTGGAATTGTTAAACAAAAATTCTTAGGCAAAGGAAAATCACTTCTACAGTTTATGGAAGACTACAACACTATCGTTGAGAATGGTGTTCGTGTCGCAACCTATAAAGCTTTGTTAGATAAGGGGTATAACAGAGAACGTGCAGCTCAAGCTGCAGGAAGTGTCACTGTTAACTTCTCTAAAGGTGGTGAGTACAGATCACTAATGAATGCTTGGTACTTATTTTACAATGCATCTCTACAAGGTTCATTTGCACTTTTAAATGCTGCCACTCGATCAAAGAAAGTACAACAGATTTGGTTAGGCATTATAGCGGCAGGTGTATTGCAAGATCAGCTTAACAGCCTTCTTTCAGATGAGGGCGAAGATGGTAAGCTAACATATGATAAAATACCTGAGTATGTGCTAGAGCATAATTTTATTATTATGAACCCTTTCTCTGAAAGAGGATACATATCTATCCCAATGCCATACGGATTAAATATGGCTCATAATGTTGGCAGAGCTATGAGCCAACTTGCGAGAGGCGGCACAGATCTAAAAGGTGCAGGTAACTCTATAGTTGGCACAACCATTGATACTCTTAGCCCAATAGGTGGTATCTGGGATTACGGCATAGATAATGCTGTTGCTCCTACAATAGCTGACCCATTTATAGACATAATAAGTAATGAAGATTTTACAGGAAAACCAGTATTTAAAGAAGGCTTTCCGGGCGATAGAACTCCTTCTTCTCAACTATATTGGTCTACGACATCACCCTCTGCTAAATGGATTGCTGATAATGTAAACTCTTTAACAGGAGGATCATCGGCAAGCAGTGGTCTTGTAGATGTATCTCCTGATGTTCTAGAGTTTTGGTTTGAATATATAACTGGTGGTATCGGACGCTTCGCACAGAGAACGGTAGAGTTGCCAACCAAACTTTCTGGTGATGGACTACAGGAAGAACTGTATCGATCTATACCGTTTACTAGAAAAATATACAGCAGTGTTTCTCCAAGAGAAGACCTTGGTGACTACCTAGAGAAAAGAGACAAAATACTTATAGCCAAGGACGAACTTAAGGCCGCATCTGAATCAGGTAGTTCAGAGGCAGTAGCCAAAATTAGATCTGATTATGCAGATGAAATACGATTTATAGGTATTATTAGACAGATAGAAAATCAAAGGCGTAAGATCTCTCGTCAAATAAATAATGTTAGGGATAGCAGAACTCTTACTGACGAAAAGAAAAAAGAGTTACTAGACAGATTAGATAAAGCAAAACAAAAACTAACTAAAAGAGCCAATGTTTTGCTAAAAGAGTTCAATTGAACTTTTTTGGTGAGGGGTTCTTGAGGAACCTGCCCCTCGATCAGGCATGCAAACAATAGGATGTATTGCTCCTCAAGAATTAACTACCTAGTGTCCTCTAACCATTGGTCTATCTCTGATTTTCTCCAACGTACACCACGTTCGCCAACCTTAAAAGGTTTCGGCATTTTATCATCATTATTCATAATTCTCCACAGGGTTGCTTTAGAAACAGACATGTAGTTCCTAAGCTCAACAGTGTTCATGTACCTATCTTCTACTTCGTCCATTTCTTATACTCCTCACGGATTTCAATAAATTTTTCTCTAGCAGTTACATTGTCTCTAAATTCTGTTCTAGAAGATATTCCACACTTCTCTCTAATCATACTTACAGCGGAATCTTCATCGTCAACGCCAAGGTAGGTCTGGAAATCTATCTCCCTACATAGTAACCCACAGGACGATATGATCCTCTGTATGGCTTGTTCGTTCTGTCTGGTCTCTATCTCATCTTGATCGTTTAGCTTAACCATAGCGACCATATAGCGGCTCCCAACCCAATCTGTGTGTAAATCAGATGGGCAGTCATTTGGATGCACAGCTAATCTTAACATAACTCCATCTTTATTTTGTTGCATTGAAACCTTTACTGCCTCAAAATTCATAGCGTTACTTCTAACTTCACTCATCTTTTTCCTCCGATATTTGCCTAAAAACAGATGCTAAACGCATTAGCTCTTCAGCCATTCCTTTCTCAATAAAACCTGTAAACAAAGGTCTTCTGTCTTTTGCATTCACAGCTTCACAAGCCTTTAAACAGAAAGTCTTATTCTTTCTGCTATATTCGAAAGTAATGTGACCAACCTGTATGCATTGTCGATCTGCATCGGGATGCCTACGATTAGCTTTCAGTGTGTGTGTACTCATTTACCTAACTTTCTTTTTAATTTATAAAAAAGTCTTTCTTTTTCTTTTTTTTGAGCGAGTTCCATTCTAGCATGATGACTTCTTGATTTATCTTTTCTGTGACCACAAGATTCACCAGATTTTGCTTTGCACTTTGGACATACATATTTCTGTATAGTTTTTTTAGTTATCGTTACCATGATATCTCTCCCAATTTATCTTAGCCCACTCAATCACATCGATACCTTCTAGGTTCCACCATTTCTTTTCATTGCCAAATCGATGTAAGTCCGTATGACAATTGCGGCACAGAGGCACTGCCCAGTTATCCCCTGAGCGATAACCTAACCCACGTTCCCCCACGCACATTAGGTGATGCGCCTCTGCGCCACGACCACAGACCAAACAGGGAAGCCCCCGTATAGTCTTCAGGTATTTCTCATCCCGAATATTTTTATGTTTCGGAATTAGTGTCATTTGAATTTATTAGCCACATGATATCTCCATAGATTTTCCATAGGCTTTAGCTGATCCTGTTTTAAGGTAACGCACTGACCATGACCTAAGTTATCAGGTACACAATTTTCTAAAAAGTATTTCTGTGAAGAATAACCTACAACGCTCATTACATTGTCATCATTTGTTGATGAAACTAGTACAGAGCAGTCTGCTTTAAAATAGTCTTTAGATTTAAATAATAGCTTTCCTGTTTTATAAAAAGTGCTTTTAACATCTATAGATACCTTTCCAAGAAAAAAATCAGTTCCAGTATCTACACCAAATTCAAATGGGCTATACTTACAGTCCAATAAATTTGCTACAGCCACCTCTGCTTTTATACCTAGTAAATCAATATCTCCATCATCCCTACTGCCATCTTTTCTTTGGTTTACAACACCACTTGCTCTAGCAAGCTGCCACCTTAAAGTAGCAGCTTGATTACATTTATTAACTTCTTCAGCAGTAAGCCTAATGTTAATTGGTTTCATTTTTAAAAAGGTATCTCATCATTGAGATCATCATCCTTTTTCTCAGGGATGCTTGCCCTAACACTCATGTAAGGCTGACCAGATTTTGCGATGTTTTCCCAACAGGCAAGATCAATCTTAAAATGTTCGTTAGCATACTTACTAGCGTTTGATTTGATCTCGGCTACAATCTGTTTAACCATATCAATACTTAGCTCAATGTTGCCAGTATGATCTGGTTGGCTTTCTTTTGTTTTGTTTTTTTGTTTAAACAATACGCCGCTTGGTTTTTTTAGTTGCTCTGTCATGATAGTTCCTTCTTTTTATATTTGAGCTTATCTATTACTGACTCGTATGAAGTCAGGTTTTCGTGTTGTGCGAGGTTAATAGACCTCTTATTTGCATTAGCAAATTTCTGTAATTGTTCGACACTCTTTGCTCCATCAATCCAAGCGCAAAGAACATCAGCCCATGAGTGCCAATCATAAAACCTAAATGGGGTTTTGTATTTCTTATCCCATGAAATAGTATTTGTGATAACACCCAAAGGCTTGTCGTCTTCCATTAAAAATCTAAGCCATCAATTTCAGGCGCAGGTTGTTCTTTTTTTTCGGGTAAATTCCCTGAAGATTGCTGCCCGGCAGCGGGGATCTTCTCGGCTTTTTGTTCAATTGAACTTTTTTTAGGTTTAGTTCCTGATGCCTTATTTGCATCATCATCATCAGGATTTTCATCTGGCTCCATAGCGGCTAAACTCAATAAGCCGTATCTCTTTGCGTATGTCACTGCGCTTCCAACGCCCTGCATATTACTTTTATCTAATTCAAGATAGATTCTACTCGAAAAAGAATCACCTGTTTCATGAATAAACTTTGTATCTATAAAATGACCAAACTCATCCTTGCCACCTTCTTGAGTAAGTGCAAAGCCGTTGTCGTGCAAAGTAGGTTTAAGTGTGTTTAAACAACTTTTTAAACTAGCATATTTGTTACCAAGGTATCCATTGGTAGCATCCTTTTCAGGTGTATTAAATTCCTTCTGGGCTTTTGTTAATGCCCTCACAGCGGTTGTTAACTTCTCGCTCATAAATTTTAAATTATCGCTCATGTTTTTCTCCATCCGTTAAACTGATCGCAATACTCTGAAACAGAACAATATCCTTCGCACCTAGTGCGTTCACCTTGACGAAATTCAATTGCTAAGTTTTCTTTATCACCAATATATTCTTTGGCTTCTTCTTCGGAATTAAGAACTCTTTTAGCTCTTACTTTCCCCTTCTCTTTGACTGCAAATGTATCTGGTTTTGCCCACATTTCTTCTGAGCTACACAATGGCAATCTATCTTCAGTGTCGTACATAATCTGTGCGTCCTGATGATGGGTAATTCTTTCATGGATATAATCATTAGATTTTCTGCCAGACCAAACAGGAAGATCTACAATAACTATTGGAGCTTGTGGGTAGTCTTTGTCGAACAAAGCTTTCTTTCTCTGCCAGTCACGCAGTATGGCACAGATGCGTAAGCTACTTACATCTCTTCCCCTATTCTTTCCATCAATAGAGTTTTTGATGAGCCAAGAATAACAGTTCTGCTGTAACGCCCATTCATCTTTTCCAAGAATAACTGACCAAGCTGAAGTAACTTTGTAATCTGTAATCCGAACAGTGCCATCATCCAAAAGTTCCTGATGGTCTATCGCTCCACTCAGCGTCCAACCAAGTGCTTCACCAAACAATCGCTCTTCGATTGTCACACCATCAGTATTCTTTGAACTTTCTAAAATATGATGGACTGCCGTACCAAATAGAGGCCAGATCATATCGACAACATCTGCTTCTAATTTGTGGGCATGAAGATCCTTCATGATTCGAACACGAGGACTATCAATTAATGTTGTTACGCTGATATCAGCTTTGCCCTTCGTGTACTTGTCATCACGGGCAAAATTGACAAAAGAATCTGGTAACCCAGTTTTGTTTGTTATTTTCATTGTTTACTCCGAACATCTATGCTTAAATCATATTATCAATTGGGGGTCAATAGGGTTTTTTGGGGTATACTTCGTTAACAATTTATGGTGAACCTGCCAGTAAAGCGAACAGTCGTAAGGCTGTTTTGATCGGTGGCAAGCCTCGGTTTATAAAGTCAAAAAAAGCTTTGGACTATGTCAAAGCATTTGATTCGCAATGCCCAGTTCTAGAAAATTTAATTACTGAAGATGTGAAGGTTGAGATGGTAATTTATTACGCATCAAGAAGGCCTGACCTTGATGAAAGCCTGATTCTCGATTGTATGCAAAATAAGATTTATGCCAATGATCGTCAGGTAAAACAGAAGATGATTTACTGGCAATTAGATAAAGAAAATCCTAGAACTATTATTCGCGTGAGCGCGTGTAATATAAATAATATAATTAATATATAATATATATATAATATATCTCTCTCTCTAAGAGAGAGATTATATAGTATTTATATATAGGGGTAACCACTAAATTTAGTGGCTTGACTGACTGGCACTCTGAAATCTATGCTAGACGGATCAGAGTAGGAAATAACGTGCAAGTAGAACAAGAACTGCGCGGTGAAGCTAACAGGTTAGGTCAAGGTCAATATAAAATATCATGCCCAAGCTGTGGTCACAGCCGCAAAAAGAAAAACGAAAAGACTTTATCATTTAGGATAGATGGCGATAAGGCGCTGTACCATTGTTGGCACTGCGGTATGAACGGCATTGTTCCTTTGCGTGATGAGTTACCACAAATCAAAGCTCAGAGAAGGGTAGAAGTAGTGTCCGTTGCAAAAAAAATTGAGACATCTCCACTTGGCGAGAACGCGATAAGCTTTCTGCGTCACAGGGGCATCTCGGAAGAGACCGCCAAAAAAGTAAATCTAAAATACGCTAAAAATTATATACAATCTGCTAAAGCAGAAGTTGATTGTATACTTTTTCCATACACAAATAAGGGTGAAGATTACGCTCAAAAAATTAGATCGATTGAAGGAAAAGGTTTTTCCTGCAACGGTGCGCCTCAAACCTTTTTTAACATTGATAACGTTGAGAAAGGCAAAGATCTTATAATTTGCGAAGGAGAAATGGATGCGTTGGCACTTATCGAATCAGGGTATACAAGCTCTGTTTCTGTTCCAAATGGTGCAGTAATGAAGGTTGCCGAAAATCAAGTTGATCCGAAAGAAGATAATAAATTCAAGTTCTTATGGAACGCGAAGAAGCAAATTGATGAGGCAGGAAAAATTATAATCGCAACTGACGCTGATGATGCAGGTCAAGCTATGGCTGAAGAAATTGCAAGGCGCATTGGTAAGGATAAAGTTTTTAAAATTCATTATCCAGAGGGCTGTAAGGACGCCAACGATGTCTTATTGAAGCACGGTAAAGACGGTGTGGATAGCCTGATTACTGGGGCGTCACCTTGGCCTGTTGCAGGTCTTTTTGACGCGAAGCATTTCTTTGAGGACGTTGATGAGATCTATGAGAAAGGGGTGGGTTCAGGTGTATCAACTGGCTACAAAAATGTAGACGAATTGTATTCAATTGTTGAGGGTCAACTTACGGTAGTGACTGGTCACCCAAGCTCTGGCAAATCAGAATTTATAGATCAATTAATGGTAAACTTGGCGGAGCGTGAGGGATGGAAGTTTGCAATTTGCAGTTTCGAAAACGAGCCACGAATACACATTGCCAAGCTGATAAGTAAGTTTTTACGACTGCCTTTCTTTGATGGTAAAACACCAAGAATGACAAAAGAAGAAATGGAGGGGGGAAAGCAATTTGTTCAATCGAACTTTTCTTTTCTCTATCAAGCTGATGGAACTTTATCATCTGTTGATAGCATTATCGAGCGATTGAAGGTTGCCGTTTTACGGCATGGAATAAGGGGAGCAATCATTGACCCTTATAATTATATTCAGAAGGATAAATCAGATACTTCTGAAACAGAATGGGTATCAGATGTTTTGACACGATTAAGAGTTTTTGCACAAGCGCACGGGATACATCTATGGTTTGTGGCACACCCAACAAAGATGATGCGTGATAGTAATGGAGAAGTACCTGCCCCGAAAGGGTATGACATATCTGGGTCAGCCGCTTGGTTTGCTAAGGCTGATGTTGGCCTTACGGTACACAGACCTGATCCTGTACATTCTTCTTTATCAAAAATAATTGTGTGGAAATGCCGCTTCTCTTGGGCGGGAAAGCAGGGTGATACTGAGCTATCTTTTGATAGCCCCACAAGCACATACAACCTACCTTACGCGACAAGTGTTGCGTCAATAGCACATGATTTAGATTTGGATATTGACTTATGAGCAAGTACATTACTGCAAGAGAGGGTGATAAGTGTGTGAATTTACACGTTTATTCAAAAGGAAAAGAAGTAGAGGTTATACGTCTAGATATAAGAACCACTCTAAATCTTATAAAAGATTTGTCTGACAAACTAAACAAAAGTGTTTGACGTTAATATGTGCGAGTGCTAGATCTTGTGTCAGGACATTTGTTTTTCACTTCCGCTTGTTGTGAACTGACGATAATCCTGCTCTGAACGGATCTGAGGTGGCTTCGCGCCACCTCTTTTTTTTGTTCAATTGAACTTTTATAAATTAGGGGAGAAGGCTGATACTTCTCCCCTAGTGTAAGATCACCAGTAAAGGTTCAGGCTCTTACTGCTATGGTTAAGGACTGTTCGTCATTTCACATGTTCAGTTCGCCCTCAGCGCACTCATAGCTTACGCATAATTATGGTGGAGGCATAATTTATCTCCTGCAAAAAACGGATCTTATTTACAACATAACACATGATTCGTTTAATTTGCGTAGGTGCGCTTTATTTTCTTGTAGGAAGGTTATATTTAGTTATTAAGCTACTGATATACTTTATATTTTCATATAAAGATTTAGCTACCTGCCTAGGTGATTTTCCTTCAGACAACATGTTATTAACTATTTTTGCCTGTTTTGGTAATTGAGGTTTTTTTGGTGACTGAGATCTTTTTATTACTTTATCAGATTTGAAATGAGACCTTATTCTTAATTCGGGCCTTAAAGCCGCGTCTTTTTTATTTTGTTCCATCCAACCTTGTCTGTACAAAACCTCTAGTTTTATTCTTGCTTCTTCACTGGCATAAACCGTGCCTTTTGCTTTAGCTAATATAGCCATGATCTTCTCCCATGTTCTATTGCAATACCTGATTGCTTTAAATTTTCAACATAATCATCAAGCTCCTCACGCGCGGCGAAAAGCTCCTGTTCTATTCGCGGCCTAGCATCACTTCGTCTGCTTTCATCCGCGAGATTATCCACCTGTCTTTTTAACCATTTCAATTGACTGGCTTGAAACATGGTTAACTGCTCATATCCCATTCATTTTATCTCCCAAATGTTTTCTACTGTCCAGTCGTGACCTTGATCGGTTTGCTCCCAATCCGCTTCACAGTCACCTTTTGCTATCTTCCAAGCTTCTTCTTCGGTATCGGCTTCGATAACAGCGGCATATCCCACATCACATGTGGCGGTTACTTTATATTTTGGCATTTACTTCTCCTACCAAGGTCTGATTTTAGGCCTCACTACATGCGATGCGACCTCGCTTACATCACAGTAACCCATTTCGGCATTGATTTGATCGTAGAGCGTACCGCTATTCATAAGTACGCTCCAACAATCCTTTTCATTTTGAAACCAGATGCTGACATACATCATATTATCAAGGACGTTGTATCCTATCGTTAAGAGTGTCCAATATTCCATCAGATAAAATACTCCTCAAGTCTGGCTTGAGCGATAAGTTGTTGTACATAAACTTTGTTGCACCAGTCATCGTTATCTATGAGAAATTCTGCTTGTATTCTTTCTCGCTCATCACACTCATTATCAATATACTTACTGATTAGAATGCCACGCTGAACTAAATCAGTGTCTCCAACTTTAGTAGCCACGTTCACTTATCTCCTTCTCAATTATTTTAACGATAAAATATTCATCGCCAAGCATGTCTACAATCTGATCTCTATGATACGCCATAATGTAAACAAATTCAGATTTTTCTTCAGCCCATGTATCAAGGCTTTCAGAGCTTGATATGCTTCGGGTATGACGTTTTAATTCCACATAAAATCTTTTCATTACTTCTCTCCTTATGCCGCAGTTATTTTAGGGGCATGATACCCCTTCTTAATTCCATACGCAGGATGACCAGACCAAAAGCCGTGTATCCATTTGTATGGTTTGCCATCTTTATACATCACGTTTTTGTGATGCGGTTCAGCTTTTCGAGTATGACCCCTAGTGTAGTGAAGGGGCATATGCCATCCACCACGATCTACTTCGTTTACCTCAATTGTTTCATCGTCTACATTCCATGCAATTTGATGCCATGCCTCCAAAGGTATGTCTTGCTCACGCTTCATTTGTTTTCTTTGCGCTCTAGTCCCTGCCGCCTTAGATATGACAAACTTAGGATTGTTGATTAACTCAAAAGCACCTGCGATATAAAAACATGCACCCGCAAAAGGTTCGTAAAATTCCTCTGGTGTATTTTCTGGCATATAAATACCACGATCAGGATGATAAGCACCCACTGGTCTTGGCGCAGTTAATGGCGCAACCAAGGTGATAGCGGTTGTTTTGTCTTCATAATACTCAGTAATATAGCCATAGTTTGCTACGGATTTATCTTTATTTTCACTATCTAGTATAAGGTTAGTAAGATGATTAATACGCATGTAACATACTCTTGAACATGGTCTGGTAAATTCACTGAAACGCATTTCAGGAAAATCAATTCCATCAAATTGATCTCCATAGTCTGTCAGTATTTCTGCAAAATCCTCGTGCATAAAATATAGATCTGCACGTTTAAGATCCTCAATTGATTTTCTCATAAGCATCTTCTCATCAAAAGATAAGTCGCTTCTATTGTTAAATCCACGATGATTAGGTTCTAGCAAACCTCTATAAAGAGTTAAGGTGTCATTAATAGTTTCAATAAACCCCATACGATTACCTATCGTTGGTTTTTTTTCATCATTACTCATTAATATTTCTCCCATAAAAAAGTTCAATTGAACAAAAAAAAGGGAGAGCCGCAGCTCTCCCCTAAGTTTTCTAGGCAAACTGTAGGAAGGCATGTATAAACCTACAGCGAGGTAAGCCTAGAGTTCCATAAGCACACCAAGTGCCTTGTCTTTGATCCTACGTCTAATCAAGCTCTCAGATTTACTGAAGCTGTCAGAGATTGATAGCACAACTTCACCACCTGCATTGTACTTCATGACGGTGGCATTCTCCACACTGCATACCTTATGCTTGCGCTTGACCGCTCGAACAGCCCAACAACGTATATAGTCATTGTTAAGCCTAGCTATCTTGCGCTCTTTGCAATCCAAGATAAATCTTGCACCATCTCCTGCTTGTACAACAGATATACCTTCTTCGTATATCTTTTTGTTCCAACTGATAGGAACTGAAACACTCGCACCGCCCTCAACAAGGGTATCCCATTTGTTGTAGAGATCTCTTACGGCAATCTCTTCTCCAACCTGACATTTAGTCTCTATCTGAGCAGAGGGAAATGCGTCACCGAATGCTCGATATGCATTGCTTTGACTTTCATACCTAGCCTCGTCTAGCCTTGATGATTTATCAACACTGCGGAGCATCCTTCTAGTTTGGTGTATTTCATTTACACAACTACTGAATGAAGAAAGCAATATCCTTGCAGATGAAGTATTTAAACCAATGATAGAAGAGACAGCCTTGTGGCTGACATACGCATTTTCTCTGGCATGTTCTATTAATTTTTCAGTTGCATCTTTCGACAGTCCTAACTGCTTGAACGTGTATTGAGCGTGTGCTTTCAATACATCTATTGATTTACAAATTGTTAGATAATCTATATCAGAAGTTTCCATTTTACATTGCTCCAAAAACGGTTATGACATTCTTTGCCAATGATAACCAAACGCCAACAACAATCGAAATTGGCAACACACATAGCACTATAAATGCTATTACATCTAAAAATTTTTCCATTTACTTTTCCCTTTAAAAAAAGAAGACCGCATTAAGCGGCCTTCATCCAAGTTGACTTGCCCCAAGGGGCAGGTTTCGATCTCATATCTGGGCTTACCCAAAGCACTGGGTAATTAGCAGGACGCTCAGGGTAGTCAAAGATGCACATATCAGACAAAACAATTGAATAGTCACATGGCAACTGGTTGTCTTCTACATATTGGAACACTGGGCTGATTAGTGTGCCGCCTCGACCTGTAAGCTTTAGGTCAGGTATTGCTTGACCTTTATCGTAGGTTGTGACGGTTCGAACCTTTGTATCCCAAGTAATGATAGTAACAGATTCTGGTTGCTTCTCTTCGACAAACTGATTGCAGATGCCAAGGAAATATTGAAGCTCTTCTTTTCTGACCGATGCGCTACTGTCAATCTTGATAATAACGTGACCGACAGAATGCTTGGCAATCGTTGGTGACACCATGTCGAGCATCATATAAGAGCGCCTGTTGATTTTCCTATAGCTGAAGTCAGCAGGAACATCTCCACCAACAAAGCGAGAGACTACTGTCTCTAAGTCAACTTGTGACCGCTTCATAATATCAACAAGCTCCTGCACTTCAGATGGTAGCTTTCCTGCGGCTCTGGCAGTGTCAGCGGCTATGATAACCTTTTGATCGATATCATCTGATAACTGGTCAAGCTCTGCTTCCTGCATCGCATCACCATTGCCATCTTTAGGTTCTTGAAAATCACCCATCTGCCATTGATCTCGACCGCCAGTGATTTTGTCTATTTCATCATCAGACATGTCTTTGATTAGATCATAAATCTTTTCGGCTGACATACCCTCATATTGAGGATCGTAAAGCCCACCCTCTGGCATAGCTTCGATGCCAAACATTTTGATAAGTATTGCATTGATTGCAAAGTCACAGGCAATGTTCCACAGCTTGTGATTGCGCTTGCCTATCCTGAACATATGCTTGAACGCAACATGTAACACCTCATGAGTAATAACAAACATCACTTGTAAGGGATCAAGAGTAGCAACAAAGTTAGCACTCCACTTGATTGATTTACCATCAGTACACATGGTGTCGATAGTGTCATCTTGCATCATTCGCAGTGCTAAGGCCAGTGACCCATAGAATGGATACTGAAGCAAAAGCTTTGTAACAGCACGGGCAACTAATAATTTGGGTTCCATAATACCTCACTAAAAAAAAGTTCAATTGAACAAATTAAAAAAAAGATACCTCGCGCTGACGCGAGGTATCTGCTTGTTTTTTAGAGTAGCAACTCTTTGCCACCACTATTCAAAACCCAATCTCTTATGTCTGGGTTCTGCTTGTAGTTTGGTATTGCCTGTATTGCTGTCTTCATAACGAAAGCAGAATACTCAGCACCCATGCCAACCTCCTCAAGTCGATTGATATATTTGATAATGTTGCCAATGTTTTTGTCGCTAGCTTTTGACGCTAGTGATTGACAAAGAGCAAAGACAACATCTGGACGGTCAGGGATGGGTGCAGATGCAGGGTTTTTGATAATGTCATCAACATCACCAATCTCATCATATACCGCGAGAAAAGCAAAAAACTCTGCCGCCACAGACGCGCCAACCAATCCTGCTACAGCATTCCTGCGTTGAGCTAATGGTAAGCTTGCGTAAATTGTCATGGCAGTGCAGACCTTATCCCATGATCTAGGTGTCGGGTTCACATCTTCATCATGATTGACTACATGTAAAGCAGTAGGCTTGAAGCCAATAAAAGCACAAGCCTGTTCGCCTCTTTTGCGCGACATCATATGGCTAATCCATTCCCAATGGTTGGCCTCAACTGGCAAGAACATCAACCTGTCTTTGAGGTGGTTAGGCATTTGGTTTGTACCTGCACGATCTGAGGCTCTGTTACCTGCGGCAACAACAACCCATGTGTCGGGTATATTCCAATCGCCAACACGGTGTTCATTGATAATCTGAGCCGCTACGTTTTGGTTGGCGACAATAGCTTGGGGTATCTCATCAAAGAACAGTATACCGTGCGTACCTTTTTCGGGCATCCAATCAGGTTTGATCCTGATCATTTTAGTTTTGTCGCTGTTTGGCAAAAGCCATCCTGCAATATCCTCTGGAGAATATTGAGCTAAACTAAAAATGTTACAGCCAAAATCAACACCGCGTATTTCGCTAAGGCGTTTTGATAATGCCTTAACCGCTTGGGTTTTACCAAGCCCTGCCGCTCCGATCCAATATGGTACAAGTATTTCAGACTCCGCGACCTTACCGCGATTGTCTAATTGGTGAATTAATGCATTCTCTGAAAGAATGCTTGCTTCTGATAATCTCATTTCTGACTTCCTTATATGAGGCGACCTGAACGACCGCGAAATTTAATACGAATAATCATGATAGATACATACTTATCCAAGTGACGATAAGCACGAGCGACATTGAAGCGCCCATGCCATGTGCGAAGCCAAACGCATAACCTACACGTTTGGCCTCTTTTTGTTGTCGGATACTCATGCCGCTAAAGCATCTAATGATGAGTTAACTGTATCGTTTTCGACACCGACCTTAGCACCTGCTTTTTTGGCGGCTTCAGCATCGCGGTATGCAAATCTCTCTGCAATAGCTACCGCCAACTGATCCTGAAAAGATTGCAGATCCTCATCAGATAAGCCGTCTTTGTATACTGGCTGATCTAGATCAACCTTCTTTCCCTTCACAGTTTTTTGTGTAACCAAGTTACCTGATACCTTTCGTACCAACGCGGCTACAGCATCAACTTTTTCTTTGCCAAGTGCGGCTAAATTTGATTCTGTGGTCACGTTCATAATTGCTAAGTGTTCGCGTATAGCTGACGCGGTTGCGTTGTCGCCTGAAGGAAGCTTGTCCTCATCTTTTGATACGACATTGAAGTGTTTGACAGCTTTGAAACTGTTTTCATAAAGACGTTTCGCTTTAGCATCAGCACCTTTGCCATTGCCAAGAGCAACACCAATTTCGCCTTTGATCGCGAGTGCATCCTCACGGTACAGCTTGTTCTTTGCGTTAAGCTTACAGCCGTTCATTACAGCAATGACCTCAGAGTACATTGCTAGATTGTAGCTTTCGCCTTTTTCCTTCTCGACACCGATTGCGTCTTTAGTTGCAGAATAAGCAACATAAGCGTCTGTTATGTTGTTTGTTGCTTCAATTGAGAATGATACGTTTGATACTTTAGCCATGATTGGCCTCCTATTGATTGATTGAAAATATTGGGGTTATCGGCATACTGCCGCCATTGCACCATCCATGATAGTTGGACGGTGCAAGTGAAGCTTTATGCAACCTCTCTTGCTTGCTCTAGATTTATGAAAACTTCGTATTGTGAGCTATTTTGTATTCTTTCAAATCTCACATGCTCACCCTCACAAATAATTGAAGGGCAGAGGTTGGCCTCAAACATAGCCAACATTACATGCTGACTAACTTGCACCCATCCATCGTAAGTGAAAAGATAAACGACTGGGCGTGTTGTATTCATGCCTCTCCAACTTGTGTCTTGCTCGACAACTACAGCATCACCTACTGACAGTGGCACATGCTTTGCTCGTGCAGTCAGGCAGTAAATGCCTTGCACATCGGCATAAACCGTGCCTTCTTCAACTTGAACAAGTTTTTCCAAAGCACTCTCTGAATCGATGCCCTGTACATAGTAAGAAATTGTATGTTTCCATGCACTGTGAATAAGTGCATTCAATATGATAGTGTCTGTTTTTCCCTGATCGTATGCGTATTCGCAAAACTCTGATTTTTCAGGTCTGATAAAAGACAGGTCTCTAAAAGCCCTAGACTGTGCAGAAGCATTCATATTTTGCGCTCTGTCTGCCTTAACCTTGTTCACGTTAGTCATATACTTTTTAAGAACATGTAATTTCATGATGGTTCCTTTCTAAATTAAACCAAGACTATAGCCCCGAAAGGCTACACTCGTTAATTTAACTTTTTGTGCTAATCGCTGTGTCGCTACTACTTAAGGCTTTGCATTCTCTTAATTTAACCAACTCACTTACCCATACCTAAGTGTCGGAACCCGAAACGTTTACGCTAAACAGAAATTTTTACGCACATAATATACACATGCATTGTCGGTCAGTCGTACTAGCAATTCCTTGTTACAAACCTCCCAGTATATCTGGGCGCGTGTGCCTCGCGGCAGGGTGCGTTCCTGAGCCTATTGGCGTTAGTTTAAGAACGTACGAAGGGGTGGGGAGTAATCAACCCGAATCAAAAACCCTCGGTACATGACCTTAATGACACTTAATGAAACCTATTGCAACCCTAAAGATTAAAGAAGGTTCAAATGAACTTTTAATGTGGGTTTAATTTGGGGGGTAAACGTACCTTTTGGGGGGCAGACGTACCTAATGTAATGAAAACAATGACTTAGCAGGAGGAAGTGCCAAAAAGTGAGAACATATGCGGAACATATGTGTACATTTTAGCAAAGGAAGTTTCGTGGCTAATACCCTATGAAACCTTAAACCCCTCTCAGAGGGGCTTATATTGGCTATTGGAGCTATTTCTTGATTTGTTCTGTATAATGGCTATGTTTGTTCCAAGTTAATTAAAAGGTTTGAGCAATGCCAAAAGATCAAGATCAAAACCACGATAAAGGCCAAGCGCCTAGCGTAGTTGTACCGATTACAGGTAAGAGTAGACAAAGAACCCCTAAGAACAATAGAGGGGTAACAGATAAACAACAGGCATTCATTGAAGCCATAATAGATGGTAATAATATAAGTGATGCTTATCGTCTGGCATATGATGCCAGTAATATGAGCAATGCAAGCATACATGTAGAAGCGTGTAGGTTGGCTAAGAACCCTAATGTGTCACTAAGCTTAGATAGATATTATAGTGATATAGAGAGCAATAACCGCTTGATGGCCCTCTCTCGAAGGGATCGTGTGATTTCAAAACTGGAACAAGTCGCACTGCGAGATGGTGAAGCTGACGGTACACAAGTCAGAGCAATTGAGTTATTAGGAAAGTCTATGGGGCTATGGATCGATAGGGTAGAAACTGAGGATAAGACAGAACGTAATGAGCAACAGCTAGAAAAAGATATCCAAAACAAATTGATTGCTCTAGGGATTAAATAGTTCAATTGAACTTTATTGATTTATGGCAATACCCATTTAGTCTGACCAGTATGTCGTGACCCCACCTACCCCCATGATAGTATATACTCGGTCGCACATACAACTTACATACATGGTGTTCCACACAAACAATTACTAAAAACTTTCAAATACCCCCCCTTTAGTTTTTGAGTGCCAATATCACTATTGAGAAATATATTTGGTTTTTTAGAAAAAGGGGTAGGTTCACATACCCCTCCCTAGTATATATATATATTATATTATATATATTATATATTAATATATCTCTCTCTTAAAGAGAGAGATTATATATATATTAATTATTATATATATATTATATATTACACGCGGATGTTTATTTATCCCATTTTCATCCACGGTAGGCACTGTCTCCCACCCGATCAGTGTCTACCATTTGGGTGGAGGATACGATGAAGCACGAGAAGATACTTGAACAACTTAAAAAGCTTCCATTGGAAGCTCAGGCAGATTTGCTTGCTGATCTCGAACAGCTTGAAGAGCTGAAGAACAAGAAGAAGGCTAAATCAGAGTTTTTGGCATTTACCAAAATGATGTGGCCTAGCTTTATTGGTGGTCGGCATCACAAAGTTATGGCTGAGGCATTCGAACGTGTGGCTAGGGGAGAGTTGAAAAGGCTTATCATCAACATGCCACCCCGTCACACCAAGTCAGAGTTTGCGTCTTATCTTCTTCCCGCTTGGTTCTTGGGGCAGTACCCAGAGAAAAAAGTTATTCAGACAGCCCACACTGCAGAACTGGCTGTGGGTTTTGGTCGTAAGGTCAGGAACCTGATACAGGGCGAAGACTTCAAGAAGGTGTTTCATGGAATAGATCTATCGTCAGACTCAAAAGCTGCGGGTCGTTGGAACACAAACAAGCGAGGTGACTACTTCGCGATTGGTGTCGGCGGTGCGGTAACGGGTAAAGGTGCGGATCTATTGATCATAGATGACCCTCACAGCGAACAGGACGCCCAACAAGGGCAGTTTAACCCCGAAGTGTACGACAGGGTGTACGAATGGTATACATCTGGCCCCAGACAGCGTCTACAGCCCGGAGGGGCAATCATCATTGTGATGACCAGATGGTCAAAAAGGGATCTGACTGGACAGATTGTGAATAAATCTGCTGAGAGGATAGGTTCTGACGAATGGGAAGTCATAGAGTTCCCTGCACTTATGCCTTCTGGTCAACCATTATGGCCTGAGTTTTGGAAACAGGACGAACTAGAGGCGATTAAGGCCGAAATCCCTGTTGGGAAGTGGTCTGCACAGTACCAACAAGACCCCACATCGGAAGAAGGGGCGTTAATTAAGCGAGAATGGTGGAGAAATTGGGAAAAAAGCCACCCACCTGCTTGCGAAGCCATCATCCAGTCGTGGGATACTGCGTTTTTGAAGACAGAACGCTCTGACTACAGCGCTGTAACAACATGGGGGGTGTTTTATCACCCAGATGACACGGGAGAGATGGCTCCTAACCTGATTATGCTAGACGCATACAAAGAAAAGCTAGAGTTTCCAGAACTGAAGAAGGCTGCATACGACAAATACTGGGAATATGAGCCAGATCAGCTTGTGGTGGAGAAAAAAGCGTCTGGTGCGCCTTTGATATTCGAACTTAGAGCTATGGGATTACCCGTTACAGAGTTTACTCCATCAAGAGGACAAGATAAGATAGCTCGTGTAAACGCAGTTTCTGACTTATTTGCCAGTGGTATTGTCTGGTGTCCAGATACTAGGTTTGCAGACGAGGTGATTGAAGAGGTGGCTTCTTTCCCTGCGGGAGATCACGATGATTATGTTGACTCGATGTCACAAGCATTGATACGTTTCCGCCAAGGCGGTTGGATTAGATCTCCAACTGATGAATGGGATGACGAGCCAAGTTATAGAAGACCAGTAGAATATTATTAATTGTTCTGCTATACTGATGAAAGAACTTTTGCAAAGGACAGATCATGGCAATCGAAAAGCAAATGACACCCTTCGAATTAGAGGATGATGATCAGGAAGAGGCAGTGCAGGTTGAAATAGTCAATCCTGAAGCCGTTTCTATGGAGACAGAGGATGGCGGCATCATTATCGATTTTGAAGGAGACATTAGCGAAGAGCTTTTAGGGGGCGAAGGCCATGATCAAAACCTTGCAGAGGTTATTGATGAGGATGTTCTCCAGTCAATGGCAAGCGATCTTGTTTCTGACTTTCAGTCAGATCAGGAAAGCAGGTCAGATTGGGCGAGGGCATACGTCAAGGGATTAGATCTTCTAGGAATGAAGGTCGAGGACAGACAGCAGCCGTGGGCGGGTGCTTCAGGGGTGTTTCACCCGATACTTACGGAAGCTGTTGTTCGTTTCCAAGCACAGGCTATGGGAGAGATATTCCCTGCTTCAGGGCCAGTGCGAACTAAAATTGTTGGAAAGAGTGACACCGAAAAGAAAGATCAGGCATTTCGTGTAGAAAACGAGATGAACTATTTGCTTACCGAAGAAATGTCTGAGTACCGCGATGAGATGGAGCAGATGCTATTCAAGCTCCCCATTGCAGGTTCTGCATTTAAGAAAGTTTATTACGATCCATTGATGGAAAGACCATGCTCTATGTTCGTTCCATCAGAGGATTTCGTTGTGTCTTACGGGGCATCAGATTTAAAAACATGCCCAAGATACACGCATGTGATGAAAAAAACATCGAATGAGGTTCTACAGCTACAGGTAAACGGCTTCTACCGTGATGTAGATCTTCCAGACCCTGAACCAGACTACTCTGATATTAAGCAAAAGTACGATGAGTTGGATGGCGAAGAGGCGGTCATTGATGATGATGACCGCCATACAATTCTGGAGATGCATGTCGATATGAACATGCCAGAAGAGTTTGATGATCCTGATGGGATTGCTCGGCCCTATGTAATTACAATCGATAAGTCATCAAGAGAAGTATTATCCATCAGAAGAAACTGGTACGAGGACGATGAAAAGAAAAAGAAACGTATGCATTTCGTACATTACCGATACCTACCGGGCTTGGGATTTTACGGCACAGGACTTATTCACCTCATTGGAGGCTTGGCGAAATCAGCCACCTCAATACTTCGACAACTTATTGATGCGGGTACGCTATCGAATTTACCTGCAGGTCTTAAAGCTCGCGGTCTCCGTATCAAAGGTGATGATACGCCTCTCATGCCGGGCGAATTTAGGGATGTGGACGTACCGGGCGGTGCTATCCGTGACTCAATTACATTTATTCCTTATAAAGAGCCATCAAGCGTACTCTACTCGCTACTCGGAAATATCGTTGAAGAAGGGCGCAGAATAGGTTCTGTTGCCGATGTACAGGTAGGCGATACAAACCCACAGGCTCCAGTAGGAACAACCCTAGCTCTCATGGAAAGATCCATGAAAGTGATGTCTGGGGTGCAAGCAAGACTACATGCTGCACTTAAGCAGGAACTAAGAATACTCGCTAAAATAATTCACGACAATATGGCTTCAGAGTATTCCTATGAGATTGAAGGCGAGTTTAACAGAACAGAAGACTTTGATGGTCGTATTGATGTTATTCCCGTTTCAGATCCAAATGCAGCAACAATGTCACAAAGGGTGATGCAGTATCAGGCGGCACTTCAGCTTGCACAGCAAGCACCGCAACTATACGACATGGGAAAACTACACAGGCAGATGCTAGAAGTTCTGGGAATTAGTGACGCAGCCGACATCATTAAGCTTCCAGAAGACATCAAACCAAAAGATCCAGTTTCAGAAAACATGGCTATTTTGAAACAAGAGCCTGTCAAAGCGTTTATGTATCAGGATCACGAGGCACACATCCAAGTGCATATGGCAGCAATGCAAGATCCAAAGATACAGCAGATCGTGGGTCAGTCTCCCTTTGCAGGGGCGATACAGAGCGCAATGTCATCACACATAACCGAACACGTTGCCTATCAGTATCGCAAAGAGATACAGCTACAGCTAGGTGTGGAAATGCCAAGCGAAGATCAAGCGCTTCCAGAAGACACAGAAGAAGAGATCTCTCGTCTTGCGGCAGACGCAGCTCAGAAGCTACTCGGCAAAAATCAAGCAGAGGTTGCACAGCAACAAGCACAAGAAGCAGCGCAAGATCCACTTACACAGATCCAACAGCGAGAGCTTGCAATCAAAGAGCAAGAGCTTAAGCACAAAATGGAAATGGATAGAGCAAGTCTTGATCTGGATGCAACAACCAAGATCGGTAACTTGGATCTACAGGCTGAAAGAATTAAATCTGAGAACAAACGTGCAGGTGCATCTATTGGTGCTAGGATTGCTACAGAGCTAGATAAGGAGCAGCGTAAAGATAAACGCGAGGGAACGAAGCTAGGATTAGAAATAGCCAGAGAGCTTGATAAATCCAGTGACTGATCCATTAATTCTAGTAATCAAAGGTAAGATAGCTGAATACAAAAGTTCAATTGAACTTTTTCTTGCTGAGGGCGGTGCTAAAACGCAAGAAGATTACGTCAAGCTAACAGGAAAGTACGAAGCTTTTAGAATTATAGAAGAAGATTTATCGGAAATTGAAAAAAGATATATTGAAAGCTAAAAACTTTTTAGTTAAGTTCTGATTATTCGCGGATAATCCGCGCAAGGTAACTGTGAACCTTTAAATCACTGCAAATGGGTGCAATATGGTTGCGACAATTAAAGTCGATAATACGAAGGTAGGGGATGACCTTCACGCAAAGCTACCAGAACCTACGGGATATAGACTTCTGATAGCACTTCCAGAGATCGATGAGAAGACACAGGGCGGAGTAATCATGCCTGATGGACTTGTCAAAGACGAATCAACAGCTTCAATTATTGGTTTTGTTATTAAATCAGGGCCAGATGCTTACTCCGACAAGGAAAGGTTTCCTAACGGGGCTTGGTGCAAAGAGGGCGATTTTGTTATTTTCAGATCGTACTCAGGCACTAGATTTAAAGTATCGGGAAAAGAGTTTCGTCTTATAAACGATGATACCGTGGAGGGTGTTGTCGATGATCCAAGGGGGTATACAAGAGTATGAATAAAGCTGCAGAACAAGATATTGATTTTGATGCCACTGAAACACAAGATGTTGAAGGGGTAGAAAAGGAAGAAGAGACTTCTTCTGAAGTAGAGGTCGAAATCGTTGACGATACCCCTGAAGAAGACAAGGGTAGAGCAAGAAGAGCGGAAGGTGCAGAGCCTGACATTCCCAATGATGAAGAGCTAGAATCTTATAGCGAGGGCGTTCAGAAGCGCCTGAAGAAAATGAAGTGGGAATTTCATGAAGAGAGGCGAGCTAAGGAAGAAGCTGCTAAACTAAAAGAAGAGGCAGTAAGCTACGCTCAAAAAATTAAAGAAGAGAACGATAAGCTTAAAGAAACTCTTGAGAAAAGCGAGGGCGTTCTTGTTGATCAGGCAAAAGGCAGGATCGATTCACAAATCGCTCAGGCTAAAGGTAAGCTTAAAGAAGCTCATGAAGTAGGTGACACTGATGCTCTTATTGATGCACAGGAAAATCTGACAAACCTTCAGAATGAGAAGTTTAGATACGATAACTATACTCCTCCAAAAAGAAAACAAGCTGAAGAGTTTGAACCCAATCAACAACAACAGAAACAACAGCCTCCACCGCAAGCTATGGAGTGGTGGAAAAACAATACTTGGTTTGAAGGAAATTCTAAGGGGGACAAAGCCTTAACTGGTTTCGCAATGGGTGTACACACAGAATTGCAAGCAGAAGGTGTTGTTTTAAATTCAAAAGAGTATTATGATAAGATAGACGCTGCCATGATGGAAGCGTTCCCAGATAAATTCGGCGTTGCGGTAGAGGAGCCTACATCACAACAACCCCGAACAGGAGCCGTGGTTGCCCCTACGTCCAGAACGTCTAAAAAACCACGCAAGGTGAAGTTGACTCCGACCGCAGCCGCACTCGCGAAACGGCTAGGTCTAACTGCAGAACAGTATGCCGCGCAACTAATGAAGGAAAATTGATATGACTGATAGAACTCCACGCACTACAGAAACTAGAGAAAAAACAGTTCGTAAAAAGGGATGGTCTCGACCATCTTCGCTACCTACCCCCGAACCAAGGGATGGATTACATTTCCGTTGGATTCGCACAGCAACTTTGGGTAATAGCGACAATACTAATGTTTCGGCTCGATTTCGTGAAGGCTATACACCAGTCAAGGCTTCAGATGTTCCTGAGTTAACCGTTGTGTCTGACATCGATTCTCGATTTAAAGACAACGTTGAGGTAGGTGGACTGCTTTTATGTAGTATACCTGCAGAAATTGCTGAAGAACGTGTCGAGGTACAACTCGAACAGGCTCAACACGCACAGGATGCGGTAGATCGTAATTTTATGAGAGAAAACGATCCTCGTATGCCAGTGTTGAACCCTGAGCGTTCCACGCGCACATCGTTTGGAAAGTAACCAAAAAGTTCAATTGAACTTCTAGGGAGCTTTCTTAATTTTAATTTGGTTAGGAGAAAGAGCAAATGGCTACTACAGCAGCTCCCCAAGGCCTGAAGCCCGTAAAACGTGCGGATGGCATGCCCTATGCAGGGGCAACTACTGAATACCTGATCGATCCTGCGGGCGAGGCGACCAATATTTTTAATGGTCAAGTCGTCATAATTGGGACGGATGGGTATATTGCGATTAGTACCGCTTCAGGTGCTGACGCAACAACAAACAACTTAGGCGGCAGTGGCATTGGTGCTATTGGTGTTTTTGTTGGTTGTGAGTATCAGAACGATGAAGGTCAAACAGTTCATTCGAACTATTATCCTTCAGGTAAACTAAATGCGAAAGCTTTAGTTGTTGATGATCCAAATGTATTATTTCAAGCACAAGCAGACGCGACTATGACTCAGTCTGATTTAGGCATGTGTACTACATTCGCAGCAGTGCAATCCACTTCTACAGGTAGCACTGCGACTGGAAACTCTAATACGGCAATGGATGCAGACGCATCTTCAGCTACAAAAGCCTTCAAAGTTGTAGGTTTTGTATCACCGCCAACTGATGGGTTCCCGGATATTTTAGTAAAATTTGCCCCTAGTTATCATTCGATGACTGTGGACAAAGGTCAAGCATAGGAGACTGACTAATGGCTATTTCACGCGCACAGCTCCTTAAAGAGCTACTTCCCGGCCTAAACGCATTGTACGGCTTGGAATACGACAAATACGAAAATGAACACTCAGAAATTTATGAGACAGAAACTTCAGACAGAAGCTTTGAAGAAGAAGTCAAATTAAGTGGTTTTGGGGCGGCTCCTGTGAAAGCAGAAGGTGCAGCAATTTCGTATGATAACGCACAAGAGCATTATACTGCTCGATACAACCATGAGACCGTTGCAATGGGTTTCTCTGTCACTGAAGAAGCGATGGAAGACAACTTGTACGACTCATTGTCTGCTCGATATACAAAAGCACTAGCTCGCGCTATGGCTTATACCAAGCAGACTAAGGCTGCAGCTTTGTTGAACACAGGTTTTACAAGCTTCAACTCAGGTGATGGCGTTACATTGTTTAGTACTTCACACCCAACTGTCGGTGGTGGTACAAACGCTAACAGGCTTGCAGTAAATGCAGACTTGAACGAAACCTCACTAGAGCAAGCAGTTATTGATATTTCAGCGTTCACAGATGAACGTGGATTATTGATCGCGGCTCGCCCTCGTAAGTTAATCGTTCCACCTGCGCTAATGTTCGTGGCAACAAGACTGCTACAGACAGAGCTTCGCACTGGTACAGCGGATAACGATACAAACGCATTGCGTTCAAATGGATCAATCCCTGAAGGCTATCGTGTGAATCACTATCTAACGGACACAGATGCGTTCTTCATCACAACAGATATTCCAAATGGTATGAAGCATTTCGAGCGTACCGCTATGGCAACATCTATGGATGGAGATTTCGATACAGGTAATGTTCGCTACAAAGCTCGTGAGCGTTATTCTTTTGGTGTATCAGATCCATTAGGAATGTTTGGTTCCCCCGGAGCGTAAACTATGGTATAGAAGAAGTGTCCCTCTAAAGGGGATATTTACTTCTCCCGGTAAATAGGGGCAGCTTGCAGGAGTTGCCCCTTTCTTTTTAAAAAAACTATGTTATGGTCTTTTTAGGGGCAACATTAGCCTTGCAGACAGGACACTCCCCTCCCTGACGTTGCACAGACTGCTAGGCAAAACCTTGTGCAAGGGGTATTTATTATGGCATCAACTACATTTTCAGGCCCAGTGACATCTTCTGATGGATTTGTTGGTCTTATCACATTAACAAGCTACACAGTTGCAGCCGCACCTTCCGCTGCTACAGCAGGTGCAGGTACTATAGCGTACATTTCAAATGGCGCTGCAGGTGCTGCTATCTTGGCTTTCTCTGACGGAACAAACTGGAAGCGTTCCGATACAGGCGCAACCATTTCAGCTTCATAGGTGAATTATGAGTAGATTTTCACCACCAAGTGTTGAAGAACTGGCGGCTCGTGGGTTAGACCCAGATGGAAACCCACTAAAAGTATGGACTAACAAAGTTCGCGCAAGAAACAGCGATGGAACGCTTAAAGCAGATGACCCTTCTACACCTGATGTAAATGAGGCATGGGAAGAATCATCTGTTAAAAAGCGTGGTCGCCCTAAGAAGAAAGGGTAAGCTATGTCTAGTGATGTAAAGGCAAAGCGTGTCACAGGAGCAGGATCACTCGCAGTTGGCCCTGCTCGCATACGGCAGATACATGTTTTATCAGGATCGGGTACACCCCGATTAACTATCTCAGATGGTAACGGTGGGGCTACAGTTCTAGATTTGGATCTAAAAGCTTCTGACGTTCATGCTGTCAATATCCCAGATGATGGGATTAGAGTTAGTGATATTCATGTAGCTACTGCTACGGCACTAACAGCTATAACAATATTCTTTAATTAATGTTATGGCTGCTCGCAAGGGAACTATGAAGGGTCACTCCATCAAGGGGGGGCAAAAACGCCCCACCAAAAAAGGTGCGGGTATGACCGCTAAAGGTGTAGCTAAGTACCGTAGGGATAACCCCGGTTCTAAGCTTAAAACCGCTGTGACTGGCACAGTTAAAAAAGGTAGCAAGGCTGCGAAAAGACGTAAGTCTTATTGCGCCAGATCTGCAGGTCAGATGAAGCAGTTTCCAAAAGCAGCAAAAGATCCAAACAGTCGCCTAAGACAGGCTAGAAAGAGATGGAAGTGTTAATATGGCAAAAAGAAGCAAATTTGATATTTTAGATAGATTAAGTGATGTAGAAGATAGAATGCTTGATCCTAAAACTGGCGCTAAAGAGATGAAAACTCTTAAACTAAGATCACAAAATCTTAAAGATATGTTGGACGAAGGAATGGAAGAGTTTAAAAAAGGTGGGAAAGTCACCAAAAAGAAAAGAGGCGGCAGAGTTAGAGGCGATGGTATTGCTGTTAAAGGCAAAACCAAAGGTACAATTAGGTGACGGTAATGAAAGCACAAGACGTATTAAAGATTATGGAAAAACATGAAAAAGAGTCTGATAGACGTTTTGAGCGTATTGAAAAGCAACTTGAACGACTTGATATGCGTCTGTGGGGCATTGCTGCTCTGATTGTTGCTGCGGCTGTAGCAGGAAGGTTTCTATAATGGCTATCTCAAGAGCGAATATGAGCAAGCAGATAAAGTCAGGTAAGATGAAAAAGAAAGTTGTTAAGAAAAAGAGTGGCAGCAAAGTGCTTGGTAGTATCAGTCCATTATATGGAATGATTTCGGGTGAGGGTGCTTTTGGTAAACTGGCAAGTGCAGGTTTTAGCCCTGCGGGTATGCTTGCAAAACAACAAAAGAAAAAGAAGCAGATGCGAGAGCAAGAGGCGGTTCCTGTTGCAAAAAATGGTGGTCGCATGATGTCTACTGGCGATGATGCAAAAGACTTAAGTATTATTCGCATGGGTGACGGGGGCAGTCCTAAGAAGAAGTCCAAGAGCCGCGTCAACGAGGCAGGTAATTATACAGATCCTGCAAAGCGTAAACGTATATTCAATAGAATAAAGGCAGGTGGAAAGGGTGGCGCTCCGGGCCAATGGTCAGCCAGAAAAGCCCAAATGATGGCAAAAGCTTATAAAAAAGCAGGTGGAGGCTACAGAGACTAATGGGAGAAATAGAGAGAGATCTTAGAAGTTGGTCGAGTGAGGTTCTAGAAGTGCCAAACTCAAGCCTAAAAGGTCTTTCCCCATGTCCCTACGCTAAGAATGCTTGGGAAAAAAATAAAGTATTAGTTGTGCAAACAGATGATATATATGCAGACAGTCTAAGGCATTGCTCTGATTTTATCTTATCTAATAAGGAGCTTGTTGTTGTCGCTTCATATGAAGTTCCAGAATTAGACAAATTTAATAAATATGTTCAAAACCTTAATATACTTTTTGATAACCTACATTGTATGGAATTTCATCCAGATTACGGTGCGGATGATGCAAATCTAGACTTTCTTTCAGATAATGACTGGGAAAGTTTAATAGATAGGCACTATTGTATGGTGTTTATTCAAGACCTCGAACAGGTGGTTCGAGCAAGTGATAAGTTGCATACTTTAGGTTACTATGATGTGTATCCTGATGAAGAGTATGAAGAATTAGTTGTTAACAGGAAAAGGAGACTTGACGATGGCTATGAAACCTAGAGCGATGAAAAAGAAGCCAGTTGCTATGAAGCGTGGCGGAAAGAAAATGATGCGTGGCGGTATGGCTAAAAAGCCTATGGCTATGAAGCGTGGCGGTTCGAGTAAAGCAACAGCAGGGCCAAAAAGTTTTACAAAAAAAGGAAGTGGTAAAACTACTAGATCAAAACCTGCAAAGAGCAAAATGCAAATGTTAAAAGACGCAGCTAAAAAAGCAGGAAAGAAGTTGTTCTAAACAATGCCGTTAAAAAAATCACAGAAAAGCCTTAAAAGTTGGACTAAGCAGAAATGGCGTACCAAAAGCGGTAAGCCATCTACGCAAGGTCGTAAGGCTACTGGTGAGAGATACCTGCCTTCTGCAGCCATAAAATCCCTTAGCGCTGCTGAGTATTCAGCTACCTCCCGTGCTAAGAGAAAAGGTAAGAAGGCAGGTAAACAGCATGTGGCTCAACCCAAAAAGATAGCAAAGAAAACGAGAGGGTATAGATAGCAATGCCCCGAAACTATAGAAAAGAATACGATAGCTACCACAAATCCTCTACACAGAAGAAAAAGAGGGCATCTCGAAACACGGCACGATCTAAGATGGTTAAAGCAGGTAAGGCAAAAAAAGGTGATGGAAAAGACGTTGATCACAAGAATGGAAACCCTCGTGATAACTCTAGAAAAAACCTTACGATGAAAACAAAAGCTAAAAACAGGAGTTTCCCTAGAAACTCTAAAGCCAAGAAACGGTAGGATAAAATGGCAGTCGTTACACCAGATTTACCTGACATATTTGAAGAAGCTTATGAACGCGCAGGTCTAGAGCTAAACACAGGTTACGATCTTCGAACAGCGAGGCGTAGCCTTAATATCATGTTGCTCGAATGGCAAAATAGAGGCCTCAATCTTTTTACGGTTGATTCAGGTGTTTTAAATCTAAGCTCAGGAACAGCAACCTACTCTATGCCCATAGACACTATAGATGTAATCGAGCATCAAATAAGGACTGGAACAGGAACAAATCAAGTTGATGCAGCATTGCAACGCATATCTGTATCTACTTACGCAGCTCAATCTAATAAAAATACACAGGGTAAGCCTAGTCAAATATTTGTTCAAAGACTGGCTACAGAAACAAAAGTAACACTTTGGCCCGTTCCTGACACAGATTATATTTTGGCTTTTCATCGATTAAAGGGAATAGATGGCTTGGCAACGGGCGTTGGCACAACAGCGGCTATACCACCTAGATTTGTTCCATGTCTTGTTGCGGGTCTTGCATATCAAATAGCTATGAAGAAACCAGAAGCAATAGCCAGAGTTGTTCCCTTAAAGCAAGAATATGAGTATCAGTTTGAGCTTGCAGCGGGTGAAGATGCTGAAACAGCATCAATCAAATTTGTGCCATACAATACATTTATGTTAGGTGGTGGATGACAACTGCTAGAAGTAAATATGCTTTCGGTTTCTGCGACAGAACTGGCTTCAGGTATCCGCTGAATGAGCTTGTTGATGAGTTCAAGAATGGCGTAAAGACTGGACTAAGAGTTGGTCGGGATGTTGCTGATGGCGATCATCCTCAAAACTTTTTGGGCAGGGTTAGAATATTTGATCCTCAAAGTCTTGCACACGCTAGGCCAGATAGGTCTTTAGAAGAAAGCAGACAGTTGTTTGGATTTTCTCCTGTATGGAACCCTGCTCAATTTATGACAGGAGCTGTCGGTAGAGTTGCCATAAGTTTCGATGAGGGCGTGGTGAACGTTACAGGTTCTTCAGCCTCATCTTCTGTTGGCTCTGTTGTGGCTAATACATATAGCGCAAATCTAACTGCTCCAAATGCCGCTATAGGTGCGGTTGGGACGGTTACCCTACTAGGCGTAGGAATAACTGCATTTCCAAATGGTGTTTCTGCCGTGGGAACTACAGGCGTAGCTACTTTATCTACCAATGTAGCACAATCTTTCGCAGTTACTGTAACTACAGGGTATAGTGGTGGTAATAAGTTTTACATCGATGGTATAGAATCTCCTACAGGAAATCTTAGCGAAGGAAATACCTACATATTTGATCAATCACATTCGAGTAATAGTGGTCACCCACTAAGGTTTTCAACAACATCAAACGGAACCCATTCAGGTGGTGTGGAGTACACAACAGGCGTTACAACTAGCGGAACCCCCGGAAACGCAGGTGCTTATACTCAGATCGTGATAGCTTCGGGCGCACCAACATTACACTACTATTGCACTAACCACAGTGGTATGGGAGGCCAAGTGAATACACCTTAACGGTAGATTTGAAAATTTAAACATGTTAAAATAAGTTCAATTGAACTTTTTGGAGGGCAAGATGGCACAAACAGGAAGAAACTTACCAAGAACTAAGCGCACTATGGAATCTAGGGAAGGTAAGCAAGGTAAGCGCTCAAAAAGCACAACTAAAAAAGTTGTTGATGCTGTTAAAAGAGGTATAAAAAATCAACCTATTGTTAAAGGACTTACCAATATTCGCAACAAGGCTCGCAGTAGCCTTCAAAGAGCAGCAGACAAAGGGCGTAATAATACTTTTACAAAGCTTGAGGCAGGAGCAGATACAAAAAGAAAAGCTGCAGAAGTTCGCAAGAAAAAAGATCCAAAAAATCAATCTTTGCGACCTAAAATTAGACCAAAATCAATACCCCTAACTACTTCTTTAAGACCAAAAAAAAGACCCACAAAGAAATCAGCAGAGGGTGGAAGCCTTAAGTCGGTTCCCGAAAGCAATAATGGTTTGAAGAAACTCCCTACGGCTGTTCGTAACAAGATGGGATACATGCAAAAAGGTGGTTCCTGTGGTGGTATGGGTAAGGCCGTCAGAGGCGGCAACTTTAGTAGAAACGGATAAGTTCAAATGAACTATACAGAGTTAACACAGGCTATACAGGACTACACGGAGAACACAGAGACTTCTTTTGTGGCTAATATTCCTACGTTTGTTCGACAGGCAGAAGAAAAGATACTTCGTCAGGTTCTTATTCCAGAGCTTCGAAAGGCTTCTACTGGTAGTACAGTTGCTAACTCTCAATATCTAGCTAGACCCACAGACATGATCGCAGTGTATTCTATAGCCATCACAGATGGCAGTGGTAATTATAGCTATCTTCTCAATAAAAATGTTACCTATATGAAGGAGGCGTATCCTGCGAATGACACAGGATTACCAAAGTATTATGGTCAGTTTGTGGGAGGCACTACTACCTCACCGGGCTTTTTTATATTAGCGCCAACGCCAAATGCTGCGTATCTTGCTCAAATAAACTACTATTACGATCCACCATCTATTGTTACAGCAGGTACAACATGGTTAGGTGACAATGCCGAAACAGCTTTGCTTTACGGCTCATTACTAGAAGCATATTCGTTTATGAAGGGCGATACAGATCTTATGAACGAGTATAGAAAACAACATCAGCTCGCTATGCAAGCCTTTACTAAAGTGGGTGGCTTACTGCAACAAGACGGTTATAGAGATGGCGAAGAGGGATACAGCAAAGACGAGAACAATGTTTAAATTTAATGTAGATATACCGAAAGAACCAGTAGTTAACATACAGACTACAGAGAATAGAGGGTTTACACCTGATGAGGTATCGGAGCGTTGTGTAGAGAAACTTATAAGTGTTTCTGACAGTACACATCCCGCTATCCGAGATCAGGCACAAGCCTTCAAAAAGCACATGGAAAAAGTGGTTGCGTTTTATATGCGAGAAGCTATTCGCAGTGACCGCACAACCGTGTATAATGCCTTGAACGATGCAGGGCATCCTA